>Ga0334890_1000619_pt1 | contig 60791 bp, 46 predicted proteins | sample GraSluR1_MG_3_FD_207220 | JGI IMG/M metagenome (GOLD analysis project Ga0334890, IMG submission 207220) | Sludge microbial communities from methane-producing bioreactor in Wageningen University, Netherlands - Granular Sludge_31_08-R1 | ecosystem: Engineered > Bioreactor > Anaerobic >... | reverse complement strand
GATTTGTCAAAAAATTTGAAAATATAATAGGACATTTTTAAAACACCAAAACTCAGGTCAAGAAATAGTTTTGGTGTTTTTTTGCCTCATAACTCAAAAAGTCGGGAGTTCATTGTGTGTTCCAGTTTCAGTTATAGTGCCATTTTCTAAAAGAATAATTTTATCACAAAATAATGTTGAAACTAATCTATGAGAAATAAAAAAAGAAATTTTTGAATGTGAAAACTCATTATATTTTTTATATAGCTTAGATTCTGCAATTGGATCAAAAGATGATGTAGGCTCATCTAATATTAATATATCACTTTGTTTGTATAATGCTCTTGCAAGCATTAATTTTTGTGTTTGACCACCTGATAATAAAATCCCTTTTTCTTTTAAATAATGAGTCAATTCGGTATTTTCTTTTTCCGGAAGTTGTTCTATTACTTCTTTTAATTCTGCTTTTTCTATAACATTTTTTATTTTTTTGAAATCAATATCCTCTTTTTTACATAAAGCGATATTTTCTGCAACACTCATAGCATATACAGAGTTTTTTTGAAAAATCACTGATAATAATTTATAATATTCGTCAATATCTATACTATTTATATCAACGTTATTTAATAAAATTCTCCCTTTATTTGGAGTATAAAAACCACAGATTAATTTTACAAGAGTAGTTTTTCCCACACCATTTCTACCAACTATTCCTATTTTTTCTCCTGATTTTATAGTAAAATTTATATCTTTAAGAATATATTTTTTATTCTCTTTTTCTTCAGGGTCATATGAAAATGATACATTTTCAAAAGTTAAAGAATATGGAGGATATGGTAGTTTAGAATTGTTTCCATACTCATTATATTTTGGTGAAATAAAAAAATTTATAAATTTTTTCACATATATATTGTTGCTTTTTATTTTTGAATAATTTTCATATGCACTTTCTATTTGAGATCCTAAATTTAATAAAATTCCTAAATACAATACAAAACTACCCGCAGTTATATTTAGATGTGGAATATTAATAAATGCATAAATAATAATTACATCTTTTATTATCATAATAATTCTAAAAATTGCATCTGTATTGAGTTTTTTTGAAATTATATTTTTGAAAAATTTAATGGTATGGATATTGATTTTATCAAATTTATCTCCAATAATTTCATGAAGTGCATATATCCTTGATTCTTTTCCAAAACTTTCATCTAAACAATTCCTTTTTAATCTTCCTTCGTCATCCCAATAAGGTATTATTTCTTCAAAAGAATTATTTTCATGCTTTATTCGTTTATTTTCTAAAGGTATTTTTAAAAGCGGTGTAACAAACATCAACACAACAATCCATAAAGGAAGTTTAATTGCAAATATTAAATAAACAATCAAAGACAAAATAACAGCAATTAAATTAAATGTTGATTTTAAAAAAGCTTCTAATCCCATATCATTTCCATAAGAAACGGCTCTTTGTGCAGATTCAATATTTTCCTGTCCTTTTTTACTATCACTTAAAAATATAGGGAGTAACAAACATCTCGCATTTAAATTACCAACTTCTTTTAACCTATATTGCATAAATGACCTGTAAACCTTAAATGATAATAAGGATTGTGAAATCATAATCACAACCATTAATAATATAGGAATTATTAAATTTTGAATATCTTTTGAATTGTATAATTTTTCTATAAGAATACTTGGTATCAATATTTTTACACCTTCTGAAATTGCAAAAATAACTAACCAAATTATAATTAACACCATTGAAAACGATGACATTTCGCGAATATACCTTTTGATTATTATAATAATATTTTTTAATATTTTCATTAATTTACCTCATTTATAGGTTAAAAAAGTATTTACAAAATTATCAATCAATAAAATTAATTTGTTTTCTTGAATTACTTTTATAATTTCTTCTAAGCACATTTCAAAAGTCAATCTTTCACTACAATTTTCTGTGATAATAAATTTATCTTCCTCTTGAATAAGACTAACAATACAAATTTTACACATGTTTCTTGCCCAACATAATCTACAAAATTCATTATTATCTTTATTATTCTTTTTCTCTATAATTTGATTAATTACTTCATTTTCGTTAAGAATATACTTGGTTTCGCCCCAATTTCTAAAACAATTGTATTTATCGCCATTATAATCATAAGTTAATGATAAATCAGAAAACAAATCATCGCAAAATGAATCTGATTTTGCTTTATATATTAGAGAAAGAAATACACTGTATAAATAAGGATTGATATTACTAATATAATCATTTAATAATATTTTGTTTAAAGAATTTAGGATATCTTTTAACATTTCATCTTTTGAAAGTTTTTTTGTTGTTCTTAAATTTTTATTGGAAGTAATGACTTTACTTATTGAATAATCATTTTTTTCATGGATTTGAGTATAAGTAGCTGAAATTCCAATGTTTTTATATCTATTTTTTTTTGATAAACTGATAGCTTTCATAGCACTTTCGTATGATCCTAAACCTCTTAATTGATCGTTAATATTTTGAGGTCCATCTAAGCTTATAGTTAAATTAACATTATAGCAATTTAAAATATTTAATTTTTTTTCGTATTAATCTAAAATTAATATCTTCAATATCTCTTTCAATAATAAATTCATTTGATATTTTTTCTTTATAATAACTTAAAATTCCTTCAAGATTATCTTTGTTCGATTCTATAGAAAAATATTCCTTTACATCTTTAAATTTTTTATAAAGATTCAATACTTCTTTTTCTAATTCATTTTTTTGATAATTCTTTTAAATGTTTTTTTACGTCAATATGTTTTATTTCTCGCATTTTTCCTCCCATCAAGACTTTAATCATTTTATATTTATAAAAGTTATTTTAGATAAAGATTATTTAAAGATTTATTTTTAGCAAAAGATAATTTTTCATATAGTTTAATTGCTACATTACCTTCATGAACAAAAAGTCTTACAGACTGATAATTTCTATTAAGTTTGTTAATAGAATTTTTTAATAAAATACTTCCTATACCTTTTCCTTGATATTTAGGCTCTACTGCTAATTCCATTATTAATGGATTATTCTCATATTCCATATACATAATAACTCCAATTATTTCTTTTGTATCTTTTAGCTTGATTACTTTTGAGCTTTCATAAAGTGTTGGCTTATCGCTCGTATATTTAAAAAATCTTTCAATCTGTTCAATATATTCCTGTTTTTTGCTAATATTTTTCATTGCAGGGTTAGCACTATATGAATTAATAATTACTTCTGCTATCTTTACTTTGTTTGAATCATTAATATTTTCTAATTCATATTCTTTTGGAATTATACAATTAATGTTTTCTGTATTTCTAATCATCCAAAATCCTTTTTCAAATATAGTACAATTATTTTTTTCATAAAAAGGTACTAATTCCTCAACAACATCTTGAATAATTATTTTTTCTTTTAAAATAGATATTGTCTTTAAGTATTTTAATAGTTTTTCTAATAGCACTTCATAATCATTAAATGGAGATATAATAAAAAAATCTGCCATAAAGTTAGGTTTAATAAAAAGGCCTCCAACAATTTTATTATCTTTATAAATCAAATGACCTGAATCAAGATATTGCGTTCTTTCAAATGCATCCTTTAGAGAATCTCTAAAGAAATAATTACTATATTTTCCGCAATAATATATATTATGATATTTTGAAAAACACTCAGGTTTTTTATAGGCTAAAACATAACCATCTTCCATGTTTATAATTTCATTTAGCATAATCCGTCTCCAGTTTTTTATAAATTTTAATTGAACCATCATTAGCATATAAAGCCACTATTCTATTCAATTCTCTAGTATCAGATCCAAAACTCTTTTAAATATTCGATAACGTTTGACATCCTGATAAAGCTAAAATAAAAATAATATTTTTTCATTTTTCTCTCCTTTTTATTTTTTAACACTTATTTCTCAAAAAGAAAGGAGGAGTAAGCATCACTTGACAAAAGCATTCATTTCTTATTTTGATAATTCTTTTAAATGTTTTTTTATGTCATTTTGATTTATTTCCTTCAATTTTTTCACTCACTCACTTTCTTTTAATTTAGTATAATAACGTATTTTTCAAATTATCTAAATTCAACGTTTTAAATATTAAAGTTATCTTAGTGCTGTAACGCCGTGCAAAGTGCGGCGTGGCTGTTACACTACATTAGAAGCATTAAAGAAAAATCAAATTCAAATTTTTTTACTTCCCTTCGTTCATACACATTAACTTCGTTTGTTCAAGAACAATTTCAACAGCTCTTTGTGTTTTGTCTGGGTGGATAACCATATTTTTTAAGCAAACGTTTTACAGTCATTTTCATCTTTGCTTGAATATTTCTTCATTTAAAAAATTCATTTTATTTGGGATGGCAAATATATTATATTTCTCAATTTTTTTCTAACCAATCAAGAATAATATGTTTGTGAGTTTCGGCAATATTTAAACTTTTTAATTCTTTAAAAGAAAAAAATTTTAGTTCTTCAGATTCTTTGCTACAAATTAAATCAATTTTTTTATCAATTTCAGTAAAATAGCACACAGTGATTATTCTCAAAATGTTATCATCAGGATATTCTGCTATTCGAGAAGGGTCTGAATAAATTTTGAAAAATTTTAATTCATTTTCATTTATTTTTAAACCTGTTTCTTCATTTACTTCTCTAATAATACATCTTTCTAAACTTTCATCTACCTTTAATCCTCCGCCAACAAGTGCCCACCTATTACTGTCTTTTCTTTTTTCTAATAATATCTTTCCATCATGTTTTATAATAATACAAGCTCCTATATGATTAGGCTTATTAGGTTTTGGTGCGTTGTAATTTTTATAATAAAATTTAGCTTCTCTCATAATAACTGTTTTTTCTCCTTTTAAGTAAAAATTAAAAATATACTTTTTAATTTTATCATATTATTCTCAAAATAAATACCTTTTATTTGATTGCGTAAATTGAGAAAAAATCACAAAATTTGACTTTAATATTTCGTTTTGTTATAATATAAAAAAAGAGGTGAGTAAAATGTTGGTGGATTTTAGATTATTTAATTTTAAATCGTTTAAAGATGAAAATGAATTTAGCTTAATTGCAGACAAGGTTAATGAACATAAAACTTATACTTTTGTCGAAGAAAAATATAATCTTTTAAAAAGTTCAGTTGTTTATGGGGCAAATGCAAGCGGAAAATCAAACTTTTTTGAAGCAATAGATTTTTTTATCAATTATATAAAAAATTCCCACAAAAACCAATCAGGAAAAATTATTGACATTAATAATTTTAAATTAAGCACAGAAACCGAAAATGAACCTACAGGTTTTGAAATGACTTTTATTATTGATAAACAAATGTATAGATACGGTTTTTCATTAACTAAAAATTTTATTGATAAAGAATGGCTTTATTCAAGACCAAATAAAAGAGAAATAAAATTATTTGAAAGAGATAAACAAAAAATTGTGAGAGGAAATTCATTTAAAGAAGTTAAAAAAGTAGATGACATGACTAAAGAAAACACCTTATTTCTTTCTGTATTGGCACAATGGAATAGCGATACGGCAAAAAAAGTTATCGAATGGTTTAATAAAATTCATATTCTTCATTCTAATTACAATGTTTCATCAAGTTTTACTGCAAGTTTATTGTTAAACCCTGAAAGAAAAAATAAAATTTTAGATTATTTAAAAACAGCTGATATAGGCATTGAAAATTTAAACGCATCAGAAAAAGATTTTGATACTTCAACCGTTCCTGATTATATTAGAAAACAGATTGAAGATGAAATAAAAGAAAAATTACCTGAAACATTAAAAGTTTTAGAAGTGACCTCAAAACATAAAAAATATAACGAAAAAAAAGAAGTTGTAGGAACAGTTAATTTTGATTTTGAACATGAAGAATCTGAAGGAACAAAAAAATATTTTTCTTTAATAGGACCTATCATTGACACACTTGAAAAGGGAAATTTATTATTTATTGATGAAATTGATACAAGACTCCATCCTTTGATTATAGAATATATTGTTGATTTATTTAATTGTGATTCTAATAAAAATAATGCTCAAATTGTTTTTTCTACTCACAACACTAATATTTTAAGAAAAGATAAACTGAGAAGAGATCAAGTGTGGTTTGTTGAAAAGAATAGATATGGAGAATCTAATTTATTTTCATTACTTGAAATTAAAGGAATTAGAAATGATGCCAGTTATAATAAGGATTACTTAGAAGGAAAATACGGTGCAATTCCTATAATTGAATCAATGTTTTCAGAAGGTGATTTTTGTGGGAAGTGACGACCTATTTAAAAAAAGAAAAAAAGATGGAATATGAGAAAAACGATGCAACTATATATGACGAAATAAAAAATAAGCAAGAAATTGCAATAACTAATGCTAAAAAATTATTGGATATTAATAAAGGGAAAAATCCTTTTGATTCAAATCCCTCAACAACAGTTCATGAATTAGTTGAATTATTAAACAAATATATTAGCTAAATAAAGTAAGAATTACAGCTATTATCACATTACAAATTCTAAAACTGCAAATCTACTAAATTCTTTATTAAAAATTTCAACAGAAAAAGGTTGGGTTCCATAGCCCAACCTTTTATTCTTCAAAATCTATATAATCACTCAAATTTTCAATAAAAATTTCATCCATTACGTCTGGAAAACCCCAACCAACTTCGCTTGTATCATCAACTATTTTATCGCACCTTTTTATATATTCGATTGCAATTTCATTATCGATCATATGGTTTATTGCTTCAATAAATAATTTTCCAACATTAACATAAAAATTTTCATTAATATCTCCATATGTGTTAGTATAACGAACTCCTTGTTCAACCGCATAAAGAATTAAATCAACTATTTGTCTGTTATTGCTACAAACTTTTTTAAAATTTGATATGTTTTTTCTTATATTTTGAAAATCATGCTTTCCAATGCCTTTACCAGGGAAAAATTCATCTAATATTTTATTTTTATAATCGATTAATATTTCTTCAGAATTACCTTCATCTATTTTAATAGATAAATAATCTTTTACATCTTTGAAATTTTTATAAACATTTAATAATTCTTTTTCCAATTCTTCTTTTGATAATGTTTTTAAATATCTTTTTACATCATTAAGTTTTATCTTTTGCATTCTTCTCTCTCGCTTTCTTTTATTTTAGAATAATTAAAAATTTGTCAAACTAATTAAATTCAACGTTATAAACATTAAAGTTATCTTAGTGCTGTAACGCCGTGCAAAGTGCAGCGTGGCTGTTACACTACATTAGAAGCTTTAAAGAAAAATCAAATTCTATCCACTTATTTCTTGACAGGTCTAAAATTTAAAATTATCACTTCCTTAATTTTATCAATAGAAGCATTTAGATTATGTTCATCCATAAGAAGACTTTTATCAGCAAATTGATTTTCTTCAGTTTATTTAAAAGATATTGATAAAATTATTCAAATATTTCTTGATTTTTCAAATCCTTTTCCAATGGTTATTTCACTACATTTGAAAATATATACAACTTGTAAAATTAAAATGGAGTTTATTATTATCATAATTTTCCTACATTAATATTAAAATTTCCGGCATCATATGTTTCAATTTATTATATAATCTTTCACACTTTATAAACTACTTTAAAATCTTCAAACACTACTGGCATATCTTCTTTGAAATCGTATCCTAGTTCTTTTCCTTCAGCAGTAAAAAATTTTTCATGTCCTTTTCTCCAAGATTCTAAATTATCATCCTCGCCTTCACGTTTACATATATCGTATGTGATTTCATTAAACGGAAATATATTAACTGCTATTGTTTCAATAACACATTTAGGAACTCCTTCCCAATCAGTAACAATGCTTAAATCTCCTACTTTTGGTATGGATATTCCTTCAATTTCATAACTCCATAAACTACTTGCTGTTGCTTTTTTTTGCCCTATCAACACTAATCTTAATAACTCGTTTGCCCATTTTTCTGTTAATTCAAAATGAAAACATTCAAAATATTTCGTGTTTTTTGGTTTTCCCGCATTAAATAAAAATTCTTCCCAAAATTTTTCTATTTGCTTTTGATTATCCATATTGAATCCTCCATTTATTTATAATATTTTTTCATAATTATTAATTATCAAATTATCTTCAATAATTGTTTCATTGATTTTTATATATCCTAATTTTTCATATAATTTACACGCCGGATAATTTTTCTTTCCCGTACTTACGATAATTTTTTGTGTTTTTATTTCAAGTTTTTCGATATTTTTAATTAGAGAGGTCGCTATTCCTTTATTAAAATGATTTGGTAATATCGCTAATCTATGAATATCAATGATATTGTTTAATAATTTATACGAAATAATACCTAATAATTGATCGTCAATTATGTATCCATAAAATATTTCTTGAGACTCCACTAGCTTTTTTTCATCTTCTATCAATCCAGGTATTTTAAAATAATTGATTAATCGAGCTTCAACCAAGTAGCTTTCTTTTTGCAGTTTTTCAATTTTTATACGCATATCTAAATTTCTAATATCTAATTTTTTAATCATTTCATTTCCTCCACAAATTAGAAAGGTTGCCGAAATACCTAATTTCAACGTTATACATATTAAAGTTATCATAAATGCTGTAACGCCGTGCAAAGTGCAGTGTGGCTGTTACACTACATTAGAACATTAAAGAAAATCCAATTTCTATCCACTTATTATTTGGCAGAAAGGGTATAAACTTTGAATTTCTTGCTTACTTCATTTAATCAAGGATGGTGACATAAAAAATCATACAAATATAAAAGATCTAAAAAGTTTGAATTTTATTTTGTTTTTGATAAAAAAAGATTTTTAAAATCAGAAGATGATTTCTTAAAAATTATTCATAAAATTTTTTATCTTAATTAATGAGAATGTTTGTGATGAAGATCCGGCATATGAGAATGTTTGTGTTCAAGTTTTTCATGGTTATGTTCGTGACTATGCTCACCTTTTACTGAAGGATTATGAATATGATTATGATGACCGTCATTATGATTGTGACGATGTTCATGAGTTTCCTCATAATGAATATGTTTATGCTCATGTTTTTCTGTAACTGCGAAATATGCTCCAATAATCATAATGAATAAAGCCGTTAAAAATGATTTGGAAATATTCTCATTAAAGAAAATCCAAGAAATTATAACTCCAATAAATGGAGCAGTTGCATAATAAGCACTCGTTCTAGCTGCTCCTAAATCTCTTTGAGCTAATATATAAAAAAATATACTCAATCCATAAGCAAAAAATCCTAATGTAAGAGCTAATCCAACATAAAATAAATTACTGCTGAATTCTTTTAAAAAAACAGTAATAATAAAAGCTCCAACGCCTGAACCAAAACCTTTTACCACAACTATCTGAAGCGGATCTTTTATTGATAACATTCTAGTACAATTATTTTCTAAACCCCAACTAACACAAGCAAGTAATACTAATATCGAACCGAATGAAAAAGAAAAACTGTCAATGTTGAAAGTTAATAAAATACTAGACGCTGTAATAAAAAATATTGCCAACCACATTCTTTTACCAATAGATTCTTTAAAAACAAATAGTGCAATTATAGATGTTGCAACTATTTCAAAATTATTTAATAAAGCAGCATTGGAAGCAGTTGAAATTGATAACCCTGTCATCAAAAGTATTGGAGCAACTATATCTAAAACTATCATACCAAGAATATACGGCATTTCTTTTTTTGTCATTTTTGCTTCAACTCTTTCTTTTTTTCTAAAAACCATTATTAAATTAATAAAAAACATTCCCAATCCTGCTCCCAAATATAATAAAGCAGCCATTAACACCGGAGGGATTTCAATAAGTAAAAATTTTGATACTGGAGAACTTATACCATATAAAGCAGCTGCTAATACGGCTAAAAAAATTGATTTAACTTTTTTATTTTCAATATTTTTTATTTTCAAAATAAAAACTCCTTTCATATATAAAGTTAATTTGTTTCACGCATTTTTATTATTCAGAATTCCAGTATATATTTTATCCTTAACTATTTTATCATATATGTATTCATATGCAATTTCATTTTCTGAAATATTTTATATTAAAATATTCTAAAACATAAAACCACAACCCAACAGATTTCTCCTCAAAATAAGAATTCTTTTCCTATTTATAAGTTCCAGCTTTTCATAATTTTACATAAAGATTTACATAACACTAATTTTTTATTTGCAAAATATATACAAATAAATCAGCGTTAAAAATATGTATTTTATATTTTAAAATACAAACAAATAATGTTATAATATTATTATAGATTTATTTCTTTTTTATCTCATTATTTTGAAGGGGGTAATTTTTATAAAAAAATTATTAATTTTATTATTTGTATTTTTCAGTTTTTCTGTTTTTTCTCAAATAATTGTTGGAGGAGATGATAATTTTCCTCCTTATGAGTTCATAAATAATGATGGTGAACCAGATGGGTTTAATATAGATGTGTTAAAATCTGTTTTTAGAGTTTTAGGTATTGAAGATTATATAATAGAATTAAATCCGTGGAATTATGTTAGAAATGCTTTAGAAAATAAAGATATAGATATGATTTCCGGTATGTTTTATTCTCAGCTAAGAACCGATCTTTTTTCTTTTTCATCTCCTTTTATAAAAGTAACTCATACTGCTTTTTATAGAACTGATCAAAAGAAAATAATTTCTGTTGAAGAATTAAAAGATAAAAAAATCATTGTCCAAAAAGGCGATATAATGCACGATTATGCAATTCAAAATAATTTTCAGGATTTAGTATTGTTAGAAAATCCGGAAGATGCTTTAAGAAAACTTGTAACTTCAAAAGATAATGACACGGTTGTATTGATGGGAAAATATCAAGGTATGTATTTGATCGAAAAATTAAATTTGAAAAATCTTATTCCTGCAGAGTTTGATTTGTATACATCGGATTACTGCTTTTCAACTTATTTAGATAATAAAGATTTTATTTTAACTTTAAATGAAGGGTTAGATATTATAATTGCTACTGGAGAATACAACGAAATTAGAGAAAAATGGTTTTTAAAATACGATCATTTTTCAAAAATAAATATTTTTGTTATAATCGCTATTATTTTAATTTTTTCTTTTATAATTTTAATAATTTTAATTTGGAATTTATCTTTAAAGCGGCTTGTTATTCAAAAAACAGAAGAAATTCATAAACAAATGATTGAAATAAAAATAAATAATGAAGAATTAGAAGCTTCAAATGAAGAAATAACTGCAAATAATGAGGAATTAGAAGCTTTGAATCAAGAATTAAATGACAATTTTTTTACTATTAATTCTTTAAATGAAGAATTAAAAAATAGTAAAGATCGCTTAAATAATATTATAAATACAATACCTGATCTTCTTTTTATTTTAGACAAAAATGGACATTTTAAAGAAATTTATACTTATGACGAATCAAAATTATTGATGCCAAAAGAAGTCATTTTTAATTTGAATATTTCTATTAAAGATATTTTTGATGAATACGACTACAAACTTTTTTTGGAAAATTATGAAGAGGCTATAAAATCAAAAAAAGTTCAAAGTTTTAATTATAAAATGAAAATAAATGATGAATGGCGTTATTACGATGCAAGATTATTAAGTTTTAAAGAAAATGAGGTAATTATTTTATGTCGTGATATAACTGATAAGGTGATAATTGAAGAAAATTTAAGAAAAAATGAAATTAAATTCAGAACTTTAATAACAAACCTTCCAGGAGCTGTTTTTAGGTGTAAAAATGATGAGCATTGGACTATGGAATTTATGACTGAATATATAGAAAAAATTACTGGATATAAGAATTCTGATTTTATTAATAACAAAATTAGAACTTATAACAGTATTATACATGTTGAAGATAGAGAAAAAATTTTTAAAATAGTTTCTAAAAATATAGCTAAAAAAACACCGTATAATTTAACTTATAGGATAATAGATTATTCTGGAAAAATTAAATGGATTTTAGAAAACGCTAGAGGTATTTACGATGAAAATGGAAATTTAGAAATTATTGATGGAATAATATTTGACATAACTGAAAAAAAGATTGCTGAAGAAGAATTATTAAGAGCTAAAAAAAAGGCTGAAGAAGCAAATAAAGCCAAAGCAGATTTTTTAGCAAAAGTTTCTCATGAATTAAGAACTCCTATATACGGAATTATAGGAAGTGTTGAATTATCAGAAAAAACAGAAAATTTTAATGAGCATAAAGAATATATACAGATAATTAAAAAATCGGTAAACAGATTACTACCAATTATAAATGATGTATTAGATATTTCAAGAATAGAAAATAGAAAAATAGAATTGAATGAAAAAGAATTTAATTTTGATGTTTTTTTGTCTGATTTAATAGAGCATTTAAAATTTAAATCAAATGAAAAAAATTTAGATTTTATAGTTTCAAAAAACACGTCAAAAAACTTAATTCTTTTTGGAGATGATATAAAAATAGGTCAAATAATTAATAATCTGGTTTTAAATGCTATAAAATTTACGGATAAAGGGAAAGTTGAGCTTGAAATTTATGATGAAAAAATAACTGAAAAAATCATAAAGCTATATTTTAAAGTAAAAGATACGGGAATAGGGATAAAAGAAGAGTATAAAGATAAAATTTTTTCTCCTTTTGAACAAGGCGAAGATTATTCTACAAGAAAATATCAAGGAATAGGATTAGGTTTATCTATTGCAAAAGAATTAGTTGAAAAAATGAATGGTGAAATATTTTATAAAAGCAATTTTGGCAAAGGAACAGAATTTGAATTTTATATTGAATTACAAAAAAAGTAGTCTTTAAGACTACTTTTTAAATTTTTTATTGACAAAAAAGTTTTTTTATTATATAATTAAACAACGTTCTAAAATAGAACACTGTTTAATAAAAATGAAAGGAGTTTTTATAATGGCTTCAAGACAAGAAAAAAGAAATGAAGAAGTCAAAAATCTTATTTTATCAACTGCTAAAGATATTATTTCAGAAGAAGGAATAAACTCTTTATCTGTTAGAAAAATAGCTAATAAAATTGACTATTCGCCTTCAATCATCTATCATTATTTTAAAAATAAAGATGATTTGCTTCAATATATATGGAAAGAAAATTATATGCAGATTTTAAGTATCATTAAAGATGCTTCGACAAATTCTGAATCTAATATTGAAGAAAAAATTATAAATACTTTTAAAGCATATATAAATTTTGCTTTGGAAAATTCGGAGTTGTATAAAAATTTTTTATTAAATGATGATATAGAAGTTATTAATAAAACTAGCCTTTTAAAGAAAGGGGATGGGAAAGAGAGAAAATCTTTAAGTGTTTTATGTTTTCAAATAAATGAAGGTAAAAAACAGGATTTGTTTAAAAAAGATATGGATGATGAATTAACTGCTCAAATTTTATGGACTTCAACTTTTGGTTTGATAATAAGGATTATAAAAGAAAAAAATATTCCTAAAGAACAACAAGAAAGACTTATAAATCATCATTTTAAAATCTTATTTCAAGGTATAAAAAAATAAACGGAGGAATCTTTTATGAAAAAAAGGAGATCAACAATGAAAAAAATTTTGATAGGTATTGGAGTTATAATAGGGATATTAGCTGTAATAATTTTTGGAATAGTTCAAATAACAAAAGATTGGCAAGAGCCTGAAACTATTTATCATGATATAAATCTTCAAAATATTGCAGATGGTACTTATAATGGGAGTTATATTGCTAAACCTATTGAAGTTGAAGTTGCCGTATCTGTTAAAAATAATGTAATAACAGATATAAAAATTTTAAAGCATTCTAATGGCCGGGGAAAAGATGCTGAATCTATTACAGATATAGTTATTAAAGAGCAATCTTTGCTAGTTGAGGTTATAAGTGGTGCCACTGCAAGTAGTAAATCTATATTAAAAGCTATTGAAAATGCTTTATTTAAGTGAAAAGGAGAATAATATATGTTAAAAATAGTGAATTTTAAAAAAGGTAAATGGGCAGCTTTTATAAGTATCCTTTTATCTCTAAGTAGTTTTTTTATTGCTTTTTTGAGTGTTATGAACAAAGATATATATAATGAAGTTTTTATAAAAGGTGGTATTTCATCATTTCAAATGAATGGTGCAATAGCTCAAGATATTATGACTATTTTTTTGTCAGTTGTTTTATTTGCTTTTTCTTTTATTTTTTTGATAAAAAAATCATATTTAAGTTTTAATGTTATTATAGGACTTACAGGATATATATTTTATGCTTATGGTTTATATGTAATAGAAGGAATATATACAAATTTTTATCCTTTTTATCTCATAATGTTTTCATTATCTATATATAATCTTATAATTCAATTTATTAGTTTTGAATATGAAAAATTTAAATTTGTTGATTTAAACAAAAAAGTTAAATATTCTTGTATGATTTTTTTATTTTCAATTTTATTTATTCTAGCTCCGGCATGGATATCACAAATGCTTTTAAATGTATCTAAAAATATGCCGGGAGATGCTTATGCTGTTCTCATACTTGATTTAGGAATTTTCTTTCCGGCAATTTTTATAACTATTTTACTTCTTTTAAAAAATAATCCTTTAGGAAATATTTTTTCGGGAGTAATGCTGATAAAAACAGTTACTGTTTGTATAGCTTGGGGATTCGCCGAATGGTTTGTGCCTATTTATACTAATTCAGAAATAAACATTTTTATGGCATTAACTTCATCGGTTTTAACAATAATTAGTTTGATTTTATTTGTTTTATACAATAAAAGTTTAATTTTTAGAGGTGTTTCAAAATGAACAAGCTAATAATAATTTTATTGGTATTGATTTTTATTTTTGTTTTATTGAATAGTTGTAGTATTATAAAAAGAACATACAAAAATGAAATAAATCAGGAAATTAGCAAATATTCTTACGATGATTTAGGAGTTTTTACTGTAAAAGATGTTGAAAATCTTCCTATAGCTGTTCAAAATTATTTTAATTACTGTGGTTATATAGGAAATTCAAAAATGATTAATGCGAAAGTTGAATGGGATAAATTTAATTTGAAATTATCTCCTGATAGAAATTGGATGAAAACTCACGCTCTTCAAATGAATTTTGTTCCAGAACCTGCAAGAATAGTTTATATGAAAACATCGTTATTTAAAATATTAAATTTTGAAGGCAGAGATAAATTTCAAAATGGTTATGGAAGTATGCAAGGAAGATTGATTAATTTAATAAAAATATTTGATGAAGAAAACGCTCAAATGGATCAATCAGCATTAGTAACAGTATTATCTGAAGCTTTATTAGTTCCATCATATGCTTTACAAGATTATATATCTTGGGAAGAAATAGATAATAATACAGTAAAAGCAACTATAAAATATAATAATATTGAAGCAAGTGGAAATTTTTATTTTAATGATGAAGGTATGTTTTATAAATTTTATACAGAAGATAGATTTTATTCTTCTGGAGATATAAATGAATTAGTTCCTTGGGTGATTTATGTAGATTCTTATCAAATAATAGATGGAATAAAAATTGCAGAAAAAGTTAGAGCTTCTTGGATTTTAGAAAATGGAGAATATCAATATTTTGACGGAAAAATTTCAAATATAATATTTAACGTAAAAAAATAAGGGTGATCATTATGATCACCCTTTTATTTTTTTATTCTGCTTTTCTTATTTTTAATACTTGATCTACACTAATTAAATTAGGATTTTCAATTTTATTGATTTCAATTAATTCTTCTATACTTATTCCTGTTTTTCTAGAAATTCCGTGTAAAGTATCTCCTGGCATTATTAAATAGTATTCATAACCAACAATTTTTAAAACAGCTGAAGTTAAAGGATTTAAAATAATGCTTTCTTTAGTTACTTTGACTCCTGATGGTCTTAATATAGGAGTTGTTCCAGCTTTTTTGCCTTCAACTAAAACTACAGAATCTGTTATATCTTTACCTAATCTTATTTCTCTTCTTGTTTCATCGGCATTTATAAATACATAATATATATCGCCGCTTGTTGATTCTACTCTGTAACCTATTACCAAATCAACTTCTTTTATATCAGGGCTTTCAACCAAAGATACATTAGAATTTACTAATTCCATAGTAGGTAATCTAAATGCATCTGTTGATTTTCTTAATTCTATCAAACCTTTTGTAAATTCCATAGTTTCTTTATGTATTCCTTCATTAGTAACTTTTTCCCAATCAAACATATTTATGGCATCTGAAGAATCATATGAATCATGTATAAAGAATGGATAATCAAATGGATTCCCATCTTTATCAACTGTATAAGTAGATTTATAAGGAGGAGTTTGAGTTTCAGATCTAAATTGTTTTGTTCTTCCGTATTCTTGCCCTGAATGCAAGAAAACTTTTCCTTGAGATGTTAATATTATTGTGTTACCTAATCTTATTCTTTTTTGAATTTCTTCTTGATGATAATCAGGGTCTTTTCTTATAGATACAGCTATTACATCATGTAAAGTTAAATTATCATGAGCTGCTATATATTGAACAACATCTCCGGGGTCATCCGCTTTAAAATTATGAGGTTGAGCTATTATGTTATCAAAAATTTGTGAAATATTTCTTGCACCACCTGTTATAAATCTTGGCTGACCTTCATGACCGAATCCCGATTTTAATTCGTTTCTTATTTCATCAGAAAAAACTCCTACTGAATTTGTATAAGCCACCCAATCTTGATCTGCTGGTTTTACGTCAGGATAAATTTCATCTCCAGCAAATGTTCTCCAACCTTCTCCAATCATGAGAATATTGGGATTAATTTCTTTTGCTCTATCATAAGATATTTGAATGCTTTCTGCATCATGGTCTCCCATCATATCAAATCTAAATCCATCCACTTTAAATTCATTAACCCAATATAATATTGAGTCTACTAAAATTCTTCTGGCCATTTCATGAGTTGTTCCTAATCTTCCGCCGCCAAAACTCGTCCTTGGTGTTCCGTCAGCGTCCATGAAATGATAATAATTTGGTATTATATCTTCGAATATATGTAATCTTGCAGTATGATTATACACAACATCAAGAATTACTCCCATACCTCTTGAATGTATTTCATTTATTAATTCTTTGAATTCTGCAATTCTTAATTCAGGGTCGTTAGGATTTTCAGAATACATTCCCGAAACTGAAAAATAACTATGAGGGTCGTAACCCCAGTTATAATTGTTATCTCTTGAAGAATACTCTAATAATCTTTCATAATTAGCTAACTCATCTCCCCAAAAATAACTCATTATAGGAAGTAATTGAATATGAGTTACTCCTAAATCTTTTATATAATCAAGTTTATCAATAAAAGCTTTGAAAGTTCCAAATTGGGCATTTAATTCACCGTCAATAGATGGGTCTGAAGTGAAGTCTCTTATATGCGTTTCATAAATTATAGCATCGGTTCTTCTTTCAAATCCTTCAATATTAGCAAAATCTAATTCTGGACCAATTTGTGAAGGGTTAATTATAGCTGCTTTTCCTACATCATATGCTTTTAAAGAATCTTCAGGTTCATTATCCCAAGCAGCCATTGAAGGTGCATAAGGATCAAGAATTAGTTTTGTTTCTCCTCTACTTTCAACCTTATAATGATAAAAATAACCTCTTAAATCTTTTATTCCAGTATTTTCTTCATTTAATGTAATCTCCCATACGCCTCTATTGCCTAAATTCATTTCTATATCATCGGCAATAATTTCATGCTGATTGAATTTATCGTATAAAACTACAGATACAAAATCTGCCACAGGAGACCATAATTTGAGCATCGCAGTACCATCATTATGCAAAAACGCTCCTAATTCACCGTCATAAGCATAAAGTTCATCTATCATTTGCCATCCCGGAATAACAGAAATGGAATCGTTTCCAAAATTTATTCTATAAGGAGCATTTTCTATAGTAAATAAATCAGATATCAACTCTACTGTTTTTTCATCTTTTATATTTATATCATACATGAATAATCTAAAACCGCCTCTATTTCTGATTGTTACTGCTCGTATATCTTGAGGTGTCAATTCCGCTGTTGAAGTAAATTTTAATTCTATTTTATCCTTTAATAAAGTACCTGCTTCAAGTCTTAACTCAGATACATAGTAAGGGTTTGTATAAACATTCAAATCATCTTTTTGAATAAAAAAATGTCTGTTTTCTAAATTTGAAATTCCCATATCTCTTGTTTGTTCACTTGTTTCTCTGTTTACAACGAGAAAACCTACTTGTGCAGCATCTTCTTTTAATTCTAAGTCTATATAAGCTCCAAAAACCCCAATATTATCATCGCTAAATGGAATTGCTCCTACAGGCCATGCACCCCTATCTCCTGAAGACTTTACAACATCTCCCCAAACCCATAAACCTAAAGGTTCGTATTTTTCTTCTTCATGAAAATAGTGAATTCTTATAGTGTTTTCTGAAAGGTCTGCTGGCTCGTAAATAGTAACTTCATTCGTATCTCCAATTTGTCTTAACCATATTTGATTCATTTTAGGAGTTATGAAATGTACGATAAAATCTTTAGATATATTAGCTCCCGCTTTGTTGTTGATCAAAAAACCTAATTTTTTAGGATCTTTTGCTAATTCAACATCTACATAAACACCGTAATCTGTTTGTGGTTTGTCCTCAAGCCATGTAGAACCTTGCGGCCAACCTGCTATTTGATCTGATCTTACTGCAACATCTTCCCATAGCCAAACACCTAAATTTTCATAATTTCCATCTTCTCTTTGAATATGAATTCGGATATGACCTTCAGGTATTGGATTTGCTGCATACATTTCGCCATTAAAAAAACTAACAAACACTGCAAAGAAAAATAAAAATGCTATTTTTACTTTATTTTTCTTAAAAACCATAAAAACACCCCCCTTTTTAATTTATGATCATTTTTTATTCTTTAAAATTTTCCGCCAAATCTTTTGAATATTTGACTATTTCAAATATACATTTTTGTATTTCATCAACTTTTGATGAATGTTCTAACATAACTTCTTTTACATTTTGTGAGTTCTCTTTTGAATACTTAGCTTTTTCAGATATTTTTTCTATAACGTCCACGATTTTTTCATTAGCATTAATAACTTCTTCCATAGCTTTTTGAACATTATATATAGTTTCATTTCCTTTAAAAGACTCTTTTCCTATTTCATCAAATATGTTTTTTGTTTGATCTATAATTTTATTTTCTTCATTATTAGCTTTCTCAAATTCTTCAGCTTCTTTAGCCGATAAATCAGTCATTGAATAAAATTTATTAATAATTTCTGATATGTTATTAACAGAATCAGCACTTTGCTGGGCCAATTTTCTAATTTCATCTGCAACAACAGAAAAGCCTTTTCCAGCTTCTCCGGCTCTCGCTGCTTCTATAGCGGCATTTAATGCAAGTAATTTTGTTTTGTCTGTTATTTGAGTTATTATTTCAATAATATTTAATACATCTTCTGAATACTTTTTTAAGTCTGTAATGTTATTGGTTACTTTTTTACTTTTTTTAGTTATCTCAAAAGATTTGTCTTTTAAATGATTAACAAGGCTATTTCCTTCCTTTACTTTATTAATATTTTTATCAGAAGAATCTTTAACGCTTTGAATTTCATCTGAAGTTTTTGAAATCATTTTTTGAATTTCGTGAATTTGAATATTTTCATTTGTTATATCTCTTTCATTTTCTATAGAAGCGTCATATATTTTTTGCGTATTTTTGTTTACTTTTTCAAAATCTTTAAACATTTTATCTATATATTCACTGGTTTCTGAAGATTTTTTCTCTATAAATACCGTATTGTTAATAATTTGTTTATATAAACTTTCTATTTTATCTTTTTCGTTTTTTATTTTTTCAATCTTATCTTCATTTATTTTATTCGATAATTTTGTTGTCCCTATGATTGAAATACTAAATAAAATAACTGCAGCTACTTGTATAGTATATTCAGTAGTATCTGAAGAACTGTTCAATTGTAAAAAAGCATACAAGTATATTATTCTGATAAAATTAATCGCCATATTTAAATAACATACATATTTTATAAGTTTTAAATTGAAATATAACAAATACATCGATATAATTGGAAACATATAAACATATGTACTAATTCTATCTGTAGTAAATAAAACAAAAGTATATAATATAAAATATCCGATAAGTGTTATATATTTTATTTTTGAGTCGTCTTTCTTTAAATTATAAATATATGTAGCTAAAGAAATGGGAATTAAAATTAAAGTGTAAAATACTATTAAATAACCTAAATTTTTTCCACCTTTTAAAAATTCTGAAAAATAACCTAAAATCAAAAATAAGTCTAAAATCCAATTAATCCCCAAAACATTTTTATTGATTTTTGCTTGATAGTTGATTCTATTTTCAAACATATATTCACCCCCCAAAAAATTTTCATCATTCAATTATATCAAAATTTTCTTGTTAAGTAAATATAACGTTAAATTTTAACCTTTTGGCAAATAAAAAAACATCATAACCCTTTAAGATTACGATGCTTTTTATTTTATTATTTAATTAAGTTCTTTTGCAAGTATAAGTCTCTAAAAATGCCTCTTTATTGAAATTATTTGCTATATCAATATAATTTTCAATATTTGAATTAGATGAAGAAATTATATCTGCCGTTTTAAGTAATAATTCATTTTCATTTTCATCAATTTTATTATTTTTTGCTCCCATTATCCCCCAACAATCCCAAGGTAATGGTTCCATTTTAATCAAACAAAATAAATCTCTAATCATATTATCACGAATAAACCATTTTCCATTAAGATTTTTTTCGGTAGTTCCATAATCTTTAGGATTTTCTTTTTTATTATTACATCTAAACCATCCATCTGCACCAGATATAAAAAAATGAGGTTCCACATCAAGTGTATTTAATTTAAGTTTTTCCATTCCAGTAGCAAAGTTTTTTGGGAGATTTTTAATTTCTTTATTAATCTGATGCATCCATGGATCTATCAACTGCCATCGTTTTTCTTCTTCATTCCAATATTCACATAACCAATGATCATATTTTTTCTTTTTACTAAAATATGTTGCAAATCCTGATCTTATTCTTGCAGGAATTCTTTTGTGCCTTAAAATTGCACAAATTAGCAGTGATAAATCTCTACAATTACCGAGTAATTTATTTTCAAATAAGTTGATCTTATTTTTTGCTTCTTGATTTCTTTTTACTAATATGTCTAGCATTTTTCCTACATCTCTAAGATTTACATCATTTTTTGACTCTTCAGAAAGCGTATAAACATTCATGTTTACTAAAAAATCATTAATCATAATGTTAAATGTCATATCACAAATTTCTGATACATTGGATGGAAATTGATCAAAAATATCGGTGTAATTTACTGAATCAGAAAAGAAACTTTGACTACTATAATAATCTAAAAACATACAAAAACCTCCTATTAAAATAATTCAGATATAATTTTTGAGACTTATTCTAATTATTCTAATTATTCTTATTTATAAGAATAACATATTAAACATGTCAGCTGTACGTCATATTTAGAAAAATGTTCATTTTACTTATATTTTAAATATTCATAGATTATTTTGTAGGCTTTTTCTTCTTTGATAGCTATTCCGAGAAATATATCAGTAATTATATTCAACTCATTTTTATTATTTATCAAAAAATCTGTTAGTACATTAGACAATTTAATTATTTCTTTACCTGATTCATTAAAAATTTCTGCTGTTTCGTTCCATGCTGGTTCATTATATTCATTTGAACAATATTTTAATAAAATGGCAAGTTTATCTCTTGCAGCTGCACAACTAAATGTTTTTTCTTCATTTCCATTAGAACTTACTTGAGTTGGAAGTTGTGGCGGAAATCCAGTATATTCTAATAAATGTTTTAAAGCATCTATAAATTCTGCTTTTTCTAATTCCTTGTGCCAATTCGGAAATTCTCTGATAAATTTTCTCATTCCATTAATTCCCATAAAACTTACTGGAGGATTTAAATTGAAATATGCTTTTTTCTTTAACCCTTTATAAACAATATCTTTGATTGAACTTATTGAATTAGCAAAATTTATTTTAAAAAGAGTATTTTTTTTAGAAAAACCAGGAACATTTATATTCATAGCTTTTTCTAAATCTTTATAAGGAATAATTTGAGAATCTTTTCTATCGGTATCCAAAACATGAACTATTCCTTTTTCATCATTATAACCAATCATTAAAACATAATGAATTGGTATATGTATTTTTTTGTAAAATTTTGTAAAATATTTTAAATAATATATATCTAAAGCTCCTAATACTACAGGATTACCTTTATCAATTTCTTTTTTTGCTGTATCTAACGTATATTTAAAAGTATTATTTTCTATTATTTTATAATCAAAATTTATTATATCTTTCATAAAATCATACATTTTTTTAGTCAAACCATTGTTCATATACACTTTTCTTTTAACATCAGCTTTGCTATTTTTCAAATATACAAAATTTCCGAACCCACTTATTCCAAAAAATAAATATTTTGGTGGTCTAATTCCTGTTTTAAATTCGTATAAATCATCAATTCCGTTCCACATACACGCATATTCACAGATTTCGTGAGGCAAGTTTAATTTTTTCATGTTTATCACTCCTTTTGATTTTATTTGTATCTACTTACTTTTTCAAGTATATAGTATAGGACTATCCGAGAGTCAAGATAAAATAAAAAAAAGTCTGCTTATGAAACATCTTATCGATATTTAGCAGACTTTTTATTTCTTTACAAATGGAAAACAAACTTCTGTAATCATTTTATCAGGAGTGGTTTCTTTTTCCGGAGATATATGATAAATATTAAATCTTGGTGGATGATATGTATATTCATTAGAAACAAGCCATTCAGCTAATAATTCGTTAGCTTCAGATAAATAATCATACGCTCCTTCAAAAGCTAAAGTAGCTGCAATAATAGGGTTAACTATTTTAAAATTGATTTTTTCTGTATTATCATAAATCTTAACAACAGATCTCTGTATTTCTACATCAATTCCATTTTCTCTGTATTCATTATCATGAAAAATTGCCATGTCATAATGCGGTGAAGCTAATTGAATATTTTTATCGTCAACTTCTTCGCTAAGTTTAGACCATAATTTTCCCTCTTGATTATAATTGGAAATAGTGTCTCTATAACTTACTACGATTCTTTTAGGAATTTCTTTTATAACTATATTTATTTTAGGAAGATTAGATTTTTTGTTTAACGTTTTAATAGTGTTATTAATTAAAAGAAGCTGTTTTTGCATTTTTTCTATTTCATTTTTCTTTTTAATTGCGTTTTCTTTTAAATATTTTTCATAATTACATTCGTCATCGAATGTATGTATAATTTCTTTTATTGAATTTAAACTCAATCCCATATTTTTTAAAGAATTAATTTTATTTGCAATCGGAATTTGATTCTCATTATAATACCTATAACCAGTAAAATCATCTATATAAACTGGCATCAATAAACCTATATCATTGTAATGTCGAAGCATATGAATAGTAATTTGTGAAAGTGATGAAAATTCGCCTATTTTTAACATTTTACCACCACACTCTTATTTAATAATTTTCCAAAAAACATTTTTAATCAATTTTTTTCTTTTAAAATCCCATAAAACAATGTTTTTACAATCTTTTCAACTGCTTGATCGTATGATATAGAATTAACTATCAAATAATCTGAATAAAGAAAATTTTTCATAGCATTTTTTAAAATTTTTACTATCAACTCATTATCAAAGTAATCTTCAAATTTATTTTCCTGAACCATTTTTTTAAATAACTTTTTTAAATTTTCTGATGAAGAACCGACAAATTTTTCTATTTTTTTTGATATTTTTGGATAATACATCTTAATTTGATTAATCATCAAAGGAATATTTAAATTATATTCTTTTGGAAAAATTTTTAAAATTTGAATAACTTTTTCTAAATCATCTAATTCATGATTTTCAATTATTAAATTTTCTTGTTCATCTAATTCTTTTAAAATTTTTAAAACAATCGATTCTATTAATTCTTCTTTTGAATCAAAATATTTATAAATATAACTTTTACTTATATGTAGATTATTTGCTATATTTTCTATAGGAAATTTTATTCCATATATTTTTGCTTGTTCAATTGCTTCTTTTACTATTAGTTCTTTCATAATACCCCCTATAAATTTTTTTCCATAAAATAAACACCGTTAAAACCTGCCGCTTTATGTCTTGAATCTAATTTGATATAATTTGAATCTTTAAAATTATGTTCTTTATACAGTTTTTTTGCTTTGGGATTAGTATCAACTACTTCTAATAATATTTTTTGGAATTTTTCTTCTCTCGAATAATTATAAAATTTTTGTAAAAGATGTGTACCTATTCCAAGCCCTCTTTTGTTTTCATCGACTGCTATAGCAATTATTCTTATCTCGTTTTCTTTTAATTTTCTTGAAAATGGTGCATATAATAATATCGTTTTTATCATTTTTATTATACCAATTTCAAACAATAAAGTCCAAAAATTTATTTTATCAAATTTTTTGTTTTTTGATTCAAATCCTAAAACACCTACAATTTCTCCTTCATAATAACAGTAAAAAGCATTCTCAAAATTAATATATTTTTTCATTAATTTTCTTAACTTTTCTTCGTTTTTAATCACTGATGAAAATTTTTTATTGAATGCCGTCATCAAAATCTCTATAACCTTTTCTTTGTTTTCTAAATTGCCATTTCCTTTAACAACTTTTATTTTCTTTTCCATTTTTTCTCCCACCTTTTTGTAATTATTGTACTAAAATATTTTTTTCAGTACAATAATAAAAAAAACTTCTTAATTTTTTCTTAAAAATATAATTAAATTAAAATTTTTTATTATTAAAATCAAAAAACTTTTATTTTAAAAAATATTAAAATATGTTATATTTAAATTAATTGATATTTTATATTAATAATTATAAGGTGTTTATTTTTTTATTTGCGTTGTTTGTTTTCAAAAATATCAAAAATGATAAGAGCTGACACTCCCACAGCTAAAGCAGTGAGGTTCTATCCTATACAAATTTCTTTTATACTCTCATAACCTCTAGGATTATTACAACATATAAATACAAATTTGTTTTAGATAGACTTTCACTACCAATCACTCTAATGAATGAATTAACGATAGTATTAGGCTCATGTCAAAACCTATATGGATTTTATATCCCCATACTGGATATTAATTTATTATCACTGTTTTTTATTCTTTTAATTTCTTCATCATGTTTAATTTTAAAGTTTTCAAATTCTTCTTTGCATAAATCTTTATCAGTTTCTTTTAAATTGCTTTTAGTACACATTATAATGAATGCACTATATAAATCTCTTTGTATCTTAAATTCACCAAAATCATTCCATCTTTCAGATAAATCTTTTTTAATATATTCATCTTGAATATGATTATATTGACTTGCTTTAATTTTAAAAGTATCTACTTTTAATAATTGTTCATTATGCCACTTTAATTTATTATCTAATATAGTCAAAAACATACTAGGTGCTCTATTAGCTAAACTCTTACCGAATCGTTTCTTCTTATTAATTTTACCTGTTTTATCATTAATAGTTGTTTCTTTGCTTCTTTTTTGCAATCCTTTATAACTCATAGTTTCAACATATACTTCATTGCCCTGTGAAACTATGCGACTAGCTAACTTATTATGACTTTGTTTTCTTATATCAGCTTGTTTACGTTGAATTTCTCTTAGTTCATTTTGTGTTTTAATATATTTATTAGATTTAATCCATTTAAGTTTTTGTTTTTTACCATTAACTATAATCCCTTTTTTAACAGTACCATCTTCATTATAGTTATTAGGATTATTTGCTCTACGTTGACGGTCTAGTTTTCTCATTAATATACGTTTTTCTTTTTCAATGTTATTAATTTCTGGACACAATTCTAATAATTTAACTTCATATTTACTAGAATATGCTATAGTTTGAGTGCCAATATCAATACCTACTTTACCATTACCTATACTATTTTTTATTTCACCAGTTTCATTATTAATTTTCATTGGTGGAACTCCGTCTAATATTAATTGAACATAATATTTGTACTTGCCACGGATAAATTTTCTAACTATTCTACAATACTTTATTTTGTTCATTAATGACATTTGTGCATAGGTATCATTCTTTTTAATAATTGCAGGAATTTCTAAACCATTCCATATAAGTGTGTTTTCTTTAAATCTAATTCCTGTTTTATTAGATTTGCCTTCAACACTATTCATTTCACCGTATTTTTTAAAACATACTTTATTGGATTGATGGAACGTTAATTTTTGAAAAGCATTGAAACATCTTGTTGCAATTTTTTGTGCCGTAAAACTATCTATATTGACTTTAAAGTGTTTTTGCATAGGTTTAACCTACTCATGAAGTGAATACTCTGTCAAACCATATTTTTTATTTAAGTCATTAAACAATTGATTTCTTTCTTTGCCTGTTGGCATTTTATATACTTTTTGATATTCTTTAGATTGTTTCACAGTATTATATCTTTTAAACAATCCACCTAAGCAACTATTATAGATACTTCTTGATATTTCCAATCTTTTATCTAAAATATCTTCTTGATATATTTCAGTATCTAATTCTAAAGTTAAAATAAAATTTGACAAAGTATTCACCTCACTTTCTAATATCTTGTTTTTTGATTTTCTACATATTTTTTGATTGTTTCACTACACACATTTCCAGCAGTAGAAACAAAATAATTTCGTGTCCACAGACTAGGCATTTTGTTCAATTCAATAAACTCTTCTCTTAAAATTTTACTGGTATAACCTTTTATATTTTGCATAATATCAGAAGGACTAAGTGTAGGTAGACAATTTAAAAACATATGAGTATGGTCTTTATCACATTCTATAGCGGTAATTTCGATATTCAACTCCTTACATTTTTCTTTGACCAATGTTTTAAATCGTATTTCTACATTAGGTATTAAAAATATTTTCCTTCTATATCTTGGACAAAATATAAAATGATAATTGATTAAAGATACAGTTGTGTTTGTTCTTCTATATTCGTTCATATCTGTATATTATCATATTTTGTGTATGCTGTCAAACATTTTATACCGCATTTTCCAGAAGTAAAATAAACAAAACCCTGTATCAATAAAGCATACAGGGTGGTTTTAAATTTCAATGTTTAGGCTACAACTTTTCCACCTAAAATCATTTTTTGGATTTTTTGTTGAATTGATGTTGGTGTTGCTACAGAATATGATGGCATATCTATTTTTCCTACTTTTAATAAAAACTTTTGTTGAGACTTTAATACTTCTATCACATAAGAATGAGTATACTTTTTACTATTCTCTTTGTATAAATCTTTTAGTGCTGTATTCATATGCCAGAGTAAGTAATATGATAACATGCAAATAAATACATGTGCTTTAATTCTATCTTGTGTTTTATGATAAATAGGTCTCATTTCAAGTTGTACTGTTTTCATGTTGCTAAAAGCCATTTCTACATTAATTAAAGATTTATAGGCTTCTACAATTTCTCTTTTATCCATCATCTCTTTAGATACATTTGTTTTCATGACATAAAGTCCATCATATTGTTCTTGTTCATTAATTACTGAATCTTTGCGGGAATAAACGATTTTATTGTTTTCAACAGTCCATGAAAAATACTTTTCTGTTTTGTATTTTAAAAATATTTTAGCTGCTCTAACTGCTAAAGTTTTATCGTCTGCTTTCTTTTTTGGAATAGCTATTTTATCAAGTTCTGATTCTGTTTTATCAATCAATATCATTCTAGTTCTTTGCGACTCATCTTTTAGAGTAGGATTTCTCCTTAGAATATAACGAATATTAGGTTCTTCTGGTAATACTATTTCTGTTCCTATTTCTTCATCAAATAATGAAAATTGTACATCTTCATGCTCACAAAGTTTTTTTATTCTTGAATGCGTAAGAGCTGTAATATTTAACATATCAGGTCTTTCGCTTATATTCTTTTGTGTAAGCATTCCTCTATCTCCAACAAATACAAAATCTTTAATACCATATACATTCTTTAATTCATCAATTTTATCAATTACAGTTGTCTTGTCGGATGTATTACCAGAATAAACTTCTACTGCAATAGGACATCCTTCTTTTGTACAAATCAAACCAATTACAATCTGCTTTTTTCCTCTTTTTTTATCTCTGTTATAACCAAAACTAACCATTTCAGAATCATTATATTTACCCTCAAAATAACTACTTGTTATATCATACAAAACAACAGTTCCATCTGCAAAATGTTTATTAGCAAGTCTTTTTTGAATCCTTTGTTGACCACTTAAAAGATTATCCATTGCATCATAACAGTGCTTATTAACATCAATTTCAGATTCATTAATCCCGCACACTTCCCATAAATAACTAATATCATTTACTCTAGATAAAGCCAACTTACTACCTTGATAAACAATTCTACCAATAATCATAGCTAAAACACTACTTACCCAAGGTTCATTTTTAGAATAAATAATCTTGTCTAATCCTATCTTTTTAGCTAAAGCGTATAATGTTGCACAAGCACCATATTCTTTTCCGCCAGTAATTACAATATCATCCGAAGCAATAGATTTACCGTCAAAAGCAGCCTTCATATTCTGCAATTGAGAAAGAGACAAACCATGTATTTTCGATATAGTTTGGTGACAAACCTTGCCATTTTCACGATAACTGTTACGAATATATCCAATAGGTCTATTTCTACCAGGATTAATTTCAAAATACAAAGCATTAGATTTTAATTTCATAAAAACCCCTCCATTTTCAACAGTTAGTCTACATCAATTCATATAATTATATCATAAAAAATGAAATAAGTCAAGCACAAAACATTCAAATGTTAGGCTACATTTTAAAACAAAAAACAACCTCTAAACCTTTATGATTATGGGCTAGAGGCTATTTTTCATCCGGAAGATGCGTTTATACACAAATTATGATTAAATTATGATTAATGAAGTGCTATCCATCCCCTAAAGGAGTTGGCTTTTCGCACTAGACTGTAAAAATTATGAGTGAAGAAAATTTTAAAATTATAGAAGAAATTAAAAAATTTTTTTATGAATACTTAGATTTATATTTCACAAAAAGAAATTTAATTGATACTATTAAAAAATGGAGTTCTTCTTCAACAGGAATAGGATCAGAAAAAGATGAAATCGCCTATACTCAAGATAAAATAAAAGAGATTTACTCAAGAGATATGGAACAGGCGCCAAACATTATTAATTATACTGTGCATAAACTTCATATAGATTCTCCATTAAAAAATTTAGGGATAATTGTTTGTGAATTGTCTATTAATACTGAAATTTTGAATCATGAAGTTATATTTAATAATTTAAGAATTTCTATGATAATAATAAAAAAATTAGAATGGTTGATTGAGCATCAGCATGTGTCATTTCCGGCATCAGAAGATTCTGAACCAGAAACTTTCCCTATTAAAGAATTAAGAGAAAAGAATGAAGCTTTAGAAAAAATGGTGAAAGAGAAAACGAAAGAATTAACGGAAACGAACAAATTAAAAACATATTTCTTTTCAAAAATTAGTCATGATTTAAAAAATTCAATGTCTTCAATCAAAATTTTATCTAACATAATTGAAGATAAGTTAAAAAAGGTAAATTCAGTAAATATTATTTATGAAATAATAGAAAATGCAGAATTAATTAATTTTTTGGCAGATAATATGATTAATATGATCAATAATTTATATGATTTATCTAGAATAGAAACAAATAATTTTAAATTATTTGATATGAAATTTGATTTAAAAAATGAATTAAATGATATAATAAAACTTTTTATTAAAACAAATAAAAATGATAATTCTTTTAACTTATTTTATGACAAAAATGTTCCTTTAAATATAAAAGGAGATAAATATAGAATAAATAGAGTTATTCAAAATTTATTATCAAATTCAGTTAAATTTACTACAAAAGGAAAAATAGATTTATTTGTCACTTTAAAAGAAAAAAATTCAGATAATTATATAATCCAATTTGTAATTAAAGATACTGGAACAGGAATAAAAAAAGAAAAAATTCCTAGTCTATTCCAACCATATTATCAAGCTCATGAATCTAGAGCAATAGGATCTGGTTTGGGTTTAGCTTTATGCGAAGAATTAGTTGAAATGATGAATGGCGAAATATTTCTTGAAAGTGAATTAAATAAAGGAACGACCGTCTTATTCACAATTCCAACTAATAATTAAATTTTTATTTTTTTATTCTGCTAATAATTTGTATTTTAAAATTTTTCTCTGTTTTTTGATAAAATAGCTAATTTGAATTTTTTAACTTATAATAATATTATTATTATTATATTAAGCTTGAATCATTAATATTTTGAATAGTTTTTTTCAAACGAAAAAGAACCTCTATTCTATCATCAATTTCTTCAACAAAATCAAAATTAGGATTAAAAGCTAAGCTTATTATTTTTGCTACTATGAAATCTTTAAACAAAGAAAAATCAAAATTATAATTACTATATTTTGAAAAATATAACCTAAGATCATTTTTACTATGGTTTATTCTTATTTTCCCTTCTGGATCTAATCCCCAGTATTTCATATGTTCATTGTTCCAAATTAAAGAACCGTGAATTAACTCCACCAAATCTATATAGTGAATACCAGTACAGCAAAAATCAAAATCAACAATTCCGTTAATTTTATTATTTAAAAAAAGAATATTATTTCCATAAAAATCGTTATGATTAATTAATTTTGGTATTTTATATAGGTTTTTTTCAAGCTTAATCTTTATTTTTTCTAAAATATCTTTTAAATAATTTGTATAAATTATTATTACATCATTCTTTTCAACATTTTCTGAATTTGCAGCTTTATAATATCTTTGTATTCCAATTTTTAATGGTCCATCAAAATATTTCGTCCAAAAATCTGTTGGTAAATTTTCTGTTTTATTTTTTTTATTAATTTCTTTAGGAAATTTTGATGAAATTTTATGATAATTTCCCAAAGTAATTGCTAATTGATTAGAAATCTCTTGATATTCAAAATCATCTATTGTCTTATTATGCGGTATATAAGAATGTAATTCTGCAATTAAACCTTCTTTATTTTTAACATAACTTTTATCATTTTTAGTTTTTATTACTTTTGGAGAAAAAAATAAATTATCTGATAAATAATTTAAAAATTCATGATCTTTTTCTATATTTGATTCTATAAAATTTTTTGGCCTTATTCTTAAAATATAATCTGAATTGATTGTATCTATTTTAAATATATTACATATATTTCCATTTTTTATTGTTTCAGTTTTTAATACATTATTTATATTATAATGATCCAATACGTTCTGTAATTCTTGCATTATTAAAAACTCCTTTTAAGAATAATTTTATATTATTAAATAAACTCAATTCTTTTGTATTTTTATCGAACAATGAATTCCAAAAGTTTATCTTTTGCTATAAAAATAATAACTTCTTAAAAACATAAAGTTTTATTGAAATAATTTTTATCTTTCATGTTGCTATCGGTTTAATTATAAAATCTTTGTTATTTCATAAATCTTTTGTAATGTATCAATTTGTAATTTTTTTTGAACAGCGTTATCTTCTGCATCTAAAAACCATTCGATAATCCTATACCCATACATTAGAAGACAAAATTCTTTGACACAATCATCTTCAATATTAGTTATATCTGCAAACTCAGAGAATCCTTTATAAAATGCAGGCACACATCTTTGATAATATTCAACCATATACTCAACATCAGCTTCATCAGCGATTAGGCTCGCTAAATCTTCTCCTAGATAACCCCATCCGGTCGTATCCCAATCAATAAGGAATATTTTTCCTTCTTTCGAGAATATATTTTCTACCCAGAAATCTCTGTGGCAAAGTACTACCGGTAATTTTTTTATTTTTTCAAATATAGCCTCGGAGTTTTTGTCAATTTCAATAATCATTTCACAAAGATGCTTAGGTATTTCACATTTTTCAGATCTAATATAATCATATACTACATTCCAAGACTTATAATTTAAGTAGAAATTCTTAACATAATCTAAACCACTTAAATTAGTTATTTTATCTAGTAGTTGAGGTTTTTCTGCATAAAGTTTTCCTTGAAATCTTCCTAAAGCATAGGCAGATTGTTCATATATATCTCCAGATAAATTTATGCCGGATACTCCATCTATGTATTCTAACCAAAGCTTTACTTCGTTTTCTTCTTGATTCATTTCATAATAATAACATTCAGGCCATTTGAGATCATCTAGAAAAAAAGTGTCTAATCCTGATGAGTAAAGATCATATTCTCTTCTCCAAGAGTCGGGATCGTTGTCTCGTTCCCATTTTTCTTGAAATTTCAAAACAAGTTTGTAATTTTTTTCTTTTCCGCTGAAAGTACAGGCTATACCTTTAACAAGCCATACACTACCAACAGTCCCGCCTTGAAGTTCTTCCATTTCATAATTAGAGTTTATTACCTTTTCATTGAGCATTTTACTCAATACCATATTCAGTGTTTCTAAATTTATCTCTATCATATTCACCTCTTTTTTTAATCTGCATATTGCAAAAAAAACACACAGAAATTTATTAAAGTAATAATTTTTTAAGAAATTAGTGTTTTCAAAAATAACAATTTATTTAATATATTGTATAACAAATATTATCATATTTTAAGTGAAAAAAGTAATCAAAAGTATTGAATTTTATTTAATGTAACTTTTGTAAAATCATTTATGATTTTCAAATGATTTTAAAGTTTGTTTTTTCCAATAAGATTCAATTAATAATGTATATTCTATACTTAGAGATAAAGAGTATTTTTAAGATGAAATTTATTATAAATGAAAAGATTGGATGGCTATAAAAAAATCGTTTATGATGATATTTGAGTTGAAATTTGTTCAAGTTTCATTATTTCTTATGATAATATTTATACTGATAATTTTAATAATTTAATTTTTGTTATTGTGTATTTGTATCCGTGTATATCATTTTCATTTTTTAATATTTTGTGTTATTCGTCTACATCTTCTATATATATTATCTTTTAACCTTTTCAGCAATTTATACTTTTATTCGGTAACATATGTTACTGACAATTTTTATCATATTTTATATAATTATATTAATGCGAAAATCAAACTTTATATATTTAGTTTTTTATTCAATAACGATTTTTTTCTTAAATTAAATTTAACAAAAAATATCTATTTTTAATTATTTGTTTTACTATTTAATATGTTATAATAGAAATTATAAACACCGATAATTTTCATCTACAATAAAATAATAAAAATTTCTTATGAAAGAAAGGTGATGTTATGTCTAAAAAAAAGATTGTGATTTTAGGAGCAGGGTATGCTGGGGTTTTAACCGCTAAAAAACTTGCTAAAAAATTTAAGAAAAATGACGAAGTATCTATTACGTTAATAGACAAAAATCCTTATCATACTTTATTAACGGAGCTTCATGAAGTCGCTGCTTCAAGAGTCTCTGAAACAGCTATTAGAGTAGATTTAAAAAAGATATTTTATGGCAGAAAAGTTGATTTGGTTATGGATTATATTGAAAATATCGACTTCGTTAGTAACAAGTTATTAGGAAAAAAAGATTCATATGATTTTGATTATTTAGTTTTGGGAACTGGTTCAAAACCTACTTTTTATGGGTGTAAAGGCGCAGAAGAAAATGCTTTCACATTATGGTCTTTTGAAGACGCTATAAAGATTAAACAACATATAATTAATAGTTTCATAAAAGCTTCAGAAGAGATTGATTCTTGGGAAAGAAGAAAGTTTTTGTCTTTTATAGTTATTGGCTGTGGATATACAGGAATTGAAATGGCTGGTGAGTTAGGCGAATGGGTAGATAAATTATCTGAAGAATACGGAATAAATCGAGCGGAAGTAAAAATTTATATTATGGATTTGCTTCCAAAAATTTTACCTGATTTAGATGAAATTTTAAGAGAAAAAACGCATAAAAGATTGTCAAAACTTGGTGTAGATGTTTTAACTGAATCTAATATTACCGAAGTAAAAGAAAATGGAGTTATGGTTAATAATGAAAAATTTATTGACGCTAACACTATAATATGGACAGCGGGTATTCAAGGAAGTGATTTATTAAAAAATCTTGATTTAGAAAAAAAGAAAAATTTGCGAATTGAAACTGATGAATTTTTAAGAGCAAAAGGAAAAAATAATGTTTTTGTAGTTGGAGATAATATATTTTTCGTTCCTGAAAATAGTAATTCTCCAGTTCCTCAAATGGTTGAAAATGCTGAACATTCTTCAAAATTAGTTGCCAATAACCTTAAAGCAATGATTTTAGAAAAAGAGTTGAAATCATACGAGCCTAAATTTCATGGTGTTATGGTTTCTGTTGGCGGAAAATATGCTGTGGCTCAAGTTGGAAATCCTAAGAGGCCGTTGAGATTATCTGGTTTTTTTGCGATGTTTATTAAACATTTTGTAAATATTATATATTTTATTCAAATAGCTGGGTTTAATAAGGCTTGGAATTATTTATTAGACGAATTTTTTAGAGTTCCAAATAGAAGAAGTTTAGTAGGTGGACATTTTGCTAAAAGGTCACCAAATTTTTGGCTTCTTCCTTTGAGAGTGCTTATTGGTTGGAAATGGTTGCAGCAAGGTTTAGATAAAATAGATAGTGTTATCAGTAATCCTAGTGATATTTTCCTCATACCATCTAAGGCCGTTGATGCAACTTCTTCTGCTACTGATTGGGGTAGTGGAGCAGAAGCTGCTGCTGAATGGGGAGAAGCATTATATGTTCCGGGTTGGATTGAAAATATTTCCGAATGGTTCATGGATTTAGTTTTTTATACAGCACAAGGTGATTTTACAACAATGGCTTCTGTTTTTCAAACGGTTATTGTTTTTGCTGAAGTAATTTTTGGTGCTTTTTTAATTATTGGTCTTTTTACTGCTTTTTCCTCTTTTGCTACTGTTGGAATGGGGTTAATGATATGGGCTTCTGGTATGGCTTCTTTAGATATGGTGTGGTATCTATTAGGCGGAATAGCTTTAATTGGAGGTTCGGGCAGTACTTTTGGTGTTGATTATTATCTGTTGCCTTGGTTAAAATCAAAATGGAAAAATATCAAATTTGTCAGAAAATGGTATTTGTATTCATAAAAAAATATTGGTGATAAAATGAATAAATTTTGGGATAATTATCCAGAAATTCAATCTAAATTAGAGTTTGTGAAAATGAATATGCTTAAAGTTAGCAAAAATGGTAATTCTTATTTAAATAATTCTTTTGATTATTTATTTTCTACAAGCGGAAAAATGTTAAGACCTGCTTTTATTATTATAGGTAGTATGTTGAAAAATATTCCCTTAACCAAAGAAAAGGAGATTATTGTCAATAATTTAGCGGCGGCTGTAGAAATGTTGCATTCTGCTACTTTAATTCATGATGATATTATAGATGATTCTTTTTTGAGAAGAGGTAAAGAAGCTATTCATTCAAAATATTCAAAAGAACATGCTGTTTATATGGGTGATTTTCTTTTTAGCGAGTGTTTTTTAATGCTTTCTAATTTGGAAATTCCAAAAGAAGTAGTTATAAAATTAGCTGAAGGAATTTCAACTATATGTAAAGCGGAAATGCTTCAAAATTACTATAGATATGATTTTAATGTAACTGATGAGCAGTATTTAAAAATAATTTCTGGAAAAACGGCTGTTTTGTTCGGTATTAGCTTATCTATTGGAGCTGCACAATTAGATTTTGATGAAGAAGAGCTTAAAAAAATTTTTAATATCGGTTTTAATGTAGGAATGGCATTTCAAATTACTGATGATATTTTAGATTTTATAAGCGAGGAAAGTGTTATAGGAAAGGATGTTAAATCAGATATTTTAAAAGGTTATTATACTTTGCCTATTATTTTATCTTTTAATACTGAATATAAGAATGAAATTAAAAGTTTTTTTGATAAAGAAAGTCTTTCTGACGATGATTTAATAAATATTTATAACTTAATACATAAAAGTGGTGCATTAGAAAAATCAAAATTAATTGCAGAAAATTATACTTCTAAAGCTATTAATGAATTAAATGAATTTGAAGAATCAGCGGGTAAAAAGGTTATGCGTGAAATATTGCCTGTTTTACTAAAAAGATCTTATTAAGTAAAGGAGATTATTATGAATTTAAAAGCGTTTCTTAAATTTGTTGAAATTCAAACTAAATTAGCTAGTGTTCTTCCTTTCTTATTAGGAATAATTTTTTCGTTTTATAGATATGGAGAAATAAAAGTATTTAATATAATTTTTATGTTCGTTTCATTGTTATTTTTTGATATGACAACAACTTCTGTAAATAACTACATTGATTACAAAAAAGCAGTAAAGAAAGATGGTTATAATTATGAAAATCATAATGCTATAGTTAAATATAATTTAACTCGAAATCAAGCTTTAATAACTATTTTTGTTTTGTTATCAGTAGCTGTTTTAAGTGGTGTTATACTATTTTTAATGACAGATTGGTTTGTTTTACTCATTGGAATAATTTCTTTCACTGTAGGTATAGCGTATTCTTGGGGGCCGATTCCTATATCAAGAATGCCTTTAGGCGAATTTTTCTCTGGGATGTTTATGGGTTTTGTAATTTTCTTATTAAGTGTGTATATAAATATTCATCACTTAGGATTTATTTCTTTAAATATCAACGGATTTGATTTGAGTTTGTTTATAAACATGAAAGAATTTTTAATTATGTTTTTTGTTTCATTTCCTATGGTGATTACAATAGGAAATATTATGTTAGCTAACAATATTTGTGATTTGCAAGATGATATTATAAACAAAAGATATACTTTGCCTTATTATATAGGTCAAGAAAATGCTGTGAAGTTGTTCAAATTGTCGTATTTTTTAATTTATATAAATATTATTGTTTTAGTAGTTTTAAATATTCTTCCTTTGATTTCATTAGTACTATTGATTTCTATAGTTCCAATAATAAAAAATATAAAACAGTTTGAAAAAATTCAGTCAAAAAAAGATACTTTTGTTTTTTCAGTTAAAAATCATTTTATAATAAGTTTTTTAATGATTGTTGGTGTTTTAATAAGTTCTATATTTAATTTATAAAATTATTTATTGGAGGAGATATTATGAAAAAAAGTTTTTCAATTTTTTTAGTTCTTTTATTTGTGGTAGTTTCTTTAGCGAATATAAACTTAAGAAACGGCGTTTATAGAGCTGAAAGCCTTGAAATTTCACGTGATTGGATGGATTTTGTTGAGTTAACAATTGAAAACGGAAAAATCGTAAAGGTTGTAAATGATTCTTATAATGTTTCAACAGGGTTGTTTAAATCTAACGATAAAGGATATTGGGATAGAATGGGTATGGATCTTTCAAAGGTTTATGAAAAATTAACTAATGATTTGGTAAATAAGCAAAATATAAACGAAGTTGATACTATAACAGGGGCTACGAGTTCAGTGAATGCTTTTAAATCTTTAGTTCAAGCTATTTTGGAAAGAGGTATTCCAAATAATACTATTGTTGTAAATACTTCTAAATATAATTTAAGAGACGGTGTATACAGAGCTGAAGGCGTACAACCCATACACGGATGGACTGATTTTTTAGAAGTGACTATAAAAAATGGAATGGTTGTAGAAGCAAAAGCAGATGCGTTTAATGCTGCAGGAAATTTAAAAACTAATGATGCAGGATATGCAAGCAGAATGGGTATGGATCCAAAAGAATTTTATTCTGAATTATCTCAAAGGTTAATAAATGCTCAGAAACCTTCAGGTATAGATACTATAACAGGGGCTACAAGTTCTAGTAATTATGTGAGATATTTATATTTAGCAATTCTTCATAAAGGCCAACCTGAAAGAACTATAAAAGTAGATTTTTCAAAATTTGCAGCATTCTCTTTAAAAGATGGTATTTATAGGGCGGAATACGCTCAACCAGTGCATGGATGGACTGATTTTTTAGAAATTACTGTAAAAAACGGAATAATAGTTAAAGCTTATGCAGATGCGTTTAATACGGCAGGAAATTTAAAAACTAACGATCCTAATTATGGTGCAAGAATGGGTATGGAACCAAAAAGATTCTATGGTATTTTGTCTTATAGAATTATAGCAGAACAAGTTCCTTCAGGAGTAGACACTTTATCTGGAGCTACAAGTTCTAGTAATTCAGTTAGAGCTTTGTTGAATGCTATTATTCAAAGAGGAGAAGCTGGAAAAGTTATAAAAATTAATTAATTATATAAAATAGTAAAATGCCTGTATTTTATATACAGGCATTTTATTATTCAAAAAATATATATTTTATGTAATTTCTTTTTTCAGGGAATTTTATCGCTTTATTATCACACTTATTCTCACAACCATTACATAAAAAAACGCATTTAGCTGGATTTTTTACGATGGCTTTTCCAGTTTTTATATCTGATATAAAAACTTTAGTGGGACAAAATTTAATACATTTTCCACAACTATTACAAAGCTCTTCGTTTACTTTAGGATTCCAATCAATTTCTTCTCGTGGAATAGTAAATTTTCTTCTTTTATTTATGTCTTTCATAATTTTCATTTGTTTTTTACTATTATTTCCAGCGAAAAATAAATTTAACGAAACTTTTATTTGCATTAAAAAAGGCATCTTTTTTAATTTCAATTTTAATATTTCAACATCAGAGTCTTTTGATAAATTTAATTTAATCATGCTCTTTGCTCCTTTAAAAAAAATAGTTGTTTTCAATTTTTAAGAACCTAGACAATCATTATATTTTATCATTTTAAATTTATTTATTCAATTAAAATTGATTAATTGTGAAAAAAATGATATAATTCAAGTATACTTTGGTATTTTATCAACATTTTATTTCTAAAAAATGAGAGGTGAAAAATGAATAACAACATTAAAAAATTATGGGATTTTTTGTATGACGGACATCATGAAGAAAAATTAAGTGAGTTGATAGAATTTTTAAATAAAGAAAAAACCTTTTTTGATGATGTGCATGAAGATCCTTTATGGTTTAAAAAAGGATTGATTTATTCTGTCTACGTAGATCATTTCGCAGGAAATTTTAAAAATATGATTAGTAAGCTAGATTATTTAAAGGGATTGGGAGTTACAGCAATATGGCTTTTACCTGTTTTAGAATCTCCTATGAAAGATCAAGGTTTTGATGTTTCTGATTATTATAAGATTAGAGATGATTTGGGCGGAAATGAGCAATTCGCAGCTTTTTTAGAAGAAGCAAAGAAAAGAGATATTAAAATAATTTTTGATGTTGCGATTAATCATACTTCAAATGAACATGAATGGTTTATTTCCGCTTCTAAAGACAAAAATTCGAATTATAGAGATTATTATATTTGGAATGAAAATGAAGAAAAATACAAGAATACAAGAATAATTTTTAAAGGTATAATGAAAAGTAATTGGGAATATAATAATAATACAAAAGATTATTTTTTTCATAGGTTTTATGATATTCAACCTGATTTGAATTATAAATGTCCTGATGTTTTATTAGAAATGATAAAAATTTTTGTTTATTGGAGAAAAAAAGGAGTAAATGGTTTTAGACTTGATGCAGTTCCTTACTTATGGAAAGAAGAAGGAACAAATTGTGAAAATTTACCTAAAACACATAATATAATAAAAATATTTAGAGCGGCTCTAGATTATTTAAAAGAAGGAACAGTTCTTATTGCAGAAGCAAATCAAATCCCTAAAGATGTTGTTGAATATTTCGGTAATTCTGACGAATGCCATACAGCATATCATTTTCCTGTTATGCCCATGATTTATTTAGCAATTGCTGAAAATGACGGGAATCATATTTTAAAAATGCTTTCAGAAAATATAACTCCAAATATTCCAAACGATTGTTCTTGGTTTGTTTTTTTAAGGTGTCATGATGAATTAACGCTTGAATTTGTAAGTGAGAAAGATAGAGAAAAAATGATTAAATATTATTTAAAAGATGAAAAATCTTTATTTAGAGAAGGAGAAGGTATTGCTGGAAGATTATATGATTTGATGGATAAAAATGTGGATAAAGTTTTACTCGCATACTCTGTTATGTTTTCACTTCCTGGAACTCCTATTAATTATTATGGAGATGAAATTGCTATGGAAAATGATGAAAAATTTTATTCTGAAAGTATTAAGCAAACCGGATATGCCGATTCAAGATTTTTAAATAGAGGCCCTTTTGATGAAGAAAAAATGAACCAAGCTCAAAATAATGATAATTCTGATAGTTATAAAATATTTAATGAGTTGAAGAAAATGATGGATTTTAAAAATAATTATGAAAATATTTTTATTCAAAATCCTGAATTAAAATTTGAAAACGGATTGTTAATCTCTACAAGAAAATATGAGGATAAAAAAGTAATTATAATAAATAATTTAGCTAACGAAGAAAGAAAGTTTGAAGATATTATTTTAAAACCTTATAAATATGAACTTAAAGTTAGTATGTTGGAAAACTAGCCAAAAAAACTTTTTAAAAACAAAAAAGATTAACATCTGAAATGATATTTTGTTTTTTATGGATCTATGTAAAAAAGTGTGGGTGAAAATTATTGATTGATAGTTGGTTTTTGAAAAAGTTATTGAAGTTTATACATAAACTAAAAACTTTTTTTACGCTCTGTCATCTCGAACGACGTTTTTTGGAGGAGAGATCTGCGAACTTTATTTTTTTAATAAATTATTTCAAAACATAAAATCGCAAATTCGCAGATTTCTCCTCAAAAGAAGAACGTTTTTTCGTTCGAAATGACAAATCACATAATTTTCTTTTAATATTTATAAATTTCAACTTTTTATAACTGCCCACAAAAATTTACAGAGAACCAAATAAAAAGATTTTAACGCAACGGAAAAATTAATATTTTGTTAATAAAAAAATATTAAAAAGTAGTTTTTAAATTAAATTAATGTTTTTGTGGTATAATTTTTAAAAAAATAAAATTTTGATTTGAAAAAAATGTGGAGGGTCGAAAATGAAAAAGACTAAGATTATTTTTTTGTTTTTAATTATTATAGGATTTTTGATGATATTGTACGGTTGTAATACGAATGCCCCGGGAGGAGTTAAAGTTCAGATTTCAGTATCTGATGGCAATAGAAATTTGTTGGAAACTAATGAAGAGATAGAGTTTTATGTTTCTTTAAATTTGCCAATTGTTGATATAGGAAAATTTTTCTTATATGTTCAGTCTGTAAATCCTGCTTCTCCTAGAGAAAAAATTTCTCCAGAAGATATTAAGATTTCAAAAGTAGATTCTCAAATAGTAAAAATTATTTATACTCCTAAAAAAGCTGGAAGGTACTCTTTTTCAGCGAGTTTTTCACAGATAGGTTCTAACAAAGAGATTTTTTCTGAGGAGTCTCTTACTTTTGATATAAAAGGGAAAAATGCATATATAGAGTCTATGACTTTGGTTAATAATAATGCAAAAATATTGGATAGAGATGGTATGGATGATGAGGAATTAATAGATTATCCTATAGTAGCAGTTATTAAACAAGATATATCACCAGAGTTGCTTTTTTCAATTAAAACAGAAGATCATAATAATTTGACATTACTTTTTTCTTCAGAAGGTGTTTCTAAAGAAGTGAAAGTTAACGATCCTTCTAATATGAGGATTACTTTAGACACATTCCCTTCTACAGGGTATTATTATGGGAAAATAACTCTTTACGATTCTGAGAGGGCAAATCCTATAGATATTTTTGATGAAAAAGAAATATTATTTATAGTTACAAACGATACTATACCTCCAGAAATAATAGTTTTAGAATCCGATAGAATGACTGGTAATAACCTTTTTTTAGAGAGTAGTGCAGAAAACGTTATGGTTAATTTTGGTTTTTTAGAGTCGCAAGATATGAATAATATAGGTTTGTATAGAACAACAATAACAGTTAATGGAGAAAGGGTGCATAATAAAATTTATTCTTTGGGAAATCATGAAGATTATGTTCCAATTACTCTAAGCACTTCAAGAGAATTGAATGCTGTTAATTTAAGAGCGGAAGATCTTGCGGGAAATATTTATAATAGAAGCGTTAATGTTTATATTAATAAAATTCAAATAAAAGGAAATGTTACAGCAACCACTTCTCAAGGAAGGCAGATTGATTCTGGTGAACAAATACCTTTTGGATCTAAAATCAATTTTGAATGTTCTGTAACTTTGAATTTAGATTCAGAAATCATGAATAATGCTACTTTAAATTATTATGTAAGAGATGATGTTTCGGGAAAAATAGTTCTTTCTAAAGAGGGATTAAAACAATATAAATATAATTTTACTAATTTTAGTATACCAGAAGGGAAAAATTATTATTCTTTAGAAATAATAATACAAACTGAAGAAAACGGAATATATTACGCAACAGATCAACTGGAACTTAATGTTGAAGATCCTGTACCGCCATCTTTAAGTAAAGTAGAACTAAGTGCATATGGAAAAAATTATGTGATATATGATATGAATGAATTTTATGAAAATGTTATAGAATATGAAGGTAATACATCTTGGAGTATAAAAGTTCATTTTACAGATCGTTCTGCAATAAGATATTATGGAGAACTTGGAATTGAAATAGATCAGGGGGATATAACAGAAAATTTTGTTGAATTAAATTATTTTTCGAGTGATGCATTAAATAATAATGTTAGTTTTGATGGAAGAGTAGACAATCCTAATGTGTCTTTTACAAGAGATTCTTATACGATTAGAATACCGGTTCAAGTTGATGGTAGAAGACAAATAGAAGATGAACATGGTAATTTTAGAAGAGATAGTAACAACAATCCTTTACCTTATGTCGTAAATTTTCAAGTCAGATAAAAAGTAAAACAAATTAAGAGGTGAATTGCATGAAAAAATTTAATTTATTTTTATTAATAACAATTATATTATTTATATTAAGCGGATGTCTTTTTTTTGAAGGCAATAAATCACCTGAATTTTTAGAAATTCCTAAATTAAATAATATCCCAGAAAGAGCGGGATCTGATTTTTCAGTAAAATTAAATGTTAAATCTTTTTCAGATATAGAAAGAATTGAATTTTATAGTAGTTTTTCTTCAACACCGTTTTATACAGATACATATTATAATGGCAAAAAAAGTGTTAACGCTGATATACCAGTTAAAGCACCTGCAAACGATAATTTCTATGATGTTTTTGTAAGAATAATAGATAAAAAAGGTAATGTTGTTGAAAGCAAGGTTAAACCTCCTTTTGGGACGATAAGACTAATTACTCCAGATCGTTCAAAACCTGAAATTTCGATGTTTTTTGAACCTCAAAAAGAAATATCAAGAGGGGATAATGTTTATAGAATAAGTTTTTTAGCAGAAGACATAGGTACAGGATTTAGCGAAATAAAAGTTTCTATAAATAATGATAATGCAATTTATTTAAAAATTTTAGAAGAATTTTCAGCAATTGAAAAAAATCAATTTTTTATTACGAATGAAACAGGGTGGAGTGTCAACGGACAAGCCGTTATGTATGTTCCATTAAACCCAGGAGAAAACAGAATAAAAATAGAAATGAAAGATAAAAGAAACAATATAAATACAACTGTTATTTCAAGGGATATAATACCAGAAATTGTTGAAGATGATTTGATTGCAGAATATTTTGCTCCACCTTTTATAGAACTTAAATCTACCTATAGAATAACTTTACAGGCAGAAACACTAAATTATGTTAAAGAAATTAGATTAGATGGTGATAAAGTATATCCTTTAGCTAATGAAAAATCTGATACGAAAGCTTTGGTGACAATAGCAAAAAATGCAGGAGACACCGAAAGAATCATACAGCATAAAGCTGTATTTTTCTCTTTTGATGAATCAGAAGCTCCTGTAGAAATTGATTTTTCGGTTCAAGTTAGAAAAAACCAACATCCGACTATAAATATAGAAGTTGAAAATTTAACTCCAGATTATGGAACAAATGTTCCGATAAGAGTAATTGCAACAGATGATATAGGTTTGAGTATAGTTGAAATTTATATGAACGGTTCGAAAATAAAAGAATTTGGTTCTAATAGTTTTGAATATGATAGAGAAATTGGGCAAGTAATGGATGAAACTTTTTATTGGAATGCGACACGAGGGCAACATACAATTACAGCGGTAGCTAGGGATATCAGAAACTTAAGAACTGATTACAGATTCCCTGAGCAAATTCAAACTCAATACGACGGGAAACCAACTCTGGATAAGATGCTTTTAGAATCTTATGTTGGAAACGATTCTTCAAGAAAAAGGGATATAGATACACATCCTACTTTTTCTGTAGCTAAAGGGGACAGAGTATTTTTTATCGCTCAAGCGTGGGATTTTGATAGTTCTATAACAAAAGTAGAATTCAGATTAAGTACAGGGCAGGTTTTTGAAGGGTTTAGAGATGTTAACAGGCCTAAGATGTATAAGAGTGCTGTCGGATTCATAATTCCTAATACATTAGGTGAAATTGATGTTGATATATACTTAGAAAATTCAATGGGCGGAAACGAATTATATAAAGGGCAAAAACTTTTAATTGAAGATAATATAGTAGATGTTTATAAACCGAGAATACAAGGTAATATAAGTCAAACAAAAATTCAAATATATGAGGACTTTTATGCAAATGGAATTTATGAAGATGATGGAAGACTTAGATACATTTCTATAGAAATCTTAAAAGTTTTGGAAGATGGAACAAAAGTTTCTATAAATGATGGTCAAATTACTAAAGCGAGAGATCCCGAGAATATAGGTGATTCTTTAAACTTAAGAAGAGCATCTTTAGAAATGGGGCCTTGGACAGCTTCTGATTCCGGTAATTTTGTAGCAGTTTTTGAAGCAGAAAATAATCTTTCTATAAAAGAAAAATTAGAACTTTATTTTGAAGTACAAGGTTTGGCTATTGAAATAGAAAACCCTACAGATGGAAGATCTTTTGATATAGGAAGAAATGATATTTTTTTCAGTTTTTATACTACAGAAGGTGCCGATGCAGAAATAATAATAATGTTTGATGAAAATAATGACGGAATATATACTTTAGAAACTTTTAGAAAAGTATTAGAAGAAAAAGATAGAATTTTAACACCTTCACCTTATCCGGGAGGTGGATATGCTTATAAATTTTCTGGAATTATTCCTACAACAAACCCCGAACATTTTCCTGAAACTGGAAAATATAGATTTATTGTAAGAACCAAATATGGAGCTTTTGAGGAAGAAGAATATGTAGATATAAATGTACATGATTTTACAAGGCCGTCTTTATCTATGTCTGATGGAATTATATTAGAAGCTTTAGATATAAGAAGTGCATATCCCGACTTAAAAATAGGCGGAGAAAAGGGAATTATTGTAGATAATAATTATTTTATTCCTTTGAATTATAAAACAGGAGTTAATACAACAAATTTAAAATTAACTTTAAACATTGAAGACTACGGAAATATAAAAGGTGTAGAAGTAACTTACAGAGATACAATAAATTTTGTTGATCAAAAAATTGAAATGATTTTGACTGATTTTCAAATGATTGAGGGCCCTCAAAATTCTAAAAAAAGAAAATTTACATATGAAGGAGAATTCCCTTCAAATTTAATAAGAGTTGATGGAAATCAATTATTAGAAATAAAAGTAATAGACTCTGTTCCAAATAATGATTTAAATACAAATTATAATTTATTTGGACTTGAAATAGAAAAACCACAAATTTCAAAGTACACACTCAATGTTTCACAAGGTTTAGAATCTTATAATATAACAAAAGAAATAAAACCTGAAATATCTTTAAATGTAGGTACTAATTACAACGTATTTTTTAGTGATATAATTTTTGAAGATAATCATTTTCTTGATAGATTTATTTTTTATTTGAGAGATTCAGAAACTGACGAAATAATTGAAATATCGAATAGTGTTTTAGCTATTCCGAGAAAAAGAGTTACAAACCCCACTGATTTTAACATAGCAAATTTAAGCTTTGAAACACCTAAAAAGAGTGGAGTTTATGAATTAGTTATGGAATTGCGAGACAAAACTTATTCAAGAGTTGAAAATACTCACTATGAATCTGAAGCAAGAAAATATAACAGAGTATTGGAAGAAATTCAAATAAGGATAATGAACAAATTACCTCCTGCAATTACAATTACATTTGATGATACAAATGATGAAGGAATAGGCTTAATAAATTCATTTACACCTAATATTTATATTAATGCTCAAGATCCTCTTGATAGTGTATTACTTCCTTCAATCAAAGTATTTTTTGAAATGCCTGATGGAAGAACAAATCAACTTACGGTCTCTAATATTTTAAAATCTGAAGATGATCAAATCAGAGTGAATGTAACAGGAATTCCTGCAGATGTTTATGATGGAAAAGGAAAAATATATATAAAATTTAGAACTAATGATAACCCTGTTGAAGAACATATTTCTTCGAAGTTTAATATGGTTATAGATATTTTAAGCGAGTATAATATACCTCGATTATCGAGAGAAGGAAACAAATTGTTTTCTAAGGTAAATGGAAGGCTTGTAGAAGATTTTAGAGAGGCTGTTATTTATTACAAAAAAACTTCTGACGAACATTTTATACCTGTAGAAGCAGTTAGAAATGATTTAAATAATGAATTGTATTTGGATATAGGAAATTTGTCTTCTGGAACTTATACGGCTTACGTTTATGTAGTAGATAAAGCTGGGAATGTTTTTGAAAGCACTCCTATACCATCGTTTATAGTTGAAGCAAATAACACTAAAATAAGAGAAAATACAGTTTATGGCAGAAATAAAAATGTTATAGTATTACCTAGCGGAAAAAATACAATTACGCTTGAAAATCGTCATGGATTAATAACAGTAGATGCTGAAATGGAAGGTGTAGTAAAATCATATACTGCCAATGGTGAAAGTGTTTTAGAAATAAATATAATAAACGATTTTGGTAATTTGTCAGAAGCTTTTAAAACTCTTTATTTAACTACTTACGATGCTTCTGGAAAAGCAGAATTTTTTGAAATTGAATTATACAGATATTCAACACCATTGAATATAAGCGATATTTCTTTTTATAATGAATCTTATTTTACTAACGTTGTTATATCTAATGAAAATAAAGGATACAACCCAATAAAAATAGATGTTAATACTAATTTGTTTATAAAATCTATATTATTAGAAGAATTAAAAGTTGGAACTACTACAATATTTGAAAACAGATATATGAGAGAATCTAATAGTTTAAAAGGAAGAAACGATTTTGAGTATATAATACCTAAAATTCCCAATAATATTGAGGGCGATGCTCAATTAAAAGTAAAGATGTTTGATTTAGCGGGAAGAGAATCGATAGTTAAAGATATGCAATTTAAAATTGATACTAAAAACCCTGAAATTGATGACTTTAAATTAAATAATGTCATTTTAAGTGATGGGAAATATATTTCAGATGACCTTAATGTTGAGATAGAATGGGAAATTTCTGATTATACTGTAAACGAAGATTATGGTAACGTATATTTAATTGTTGATAGCACGGAATACAATTTGAGAAATAAAATTTCAGGAGATATATCAGAAGGAAATATAAATTTGAACGATATTTTGACATTAAGAAATAATAGAGAATATCTTATTTGGTTAAAAGTAGTTGATGGAGCGGGAAATACAACTTATAACGACGATGAACCTTTGACACTAAAAATCGAAATAGATAACTGAGGTGGTTTGTTATGAATAAAAAGCTAATAATAGGAATTTTAAGTTTTTTAATTTTAATAATATTAAGCAGTTGTCTTTTGTTTGAAGACAATGAACCACCTATTTTTGTTTCGGATCCTGTAATAGAAAACTATACAAGAGGAGGGCCCTTTTTTGTATATGCTGGTGATATTGTAAACTTAAACTTTGAAGTTAAAGATAATACTGCTATTAATACAATAGAAGTTTTTTCTACCAGGCATAGTAATCCTTTAAAAGTTGTTGTTAGTGATTATAATCAATCTGTATATAAGGGAAAAAATATTAGAGTAAATCTGCCTTATTCAAAAGAAAATTATTCTTTATTTATAAGAGTTTCTGATATTAATGGAAACATAAATCAAATTACTATTCCAACACAATTTAATTCTCCAGATATCTCGAGGCCAACTATTGGAAATATAGCGATAAATGTTATAAATCAAGACATTTATTTATATGAGTTATTAATTCCTGTAGAAGATATAGGATCAGGAATTTCTTCTCCAGTTAATGTAAATATAAATGGAACAAAATATAACCTTAATGTTTTTAAGGATACCCCTGAAATAAGTAACTATTTTTATATTGAAGAAGATTTAGTTTGGAAACAAAAAGGGTATGCTAGGGTTGTTACTAACCTTAATCTGGGAGAAAATAATATTTCAGTTGAAGTTAGAGATAATGCTAATAACCCTTTAGGAATAAAAAGTTTTAAATATAGGGTAGATGCTGTTGTAAAAGATTCATTTCCAACATTAACTTATGAAGCTCCTAGATTTGTTGAAATAGGTAATCCTTATTCAATATTATTAAGAGCGGTTGATACGGATGCAAATATTGAAAAATTAATTTTTAATAATAGAACAATACAAACATATGTTCCGTCAAGAAAAAGTGTTGAATATACTATGAATGAAATAGCAGGGAATCTTCCTGTAGAAAACAGTTATGTTTTTGAAGCAACAAATACTACAGGAAATACAAGTAAAGTTGAATTTAAAATAAGTTTTGTAGTTAATAGACCTCCCGTAGTGAATTATATACAGGTAATCTCTGTTGAAGATAGCGATGGAAATTTAAAGGATATGGTATCAATAACTGAAGGAAATATAATTCAAGTTGAAGAAAATGACAAGGTTACTATAAGAGTAAAAATTGTAGATGAACTTGGATTAGAAAAAGTAAATATTTATGTTGGAAGTCGTTTGTATGAATTTAGTAAAGAATCTTTTGAAAAAGACCTTCAATCTGGATATGTTTTTGAAAAAGACATTGTCTGGACTGCAGTGAGAGGCAATCATTCTATAAGAATAGATACAGATGATACTCACGGGAGAAGAACCAGCGTTGAACATACTCAACAATTACAAACTCTTGATAAATCAAAACCCATATTAAATAGAATATTTGCAGAGGTTTATGTAGAAGGTAAATCAGACTTAGTAAGAATATTAGATCCTGTTCAAATTGCTGGAGAAAATGTTTTTACTATAGCAAAAAATGATAAAGTTAGATTTTGGATAAATGCAACCGCACCTTTCAGCGGAATACAAAAAATAGATTTTAATATTGATGGGGAAATTTTTGGAGCACAAAAACAAGAAAAAACCAATAATTATTTTTCGGATAATTTCTTTGAAAGAAATATTCATGGAGAATATTTATTAAATGTAAATGCTATAAATCTTTCAAGCGAAGAATTTTCTTTAGGAGAATACACTATAAAAGTTCTCGAAGATAAAACTGAGGCATACGAACCTAAAATATTACTTGTTGCGAACCCTTTAGATCCTTTGATTTATGAAAATATTAATATTAATGCCGACTTTGAAGATGATGGTTTATTAGATAGAGTTGAACTAGAAATATTTGAAATATTTGAAGGTGAGAGAATTCCATTAACTCCACGAAGTAATCAGATAAAGTATCCGGAATCTAAGTCAAGTAATATAAATTTTCAATGGGCAGCACCAAAACCCTCGCAGTTTCTTGTTGTTGCTAAAGCTAAAAACAATCTTGGAATAGAAAAAATTGTAGAAAGCAATGTTATTTCTGTTGAAAATATAATGTTAGACGTAGAAAATCCTGTAACAGGAAGGACATTCTTAATTTCAGGAGATGCAATTCCTATAAATCTTCTTACAAGCATAGGAGCAGACGTAGAATTAAGTTATTCATATATCGAAGGAGCAGAAAATCCTTCTGAAATACCTAAAACATTAATAAGAACTTTAAGATCTACAGATGGGAATGTAGAAATATCTTCAAAATACAATAATTCTCCTGTACTAAGGCACTCTTTCTTTCTTAATACAAGAGAGACAATAGAAGGACTTGGGTATATATTTGATATTGCAGGAAAGTATAGACTTTATTTTGAAAGCAAATATGGTAGTTATTCAAATGAAAGATATGTGGACATAGAAATAATAGATACTGCGCCTCCTGTTATTGAAAGTGTTATACTTAAATCTAAAGATATTTACAATACATATCCAGATCTTGAAGATATAGAATTTGAAACAGGCTATTTTATTGAAAATCAAAATACTTATTTCATACCGATAGATATGAGTACGGTAGTAAATGAAACAGATGTTACTATATCATTGAAAGTTTTGGATTTTGGTAAGATAACTAAAGTAGAAGCTATATTTAATGGCGAAAGGTATAATTTGTTATCCGATCCTGATAGCCCTCCTGAATTAGTAACAACAGGAGATCATAGAGGAAAAATGAGATACTCTTTTATAGCAACTATAAAAAAAGAGATAATTAATGTAAGCAATAATGATATGACATTAATTGTATATAAAGAAATTCAGCCTGACGGATACAATTATAGTTATAATGTTATTGCGCTTGAATTAGAAGCTCCAAAAATAAGTAATTATAGAATGACATTTTTAGATAGAAACATTTCTATAAATGAACAAGCGAAAACTCATGTGTTTAATACAGGAGCTATGTCGGGAATTTCTTTTAATGAAATTTTATTTGAAGATAATCATTCAGTATCAGCCTTTGATATGAAATTATATAAAGAAGTTTCGGATACTCAAAATGATTTCATAAATTCGGTATATAATTCCCGAAGAAGAGCAGCAAACGATTTAAAAATAATAAACATGATTAATGTTAATACTTTCGGAGTCAGTGGATTGAATGTTTCTAGTTATAAATTACCTTCTGAAGCTGGAAGATATTATTTAGAAATGATGTTATTTACAAGATCCTATTTAAATGCAGAAAAAATACCTGATCAAAATATAGTAAATAAATTAATACCTTATACTACTACAAAATCTATAATAAATTTAAATTTGGTAGATAATTTGAGACCTGCAGTAACTTTAGAAATAATAGGAACTGAAAATAATATTATAAAATCTCCAGGGTTTACTGTTGAAGCAAATATAAAAGATTTTTATGATCAAGTAGACACTAATGGTATAGAGTTGTGGATGAAAACACCTCGTGGTGAAAGAAAACAACTTACAATAAATGGTCAAATAACAAAAAAAGGAGATTTATATACTATTAATACAACTTTACCGGGAAATATGGTGGATGGAAATGCAGATTTATATTTGAAATTTAATTCAGATATAACGGGTGGAACTTTTAATTACGAAGATTCACCACTTCCGATAATTATTGATATGGATATAAGAACTATAAATAATTTGGTGAGAGAATCAAGCAACAAAACTATAGGAACAAAATTATCAATAGTAGTTAACACATCTGATTCAGATAATTTAAAAACGGATGTTAAAGAAGCTAATTTTTATTACAGAAGAAGTAATGTTTCAATTTTTACAAAACAAACAGCAGTTTTAAGTAACCAACAAAACTATTATGCGAATCTTCCTATAAAAGATGATGGAACTTATCTTTCATATTTTGAAATGAAAGATTATGCCGGAAATATCTTAACAAGTCAGACATTGACCTTTATTGTGGAGTCTAATAAACCTACGATAGATAATTTGATTACTGATACTGAAGATAGAAATAGATTTGTGATGGCATTTAACTCAAATGAAAATCTTATAAATTCTAATATAATCATAAGAGACGATTCAAAACTAAACAACCTTTTCATAGAGGGAAATGGAAGAATACTATCTATAAGAGATATTTTACAAGAAACTTATTCAATTAATTTAACAACGCTTATGACTAATCTTGGAATAGGAACAATTAATAATTCGAATAGTTTTGAAATGGAAATAAGAGCGACAGACATAAATTCAAATTATCAATTTTTTCCACATTTAGAAGATTCTACGGAAAAAATGAAAATATTTAGAGATAATACAGCACCACACGCAGTTGAAACAGATATTATTCCATCGTTAATTTCAGCAAATAGGTTTCCTCAAGATATAGATATATTTATTAGAGACAATGTTTCTGTAAAAACAGTGGAAATAGTCACATTAAAAAAAGACACAACAACTATTATCCAAAATACATCAATGAAACAAAAAACAAATACTTTTGGTGCGGAAGATTGGAGATATACATTAAATTCTCTTCCGGCAAACATTGAGGGAGAATTTGAGATGATAGTCAGAGCTGAAGATATGGCAGGAAACAGATCAGTTAATATGATTCTGCCAGAAAAAATCAGAATAGATAATAAAAATCCTGAAGTGACATTATCAACCAGTATTCCAAGTAATAATTTATTTGATGGAATTTATTATACTAATGATAACAATAGAAATATAAGTTGGGTAGTGGATGATTTTACTATTGATGCTTCACAAGGAACAGTTACAGTAAGTAATATCACCGAAGGAAATAATTTTGCTCAAGCGGGAGCTTCTAAAAATTCAGGAAACATTTCTTTAAATACCTTGGGAGTTGCTGAAGAAAAAGAGTATATTATTAGAGTGCAAGCAATTGATGAAGCAGATTTAAAAACTGAAAAACAAATATCTGTTATTTATGACACTACATCACCAATAAGTACAGTTTTAACAGGGGGAGTAACGAATTTAACAGTAACTTATAGCGAAAGACTTTATTTTAAAATAAATAAAGGTGGAACAAGGAATATTTTAAACGGTACTAATTTAAATACACACGGTATATTTTCTATAAACGTTGGATTTATTGAATCGGCAATATTTAACACTTCCAATAACACAATTACTTTCAGATTAGCAGGGGTGAACGATACAACAGAAATCACTTTTGCTGAAAATCTAACAGATGCGGCAGGAAATGACTTGCTGGAATCTTATAAATTTAACGGAACAAATTGGCATAAATAAATATAATTAAAAATGCACACTTATAAAGTGTGCATTTTTTGTGTTAAAATATAATAATACCACCAATAAAAAGGAGATGAAAAAATGACCTTAACGCCTATAGAAGTTCGTCATCATATTCATAAAAATCCGGAAATAGCATTTCAAGAAGTTGAAACAACAAAATTTATTGAAGAACAGATAAACAAATTAGCTCAAAAATATAACTTCAATTTAAAAATTTTTAAACCATTAGAAACGGGATTAATTGTTGAATATAAGAAAAATGATGATGAATACACAATTTTCAGAGCCGATATAGACGCACTTGCAATAGAAGAAGATACGGAATGTGATTTTAAATCAACCAATGGTAAAATGCATGCATGTGGACATGATATTCACTGTGCTATTTTATACGGATTTTTAGAAAGAGTATTACAAAAAAATATAAACAAAAATATTTTATTCGTATTTCAACCCGCTGAAGAAGGTGGAGGCGGTGCAAAATTGATGCTCGATACAGGTTTTTTTTATAACTATAAAATAGATTCAGCTTATGCAATACACGTTACAGATGATTATCCTATAGGAAATATTGCAACAAAAAAAGGAATTATATTTGCATCTGCTATGGAAATAAACGCCGATTTTTATGGAGAAAGTGCTCATTGTGCTTTTCCTCATGAAGGCAGAAATGCATTAAATGCTTTAAGAACATTTTTAGATGAAGTAGATAGAATGCCTAAAAACCCAGAAATCCCTTTTGTTTTTGCTCCCGGAGTTGTTGAAGCCGGAGAAGTAAGAAACATAATTCCTGCAATCGCAAAATTGAAAGGAACTTTAAGATCCTTAAAAGCTGAATATACAGAATTTTATTATAACAAATTAAAAGAAATAGCTGATAAATCTGCAAAAATGCATAATTGTGAATCTCAAGTATATATGGGCTCATTTTATGCTGAAGTAGATAATGATGAAAAACTTTTTGAAAAACATAAAAATTTATTTGAATCAAAATATAATTTTAAAAATGCTGCTTTTAAGTTTGTTGGAGAAGATTTTGGTTTTTTTTCAAAAAAATACCCGTCACTACTTTTATGGTTAGGAACTTTAGAAGATAAAAAATATGGACTTCATAATAAAAAATTTCTTCCTTCAGATAAAGTAATAGAAATAGGAATAAATGCTTTTGAAGACATAGTTGAATCATTATAATCAAAATAAAAAAAACTTGAACGAAAGAAATTCTTTCGTTCAAGTTTTTTAATTCCTTTTACAAAATTTTTTTATAGTTTCTAATAACTCATCTATTTTAAAAGGCTTTGAAATAAAATCATCCATCCCCGCACTTAAAGCTTCTTCTTTATCTTTTTCAAAAGCATGACCTGTTAACGCTATTATAGGAATATGATTATCTGTATTTTTTTCGATTTCTCTTATTTTTAAAGCGGCAGTAATACCATCCATTTCAGGCATTTGTATATCCATAAAAATTAAATCAAAATCCTTTTTAGAATATAAATCTAAAGCTTTTTTCCCATTTTCTGCAATTTCAAAATATACACTTTCTTTTTCAAAAATTTTTTTCAACAATAATTTTCCAAGTTCGTCATCTTCTGCCGCAAGAATTTTAAATTTATATTCTTCTATAACATTATCCAAGTTATAAAATTCTGCAAATCCCGCAGCTTTTTCTAATAAAAAATTAAAATAAAAAGTAGTACCTTTTCCAAATTCACTTTTAAAAGATATATTTCCATTCATTTTTTCAACTATTTCCTTTGCAATCGCTAAACCTAATCCCGCTCCGCCATACCTTCTTGTCATATATTTTTCTTCTTGCTCAAAAGGAGTAAAAATTTTTTCTGCAAATTCATTTTTAACCCCTATTCCTGTATCCTTAACTTCGAATAATAAATTTACTTTTTCTTCTTTTATTTCATGGAAAACCTTTACTTGCACCTTTCCATTTTCAGTAAATTTTATAGCGTTATCTACTATATTAATAATTACTTGAGAGAATTTTGTTTTATCTGCTTTAACCCAAAAATCATCTGGAATTTCACGTATAAATTTTAATTTAATTCCTTTATTTTTCGCTTGAATTTCAAGTGGATGAATGATGCTTAAAAGATAGCTGTTGAGCTCTATTTGTTCTTCAAATAATTCTAATTTGTTTTTTTCTATTATAGAAACATCCAAAATATTATTTATTATAGGCATAAGTCTTGTTGCTGATTTGTTTATTATTTTTATATATTCTAAAATTTCTTCAGTATTTTCAGTTTTCATAGCCAATTCAGAACCTGTTAAAATACCATTCATTGGAGTTCTTAACTCATGAGAAACTTTAGCTAAAAAAATTGATTTAGCTTCATTCGCTATTTTTAACTCAGATGACATTTCTTCAAGTGCGGCATAATTCGATTCGAGTTCTTCGTTAGTAACCTTTAATTCTTCGTTAATAGCTTCAAGAGTTTCGTTAAGATTTAAAAGTTCTGAATTTTTACGAGTAATTTTTTCTTCATAATTTTTCATTTCAGTAATTTCCTGCATTATTCCAACTGTTCTTATTAAATTACCTTTTTCATCAAATTTAAAATTGCATATTTCTTTAACCCATTTTATCTTTCCATTTTTTAGAAGAAGCCTGTGTTCGATTTCAAATTTTGATTTATTTTTAAGAGAAAATTGATAACTTGAATTTACCATTTCTCTATCTTCAGGATGCACAATTTCAAAAAAATTATCGTACGTTGGAGTTATATCTTTATAATCTAACTCTAAAATATCGTAAAAATTTTTAGACCAATACAAATGATTCGTCGTTAAATTATGTTCCCATCTTCCAATTTTAGCTAATTTCTGTGTTTCATCCTCTCTCTCAAAATCATATATGAGAACTACAAAATAATATTTTTCTGGAGAATATGCTTTCAACATAAACCATTTATTTAAAGGCAAAGAAAATTGTTCAACTTCTTCTGTTTTGTTATTTAATGCAATATTTCCATAAAATTTTATCCAATCGAAATCATCATCTTTAATTTTTGGAATAGCTTCGGTAATTTTTTTTCCAATTAATTTTTCGGCTTTTAATCCCGTATATTTTTCAAAAGTTTCATTTATTTCAAGGAAAATATAGTCTATAGGAACACCTTTTTCATCACATAATATTTTATGAAAAGCATAACCAATAGGTGCATTTTTCATTATTGAAGGAAATAAATTTTTTTCCACATTAAACACCTCCCAATCTCAAGCTTTTTCCTGAAATGTAACTTGTTATGAACTTTTATAATATAATTATAACACAAAATTCAAAATATGAGCAAATAGCTTTTTACAAAACAGGACATAAAAAGATAAGACATAAAATTTATATTATGGTATCCTTTGATTAGGAGGTGAAATAAATGGAATGGTTAAAACATTTAAATCAAGCTATTGATTATATAGAAAGCAATTTAACTGGAGAAATATCTTATGATAAAGCCGCAGAAATCTCATGTTGTTCTTCATATTATTTCCAAAGAATGTTTTCTTATGTAACTGGATTTTCCTTATCTGAATATATTCGACATCGTAAAATGACACAAGCAGCTTTTGAATTACAAACAACAGATATGAAAGTTATAGATATAGGTGTGAAATATGGTTATTCGACACCGTCTTCTTTTAATAGAGCTTTTCAAAATGTTCATGGAATTTCTCCAAGTGAAGCTAGAAAAAAAGAAATATTATTAAAATCATTTCCGCCAATAAACTTTTCTATAAAAATAACAGGAAAAGAAAGTTTAAAATATAAAATCGTTGAAAAAGAAAAATTAAAAATAATAGGATTAAAAACCTCATTATGTAACGATATAGACCAAAATCAAAAAATAGTTCCTCTGTTCTGGGAAAAAATTTTAAAAGAACCTTCTTTTGATAAAATTTGTAATTTTTCAGATGAAAACCCGAAAAAAATTTATGGAGTTACTGATTATAAAAATCCGGAAAATATCAATTATTATATAGGAGTTTTATCGAATAAAAATTATTCGGAAAAATTTGAAGAACTAGAAATTCCTGCTACAACATGGGTTGTTTTTGAAGAAAATGGAGATTTCAAAGAATCCGTTCAAAATATTTTTAAAAGATTTATTACAGAATGGCTTCCATTTTCTGGATACGAATACGGTAATTTTCCTGATGTAGAAGTTTATCCAATAGATTATCAAAATTCGAAAAAAGGAAATATCGAAGTATGGATTTCAATAAAAAAAAGGAGTGAAAATAAAAATGACATATAACATTGAAATAAGAAAAATAGAACCAATAAGAATAGCCTATATAAAATATAAAGGGGTAATTAGTGAAACAAATAAAATTTTTCCTGAAGTTTTTAAATCTATTAACGGTAGAGTTAATGGTTCTCCATTTTTTTGTTATTATAAAATAGATGAAAAAACTAAAATAGCAGATATGGAATTATGCGTGCCGACAGAAGAAACTCCAAACAACAAAGGAATTTCTGTTAAAACAACTCCTGAAATAAAAGCATTATGTACAACTCATGTTGGCTCTTATGAAACTCTAAATAATGCATATAAAGAAATTGAAAAATATTCAATTGAAAATAATTTGATTTTACAGCCCCCTTTTAGAGAAGTTTATATAAAAGGTCCTGGAATGTTTTTTAAAGGAAATCCTAAAAATTATATAACTGAAATCTTATTTCCTTTGAAAGAAGTGAAATAAAATGGACGCAATTAAAATAGAAAATCTTGTAAAAAAATATAAAAATGGTGTAAAAGCTTTAAATGATTTAAACCTAATAGTAAAAAAAGGAGAAATTTTTTCTCTTTTAGGACCTAACGGAGCAGGAAAATCTTCTTTAATAAACATTTTAACTACTTATTATAAAAAAACATCTGGAAAAACTTTTATTTTTGAAAAAGAAATTGATGAAAAACCGGCATGGGTAAGATCAAAAATCGCTTGTGTTTCTCAAAATATTTCAATTGATGAACATATGTCTTTAGTTGAAAACATGATTTTTCAGAGTAAACTTTATAAAATAGATGCACATACTGCAAAAAATAGAATTGATACCCTTATAAAACAATTTGAATTACAAAGTTATTTAAAATATCCCGTAGCATCCTATTCTGGCGGAATAAAAAGAAGATTAGATATTGCTATGCATATGGTTTCTAATCCAAAAATTTTATTTTTAGATGAACCTACCACAGGTTTGGATATCAGTTCAAGAAAAAATTTATGGGAAATAATTAAAAAAATTCAACATGATTTTAAAACAACTATTTTTTTAACTACACATTATCTTGAAGAAGCCGAAATGTTGAGTGATACTATTTGCATTATTAACGAAGGAAAAGAAATAGCCTGTGGAAGTTATTTAGAATTGGAAAAGTATATCCCTCAAAATATAGTTAAAATAGGTTTTTTAAACGAAAAATTAGCGGAAAAAAGTTATAATTTTTTAAAAAATCAAAAAAATAATTTGAATATAAACTTGCAAAAAAAATATATTTTTATAAACATATCTCAAGACAAAAAAGTTTTTGAAATCATACTCAACAAACTATTAGTTAATAAATTTTCTTTTGAATCAGCAGAAATAGTTAAACCAAAACTTGAAGACATTTTTTTAAAACTTACAGAAGTTGAAAGGAGAACCTCAAGTGAATATAATCAATATATTATTGCGTAACATAAAATGGAGATTTCAAAATCCTATTTCAATTTTACTAACAATTATTCAACCACTTCTTTGGCTCGTTTTATACAGCACAATTGCAGGACAATTTATGAAAGAAACAATGAATGTAAATTACGTATCGTTTATTCTTCCAGGAATAATGGTTCTTGTAACTTTTTCTTGTTGTAGTAGCGGAGGATATATAAATTTTATTATGAAATCAAAAGGAAGTTTTCAAAGAATTTTAATCTCACCAGTACGAAGAAGTGATATTGTGCTCGGTCAAATTTTCGAAGCTGTTTCTCTGTCAATTTTTGAAGCATTCATTTTAGTATTAATATCACTATTTTTTTCTGTAAGAATTGAATCAGGAATACTCGGAATACTCTTATTAATAGTACCTATATTCTTTTCAGCATTTTTTATGGCAGGAATATCTTATACAATAAGCTTAAAACTTCCAAACGAAGTAATTTATGAAACCGTTATGAGTTTAGTAATTCTCTTTCTATTTTTTATGAGTACAGCTTTATTTCCAACAGAAAATGTTTCAGTATTCTTTAGAGTATTATTAACTTTAAACCCGTTTGTATATAGTATAAATTTTTTAAGAAGCTTAATTTTAGAAAATACAATAAATTGGAATAGCTTTTTTATAATGACGATAATTTTTTCAGTTTTATGTATAATAATTTTTTTTGTTTCAGTCAAAACACTGGAAAAACAAACTGATAGCTAATATCACTAAAAAAAAGATGCAAAAGCATCTTTTTTTTTATTTTTCTTCAAAACAAAGTTATAAAACCGGATAGTAATTTTTTAAAACAAGATAAAAATGTTATAATTATGTCGAATGAAATGAAAAAATTTTGAATACTGAAAACCAATCCACACCGTCAACCTTATAATGCTTTTTCAGGAGCTTTTGCAAGAATGAATTGTAGTGTAACAGCCACGCTGAACTTTGCACGGCGTTACAGCACAGGCAACAATGTTGGTATTTTTATAGATGGTTTTAGGAAACACATCAAAACTAAATGCTTATAATAATGAAGTAGTAAATAATGATAAAATAAACGCTCACAAGAGTTCAAATTTTCTAAAAAACAGATTTCGCTCTGAGAAAAAATGCTAAAAATAGCAAACTCGCTACGCTCAGACATGCTATGTTCTAAACGCATTTTATCATCCGCTCAATTGTTTTTTGACGAAAATTCTCAATTGTTCGCTACTTTATTTCATAATTATTTACTGTCAAAACATTATTAAAAAAGACTTTGAATTAATTCCCCTCATTGAGGGGTGGCAATCGAAGATTGACGGGGTGGACAGGTTTTAAAGAATTTGAATGATAAAAATGTAAAAAATTAAAGAAAAAGCCATAAAAGGTTTTATGTAGTGTAACAGCCACGCGTTTTGTGCACGGCGTTACAGCACAGACAACAACATTTGCATGAAATATGAAATCTTATATAAATTAGTAGTATTTTTTAAGTTTTTATTTTTAATCTTTTGAAAAAATTCAAAGGTTATTTGTATGCTGTAACAGCCACGCATTTTGTGCGAGACCACTGAAAAAGTCAAAATTTGATTTTTTGCTATACTTTATAATGTGTTTTTTGTTTGGTGCAATCTATATGTTGTATATAAAAATTTGAAAATCGGACTTTTTCAGTGGCCTCGCAAAGTTCGGCGTTACAGCACAGACAACAACATTTGCATGAAATATGAAATCTTATATAAATTAGTAGTATTTTTTAAGTTTTTATTTCTAATCTTTTGAAAAAATTCAAAG
>Ga0334890_1000614_pt1 | contig 61039 bp, 36 predicted proteins | sample GraSluR1_MG_3_FD_207220 | JGI IMG/M metagenome (GOLD analysis project Ga0334890, IMG submission 207220) | Sludge microbial communities from methane-producing bioreactor in Wageningen University, Netherlands - Granular Sludge_31_08-R1 | ecosystem: Engineered > Bioreactor > Anaerobic >... | reverse complement strand
CGGAGCCGTAGTAGGCCGTCCCGACCAGCCGGTTGAGCCGGTCCACCTGGAACCCCCGGTCGTCCCCCGCGAAGTCCGGCAGCCCGGTCACGACGATCCGGCTGAGCGGGTTGCCGGCAAGGTCGTGGGTGAAGAGGTAGTCCGCGACGGTTTCCGGCCCCGCCCCCGCGTCCCGCGTGTTCGTCAGGCCGTCGATCCGCCGGTGCGCGTCGTATCCCCAGGTCTGCCGGTAGGTTGTGGCGCCGCCCGGGGCGTCGGTGGTGGTGGTGCGGGTGTGGAGCTGCCGGCCCTGGTAGCCGTAGTGAACCAGCGGATTGCCCGCCCGCAGGATGGAGTCCACCTGGTTCAGGGCGGTGGGCGTGTAGGTGAGGGCTTCGCCGTCGGGATAGCCCAGGAGCGTCTGGTTGCCCGCCTGGTCGTAGTCGTAGTCGGTGGTGCGGGGCGTGCCTTTGCGGATGGTCTGGACTTCGCAATCCAGGTCGCCCAGGCCGGTGTAGGACCGCTGCGAGCCGGCGACGGCCTCTTCGTCGGTGGTGGTGCCGCGTGCGGCCTGCCGGATGCGCCCGAGGGCGTCGTAATAGTAGGTGTCGCGTGCGGCGCCGGTCGTGCGGGCGTGCAACTGCCCGCGGGCGTCAAACGCGAAGTCGGTCGTGTTCCGCTGGTCCTGCCGCTGGAGCGGTCGTCCGGCGTAGTCGTACGCCAGCCGGACGCAGTCGCTGCACGCGCCCGGGTTGGCGTGCTGGCCGGGGGGCGCGTCGGGATAGACGACGCGCGTGGTCCGGCCGAGGGGGTCGTGCCGGTACGTGGTGACCTGCTCCGGCAGCGCGGCGCCGTTGGAGGCCCGGTTCTCCGCGATGCGCAAGACAAGCTGGCCCAGCCGGTTGTAGGTCAGGCAGGTCTCGCGCTGGAGCGGTCCGGACCAGTCTTCGTAGACGTTCGTCGGCCGGCCGACCAGGTCATACGCCACGGCCCGGTACACGCCGTTCGGATCGCCGGTCACGATCGTTCGATCGAGCCCGTCGTAGGTGAGCGTGGTGAACAGGTCGGGCGGGCCTTCGGCCTTCAGGATGATTGCCCGGTCGTGCCCGTCGTACGAGTCGGCGACCAGGGCGCGCAAGCCCACGCCGTCATGGATGGTGCGCTCGTGGAATCGCCCGTTCGGGGCGTACTCAGTGGCCGCGTAGTTGCCCAGCGGGTCGGTCACCCGGTACACGCGGCCCAGCGCGTCGTAGAGGGTCTCCGTGGTCAGCGGCGTGGCCACGTTGTTGTTGTAGGTCTTGCGGTATCGCGGTCGACCGTCGGCGTCGTACTCGGTGTCCGCCACGCGGTCGACGGCCGGGTCGGCCTGGTCTGCACGGGCCGCGGATGCCGGGTCGGCCAGCACGGCCGCGCGCGTGTTGCGGCCTGCGTTGTCGTATGCAAAGACGGTGGTGAGCGCGGGGGTGCCGTCCTGGGCGCAGGCCGATGCGCGCAGCAGGTTTCCGCGGGAGTCGTACTCCATCTGGCGGTAGTGGCGCAGGCCGGCGTGGTCCGGCGGGTCCGTGATCCGGACGGCCCGGCCCAGGGCGTCGTACTGCACGTCGGAGACGGCCCAGGTCGAGCCGTCCAAGCGGTCCTGCTGCTGGGTGACGTTGCCGCGGCCGTCGCGCTGGGCAAACCACGTCTCGGACAGCAGCGTCGTGTTCGCGTATCCGCGGACGAACTCCACGCGGCTGGCCAAATCGAACACGGTTTGCACGACAAGGTCCGCGACGGTGTCGTCGCCGAGCCCGGCCTCCGCGATCACGTTGCCGGCCCAGTCGAACTTGCGCTGGGTGACCGGGTCGGCCGCGTTGTCGGCGCCGGGCACGGTGCGCTGGCGTGACTCGTAGTTGAACCCGCCCTCGTCGTACCTGGCGGTGGCGTCCGACAGCACGCCCACGCCGGCCTCCGCCACGTAGGTCCGCGTCACGTTGTTTGCGGGGTCGTATTCGTAGGTGGTCGTGACCAGGTTGCCGCCGTCGGCGCCGGGGTGCCGGCGTGTGTGTTTCAGCCGGCCGAAGTTGTCGTACTCGCGTTCAAAATGCGGGCCGGCCGGATGGGTGGGCGGCCAGGTGAATGTTTGGCGGCCCATTTCGTCGTAGTCGAACGACGTGGTGAGGTTTGTGTCCGGCGTCTGGTTCAGGGCCAGGGGCGTCTGCGTGGCCGGCAGCCCCCGGCCGTCGTATGTATATGCGGTGCCGCGGCCGGACGTGTCGTACTCCTTCTCGATTTCGCCCAGCCAGTTGTGATCGACGTGCCACTCCTGGTCCGTGCCATCCATGTCCAGCGTCCGCTGGGTGAGTCGACCCAGGCGGTCGCGGGTGAAGGTGGTGACGATCGCTTCCGGCACCAGGGACGCTCCGGCCTGGTCCTTGTTGTCGACTGTCCGGGCCGCCAAGTACCCGCGGCTGTCGTAGGTGTTGACTGCGCGGTACACGGGGCCGGCGGGGTCTGCGCAGGGGGCGGCCAGGGACCCGGCGTTCGGGTCGAGGAACTGCTCCACCTCCGCCACCCGGCCATCATTGTCGAAGCGGGTGCGGGTCCAGTATCCGTCCGGGTCGACGGTGATGCGGTCTTGCGTGGGGGATGCGTCGCAATAGAGGAATCGCGTGGTCAGGTCCTCGCCGCCGGGATCCATAACCGTCGAGGTGCGCCGACGGAGGGAATCGTGAATGAAGTCCGTTGCCCGTTGCAATCCGGAGTCGAAAACCACTTCCCGTCGGGTCAGGATCCGGCCTGCAGGATCGTAGAGAAACCGGGTTTCGGGAGCGCGTGTGCCGGAATGGCCCTCCGTGATGACAGGGCCCGTGATCTTCAGCAGTTGGTTGATGACCTCGCCCTTGAGGCCGTCCCCGTTCTGATCCTGGTCGCCGTTTTCATAATCGTACGTAACCTCGGAACTCGATCCCCGACCATCGCGCTGGTGGACCACGCGCGGCTGATAGAACAGCCGCTTCGTGCTGCCTGCCATGTAGAAGAACTCGTAATCCGCGTCGAAGGTGATGAGAGAGCCATCGGTGGGACCGATGCGGGTCGCCTTCGTGCGGAAGCCGAACTGCACGTCGTCGCCGGCGATGTGCGAGTCGTACTCGTACGCCACGTAGGTCCCGTCAGGAAGGTCCGTTCGGGTGATCACCATGGAGCCCGCGGGGTTGTCCACGTCGTGGGTGTACGTCGTGGTGTATGCGGTGGTTTCGGGGCCCGGGTCCGGGTCTTCGTAGACAGTAATGCCGGCCAGTCGGTGGCGAAGGTTGGGGACGGCGTCGTATGCGAGGTCGGTGCGGCGGAAGTCTCCAGCACCCGGCCCATACCACTCCACGCGCCGACGCTCAGTGTCGCTGACGATAACGTGCTCGACACGCTTTCGCATCGCTCCGTCCAGGTACGCCCACTCCTCCTTCAGGTCGCCATCGTGTTCTGCGTCGTCATAGTACTCGTATCGGTACAGGACCTGTTCGCCGGGCGCAGGGCTGCGCCGCACTTCGGTGACCCGACCGTTGTCCTGAAGAGTGTCGCTCCACGAGAAGTACACCGCTCCCTTTCCGCTGCCCGGCACGACCCCGGTGATCCGCCTATCCGCGTCGAACAAGAGCTGCCAGGAGCGGCCGTCCGAGGTTGTGATCAGGAGATGGTCCAGCGGCGTACGATCGATGGATATCCAGTTTGCCGGCGTGGCCTGATCGCGGATCTGAGTGACCCTCTTGTAGAAAGCGGATGCGGAGTCATATGTCCGTACCACGGTAGCGGCATGGCTGGTGGACAACCTCGCCGGACGGATCATCGAAAAGTGCCTCGGTCCCTGCGTCGTCGGCGAGTCGGGCGAGTCGTAATGGGTGCCGTCGGGTCCAAACAGGTCCGACTGCTCTTCCGCCGGACTGACTGCGTCGTCCCGGCAGAAGAAACCCGGCAGATAGCCGGGCCACGGCGTGCCCCAGGCCGACTTGCCGTAGCCCGTCACCAATAACGCGAACTGATTTTGGTCCTGGATCTGGACGGATTCCGCCGCGCCGGGAAGGACGACGTCGTAGGCGTCGATCACGGACGGGCCGAGTGTGTGAATGCGGTCCAGGAACGCTGCGCCCACCATGTCCGCCGTCTGCCCGATCGGCACCACGAGCCTGGCGCCCCCCGCGGAGACATCCAGGACCGGCGTGCCGTAATGATAGGCTTCCCGCAGGCCGGGCAGCGCGCAGAAGGACCCCGTCGTGGGGGCTACCCGGAACGTACGAGGAATCCTCGGACGGAAACTTCCCTGGTACTTGTAGCTGAAACAGACGACGTACTTCTGAGTGGCAAGGCTTTTAGTGGCGATCGCTTTCAGGGAAAGCCGCTTGAACGACTCGTAGGTCAGTTCGAGTGCGTCCTCGAATGAAGCATGGTCGGTCAGATCGATCTCGGTTCCGGAGGCATCCAGCCCATTGAAGAGGCGAAGGACGCTTCGGTCCCAGGGGTCGCCCTCCAGCGGGTCATGCCAGACTCGGATGGGATACCCGGTCTCGATCGTGGCCGAACCGACCGGCTCCACGAAGGACCGGACCTCGCCGTAGCCGACGTCGAATGTGCCCTCTCGCAGGGAATCGATGGTGCCGCAGTACGGTGCGTTCAGGACGTCATCACCACCATTCTCGACGATCTGAGCGTGTCCCAGGCACACGAAAACGCACGAAGACAGCATGGAGCACGCAAGTGCCCGCCTTGTTGATGAAGACATCAGTGCGACTCCTTCGCGAGGGTGGGGAACCTCTGGGCCAGTGTTTGCGCTGCATCTGAGTCGGGGAAGAACGCGGCAAGGTGCGAGAAAGCGACACGTGCGCCCTTTAGGTCACCGCGCTCGATCAGAATTTCGATTCGCGAGTTCAGGACCAGGGCGAGGAGGCGTGCGTCATCTCCTGCAGTGGCCTCCGCCTCGATCAGCGCAGTATCGGATGCTGCAGCATTGCCTGCTCTGCTCAGAATCTGGGATCGCCACAGCGTTACGGACACGGCACGATCGGGAGAATCGGCCATCTCTGAGGCTTTCTGCAAGGCCTCCGCCGCGCGAAGGTAATCGGCCTGGGTTGGGTTGGTGCGGCCCGCAAGGACGGCCGCTTGCTCTGTGAACGCCTCCAGCCGCAGGGAGGTCGGCCAATCCGGCTGCTCTGCGACCCATTCTGCAATCCTGAGCAGCGCGTCCCCCTCGCCTGCATGCCTGAGCCACAGCATCACGTCATGATAGACCCCGGCCAGCGACGTGCCGGGCACTCGGCGATCGATTTCCTGGCGGAACGAGGCGACGGGATCTTCCAGCCAATCGGCTGAGCGACGGGCCGCCGCCTCCAACGCCTCGATTCGGCGGAGGATTGCATTCCGTCGCGGCCCGTGCGTGATGCACTCCGCCAGCTGCCGCAGCCGTGCCGCTGCCTCCTGGGGACGCCCCACCCACGCCAGATTCTCGGCAGAGAGGCGAAGCGCATCGACCCCCGGCCTTTTGGCCTTCAGGCGGTCGGCACATTCATCAAAGACACGCGTCGATTCATCCCAATCCTGGCGGAGTCTGTGAAGCCAACCCAAGCGAATCATCGCCTTGCCGCTGGCCCGATCGTCCGACGCAAGGCGCGCAGCCAGGCGGCACGCCGTGATCGCTTGCTGCAAGCGGTCCGGGGTGGATGCTTGGCCCGCCACCCAACCACCCTCGAAATGCACGTTGCCAGCCTCCTGAACAACCTCCATTCGGTCGGGATCAAATGGGAATAGGCATTCGGCCGACCGCAAGGCCATCCGCCCGCTTTCCGCATGACCCGATCCGAACTCCTCCAGGAACATGGCACAGGCAGTCGCGGCAAGGTCGAACTGGTGTCGAGCCGCGGCAGCGCCGGCGTACATCTCGAGGGCGTGGTCGCGCGAATGGTCGCGGTGGGCCGCCAACTCGGCCTCCACCAGACGTCGCGACCTCTCGCACGCCGGCCCCCCGTCCACTGTCGTATCCGCGGTCAGGATCAGAGACTGCGGCGTCTTCGGCCGTGGTGGCGGCAGGTCGGACGCTTCGCGTGAACGGCTGCCTGCGGCAAGCCCGCTCGAAACCCTTGAATCGCCAGATTCTCCGTCCCTCAGTTCACTTCCTTCCTGCATGCACAGATCGGAGTGAGCAGGCTGTGGATGGGTTGGGCAAGGTGCGACGCTGATCGCTAGCTCCGTTGCGACCCGCGCGCACGCGTGCCCTGGTGCGGGCAGGAACCAGATGCCAAGAACTGAAGCTGGCAACGCGCTGGCCAAAGCAGCATACTTCTTCTTCATCGCCGTTATTCTCCGTTACACGTTGTTGGACGGGTCGCGTATGGTGTCACTTCCTTCAATTGCCTCAATCGCGGCTTCGGACGGGACTGTATCTGCCACTGGCGACGACCCGCGGCCGGCTTGTCCACGTTGAGACGATGCAGACTCTCCGCGGTCCCAATGCGGGCGGCAGGGAGCCAAGGGTATGTACATCGTCAGAGCATGTGGACTGCGCGACCGCGTGAGGCTAGGCGCAATTCCCCTCCATGCTTCTCTCCGAGAGCCTGATTGCATGATGGCTCGGTCAGTGTGAGCACGACATGGGCATTCAGCGTGGAGATGATGGCCGATGTCCCAGGTCTCGTGTCACCAGGACGGAACCTGCGCCGCCGCGCCGCTCCGACCTACTGGTTACTATGCGCCATCGACGTAACGAAGTCAAGGGAAAAATGGACGATCGAATGAACAGATGTGTGTGGCGCAGGTTCGTGGATCACCCTTCGTTACTCTGCGTGGAATCCCTTGCTCTGGCCCGAGGGGATCGCACGGCGCAGGGGAAGGAGCCGCCAGAACCATGCCGCGTCATCCATTTCCGCACTATATAACCGTCTTGTCGAGCGTGGAGTGCGCGGCCGAACCCATGCAAAGCTTCCCGTTTGCCCGATTCCACGATACGATCGCCCAGGCGTCACGAATTCAGGAGTGATGTTCCCTTGCGGTTTTGTCTGTCCCAGCGTATACGGCGAAGATGCCCGGTCGGGCGCAAGCACAGACAGCGCGGCCCAGCGGAATGGCGGGGCCCCGTGAGCGGTTTGCCGATCGGGCACCGATTGGCCGTCTCCGCCTGATGCTCATGGCAGCGGACCGGTGAACTGCTGCTGGAACAGCGCGAAGTCCTCCATGTCCACGTCGCCATCGGCACTCAAGTCGAATACGGTCACGCATTCCTGAAACGGCGGGGCCGCGATCGGTCCGGAGAGCGACATGCAAAGCTCGAAGAAGAAATAATCGTCCAGATCCACATCGCCATCGAAGTCGAAATCAGCCTGGCACTCGTCGGGCAGGTGGTTCTGGTTCGCATCCTCGCTTATGCCGAAGTAAATGTCGCAGTCGTCGTCCTGTCCATTGCCATTGCAGTCATCAAACGTCGCGGCTGGATAAGGCGACTCGTATGCCCCCAAATCGACGCGGCAGTGCTGGACACGCGCATCGCCGACGATGTCCTCCTCCGGCAACTGAGACGCATAATTGCTGCCCGCGTTGATACACGGGGAACCGGGAAGCAGCCTCAGGTCATCATCCGACGTGCCGGGCACGTTGTCCGCTCCGTCCGCATCGACAAAGCGTGGATCGGTGGCCATGTTGCCAACGCCCGGCCAGCCACCGTACACGTTGCTGTACGTGATCGTGATACTGGAGCCGTCGTTGTTCCATATCTCCTGGCCGCCGTCCCAGAGGATGCTGTTGATGAACTCGATGTCGGAAGGGACCTGCTGCTGGTTCGAGTCGCACGCCACTGCGTTGCCGTAGGCCGCTGAATTGGCGGCGAGCGTGCAGTTGGTGAACCGGACATGAGGTCCCGCAATCGAACTGTCGATGTAGAGCACACCACCTTTCGACTGGGCCGAATTCCCGCTGAACGCACAATTCGTCAAGGACAAGTCGGCGGCTCGCGGGCTAAAGATGGCGGCGCCGTCGTTTGCCGAGTTGCCCAGAAATCTGCAACTCGTCAGAGTTGGGCTACCGCTGTACGTGATCGTGTATAAACCTCCCGCTTGATACTGTGCCGAGTTGCCGATAAATGCACAATTGAAGAACAGGGGCTCGCCGTAGGCGTTGTACACCGCCCCACCATATCGGGCCCGATTCCCGGTTAACGTGCAGTTGGCAACCAAGGGGCTGCCGGCGTCATTGAAGATGCCGCCGCCCCAACCATTTGACGAGGCTCCCGCACCGCCACTGGCGTTGCCGCCACTGATCGTGAACCCGTCCAGAACGGCCGTTGGGTTTACGCCACTGGCCGTCACGACGTGGTAGCTGTTGTCCACGTTGTTTGCGAAGCCGGGCCCGTCGTCGCCGTTCAGGTCGCCGCTCAGCGTGGTCACGTTGACGATCGGATCGCGTTCCTCCACGCTGCTCTCCCAGCCGCCAAAGCCCCCGTAGAGCGCCACATCATTGATGAGGTGGAGGGTGGCCGCACGAGAGCCACCTGGAGGCGCGGGCGTGTACGTCCCGGCTGCCACCCAGATCTGGCCAGTCCCTGAACGATTCGCCAGGGCGACCAACGCGTCGCGCACCTCCGTGAAGGCGTCCTGCCAGGTGGTTCCGATATTGGCCCCGGTCGCAGCCTTATTGACAAAGACGACGGGCGGCACCGGGTCGTTGTCCACCTCGGTGGCGGCGACTCCGGCGGTCCACACCTCCGGTGCCGTGACGTGGAAAGAAGCGGTTCCGTTGATCCAGTCGATATCCTCTGCGGCGCTGAGGGTCACCGCTTGGGGCGTCGCGTAATTGGCTGAATCGAACAGCAGTTCCTGGCCGGATAGAATCGAGATGTCCTCATCGCCGGAAACGTGGGCCACCGTGACCTGCACGGAACCACCTGGATCGCACGCTAAGGATACCCAAAACACGGCGGTGCCACCTTCCGGGACGATGACCGGCGCCCCTTCGATAACGAAGCTCGGGTCAGGGCCCTCGTACGCCCCCATGTCGACAACGGCTGGGTAGTCTGGGGGGTCGGAAACGCCTGTGTCCTCCGTGTCCAGGTCATCCACGAAGCGCGAATGACCATCGAGGTCGACCGGTATGCGCTCGAGGGTGTTACCATCACCGTCGAGGTCGGCGCTGTCGGACGGAACGGCGAGGTTGTTTGCGGCATCGATGCAGGGGGAGCCGCACGTAAGACGCGGATTGTCATCCTCGGTGCCGGGGATGCCATCGGGTCCATCTGGATCTATAAAGAAAGGGTATTTGCCGATATTGCCGTTTCCCGTGAATTGAGCAAGGCCCTGGATGCAACTGTAGCTGACGACCGCCATTTGGCTGAAGTCCGTAATTTGGTTAGACTCGGCCGTTGCGGCACTGCCCGTGTTCAGCGCGAAGATACAGTTCGTGATGGTTGAAGCACTCTGGTAGTTTTCCATGCCTCCTGGACCGTATCGGCATGAGTTATTGACAAACGTACAGTTTGTCACAACCGGCGCCCCGTAGACGTTATCCATCGCACCGGTATTGGCGCCGTAATTCCCCGTAAACGTGGAGTTCGTCACAATCGGACTGCTTTCGATGTTGCGCATGCCGCCGCCACCGGTAGGTTCAGCTCTGTTCCCGGCGAAGGTACAATTCGTGACCACCGGATTGCTGTAGTAGTTGTATATCGCACCCCCGCTGTTAGCCAGGTTGTGCAAGAAGAGGCAGTTGACCAGGATTGGGTTGCTATCGTCTCGGTTGTAGATCGCACCACCACCGTTGTAGTCGGAGCAGTTTCTGATGAAGGAGCAATTGAGCAGCGTCGGGCTGCTTGCCTTATTGTACATTGCTCCTCCGTTGCCCCCGTCATAATTGGCGAGGAAGGTGCAGTTGACCAGGGTAGGGCTGCAGTCTTCGTTGTGCATCCCAGCACCGTTCTTGTAGGACCCGTTGCCGCCGGTAATCGTGAATCCGTCGAGCACGGCGGATGGGCCCGTTCCGGTGCCGGTGACGACGTTGTAGCAATTCTCTTCGTAGTTCGCGTAGTCCGGCCCATCGTTGCCCAGCAAGTCGCCGGTGAGGATCGTCTCGTAGAGAGCGATGTCGCGTGCGTCTCCACCGTCGTTACAGCCGGCGTAGCCACCTTCGATTGCCACGCCGTCGATCAGGTGAAAGGTGGCCGTGCGGGCTGTGCCGTTTGTGGGCTTATACGTCCCGTTGGCGACGCGGATCGTGGCGACGTTCGGGTCATTTTGCGCTGCGACCAGTGCCTCATGCAGTTCAAGGTAGGCGTGGCACCAGTCGGAGCCGTCGTGCGGCGCTTGGTCCGCGCTCTGATCGACATAGATCACCGTCTGCGCATGGGCCAAACCGGCTGTCGTAACGATGAGAGCCAATCCAATTCGGACATGTCGCTTCATGATGGACCTCTCGATGTACGTGCGTCCGGGCAGAACCTGCGGCGGGCACCCTGGGCGCGGGTTGCAGACTCGACCCTGTTTTGATGCTACGAACGGGCCCCTGACGCTTTCGCGGGCGTCGGGGGTGGGGGTGCGCAAACGCGCTGCGCGGGGCGCAGATCCCCTCCGTTGGATTCACTCCTGATACGTGGAAATAGAAACTGCCACGCGATGGACATACTGGCTCCCCGGAACGGCCCGGCGAAAAATCAGAAAGGACAGAATCCCCTCCGTAGGAGAACCTGCTTGTTGCCGTTCCGCCAGATGTTTGTAGCGCAACCATACCACACAGCCGCCGCGGGGTCAAGGGAGAATCGCAGCGCGGGCTGCGCCCGCAACCCGAGGGACGATGGGACGATGGGATCCCGGCGCGCCGGGGCAGGCTCCGGGACGAAGGGAAACGCAAAAACTGGGAAACGCAAAAACGCAAAAACAGAAGCGGCGCGGGCTGCGCCCGCAACCCAAGCGACGAAGGAGGAAGAGCTTGCGCCGGTGCGGGCGGGACGAACGGGGGATCTGGGGAAGCCGGCGTCGAGTCGGAAAGGCGGTCGGCGAAAGAACGGCAGTCGGGTTCGGATGTGCCGCGAAACGGCAGGCCACTGACACGTTGGTGGCACGGGGGGGGACGGGCACTGCTCAAGAAGCAGTGGCACAGAGTCATCCGGTCCTTTCAGGACCGGGGGGTGGGGGTGGGGCGGCACGGACCCGCCGTTGAAACGGCGGGCTGGTGTCGGGCGGGCCTACGGCCCTCATGCGGGGATGGGGCGGAGGGCGGAGACATTGCGTGTTGTGGGAGCAGGGTTTGAGCGATCGAGCGGAGGCTACGGCACGAAGCAGGATGGACGGACCCGGCATTGCGACGCGCCGGAACCGTTCCTGCAAGCGGAAGGCAGGGTACGGATCGGAAAGTCCGTTGAAACGGGGTGCGGGCAGGAGGGTAGGCTCAGTGGGGCTTGACGGTGATGGCTTTGGGCGTTGTGGGGCAGTGGAGTTGGCATTGGCCGCAGCCGGTGCAGCCGTTGGCCAAAACGCGCGGGGGGCCGGCGTCGGGGATCTGAATGGCCGTCACGCCGATGGGGCAGGCGTCTGCGCAGTGGGTGCAGTTCTCGCCCCGGGCGCGGAGGCAGACGGGCGTGTAGACGATGGCCGTCCCCATGCGGACGGAGTACCGATCGAGGACGGGGAGCAGGGCGCCGCTGGGGCAGTTGGCGGTGCAGGCCAGCGTTTCACACAGAGTGCATGCGGCGAGGTCGGGATCGATGATCGGCGTGCCGTGCGCGGCGTCGGCCGGATCGTGCAGGGCCACGATGGCCTTGGCCGGGCACACGCCGACGCACGTGCCGCAGCGGTAACAGGTGTCGTTGAAGGCGTCTTCCGGAATTGCGCCGGGTGGCCGGAGGTGGATGCGCGGCGTGGGTAGATGGAGCCGATCGCCCAGGTAATCGGCGAGCGGTCCGACCATGCGGGCCAGGCCTTCGCGGAAGAATCGCCGGCGGCTGGAATGGGGGTTGGCGGGGTTCACGTCGGGTCGTCCGTGGCCGGGTGGGCCGGCCGGTTGTCATGAGGCCATGTTTCCGCGGTCGGCGCCCGGACCAACCCGGGCGTCAGGGGCGTTCATCGTGTCTCAGTATACGCGACCGGCCGGCGGTCCGACATGCTTTGTTGGCGGAAGGAAGAGGGCCGTCCCGGCTCTCTCCGGAACGGCCCAGTGCTCCCTTACCCCTGGCTTCTCTCCCCACCCGCCAAGAGAAAGAAAGGAATGGTCCCTCCTACGGCTCAACACAACGCGGCGTAGCAGCAGGCGGTCAGGAACATCATGCGAGCCTTACGCCGGAAAAACCAATACACCACGTGGGCCGTATACATGCTTCTTGCCTCCTCCTCCGGAAAGCCGCCAGCCGCGTTTCACCGCGGCGGCCCAATCGCTTCTTCCTGCGGGTATACCAGCAAAGCGGCGACCCGTGCCGGCGAGCGGCGCGCGGGCGTATCGGACCTTGCAACCCGTTGTCAGAAAAGCAGTTATGCTGTTTTTCCGGCGTTGTTCGGCCTGTGCGGGCTGTGACGATGGAAGGGGTGAGCGTACGCCCGGCAGCTTGGTTTGGCGCGGGGTCGGGGGGCGCAACGGCTAAGTGGCCGACAGGAAGGAGGTTGGCCGTTCGATGCGGCGAATCGACGTGTCGATTTGTTGCCCGGCAGCGGTTCTGGTAAAAACGTCCGATTCGCGCGCGAGTGGCCGGTTATGGGGCCGGGGCGCGTGTCTGGTTGAGCGTTGTGGTCACTTGAAGCGGTCGGTCCGAGGAAGCGAAACAGCATGGCATCCAAAGCGGACGTGATGGACAGGATTGTGGCGTTGTGCAAGCGTCGCGGCTTCATCTTCCAGTCGAGCGAAATCTACGGCGGGATCGGCGGGTTCTGGGACTATGGCCCGCTGGGTACGGAGTTGAAGCGCAACGTGAAGGATGCCTGGTGGAACGACATGGTGCGGAACCCGCCGCCCGGCCCGGACGGCCGGGAATACGACATGGTGGGCGTGGATTGCGCCATCATCATGAACCCGAAGGTGTGGGAAGCCTCGGGGCATGTGGGCGGGTTCAACGACCCGATGGTGGACTGCAAGTGCTGCAAGGGTCGGTTCCGGGCGGACCAGCTCAATGAGACGCCGTGTCCAAAGAAGCCCAGCAAGATGGCCGGCCAGCACACGGAGTGCCAGTTGACCGAACCGCGGGCGTTCAACCTGATGTTCGAAAGCCACGCGGGCGCCGTTCGGGACGACGCGGCGAAGGTTTACCTGCGACCGGAGACGGCGCAGGGGATTTTCGTGAACTTTCGGAACGTGACGGACTCCACGCGGGTGAAGCTGCCGTTGGGCATCTGCCAGCAGGGCAAGAGTTTTCGCAACGAGATCAACCCGCGGAATTACACGTTCCGGTCGCGGGAGTTCGAGCAGTACGAGATCGAGTTTTTCTGCCACCCGTCGGAGGCGCCGATATGGTACGAGTTCTGGCGTGACGTGCGGCACCGGTGGTACGTCGGGCTGGGCCTGCGAAGCGAGAAGCTGCGACTGCGCGAGCACGACAAGGAAGAGCTGGCCCATTACGCGGCGAGCTGCGCTGACGTGGAGTACGACTTCCCGTTCGGCCTCAGCGAGCTGGAAGGCATCGCCAACCGGACGGACTTCGATTTGAAGGCCCACATGGAGCACAGCGGCAAGGACCTGACGTGGTTCGACGACCAGCGGAAGGAGCGGTTTGTGCCGTACGTGATCGAGCCGTCGGGCGGCATTGACCGCAGCGTGCTGGCGTTCATCACGGAGGCGTACACGGTGGACGAGAACCGGGCCAGCCCGGAGTACATGAAGTTCCACCCGCGGCTGGCGCCGATCAAGGCGGCGGTGTTCCCGCTGGTGGCCAAGGACGGGTTGCCGGAAATCGCCGAGCCGATCGTTCAGGCGTTGCAGAAGAACTATCCCTGCCAGTACGACGCGAAGCAGTCGATCGGCAAGCGCTACGCCCGGATGGACGAGGCTGGCACACCGTTCTGCTTCACGATTGACGGGCAGACGAAGGAAGATGGCACGGTGACCGTCCGCAACCGCGACGACGCAAGCCAGATTCGCATCGATAAGGGCCGCTGCCTGGAGTATCTGCGCGACCAGCTTCACATCTGACGACCGGAGGTCGCGTTGTGGGTGGAACCCGGGAGGATTGCCGCGTGAGGCGTTTTCCGGCCGCCGGCGCCCCGGCGTCTACGAACGCATGATGAGGATGGCCAGGGAGAGGAAGACGGTTACGCTGATCAGGTCGTTCAACGTCGTGACGATCGGGCCGGACGCGATGGCCGGATCGACGCGAATGGAGCGGAAGAAGAACGGCAGCACCAGGCCCAGCGACGCCGCCACGAGAATTGCGGAGGTCATGCCCAGCCCGACCGCAAACGCCGTGCGATCCAGGCTGCATCCGGCGTCGTACTCGAAGAACGACTCCAGCAGCGGTACTCCGAAACGCGCGGTGGTCCAGGCGGCCAGCCCGCAGACCGGCGCCATCAGCAGCGCGATTCGCCCCTCCCGCAGAAACGCGTTTCGGAATTTCGACGAGGCCAGCTCGCCGGTGGCCAGGCCGCGAACGATGACGGTGGAAATCTGGATACCGCAGTTGCCGCCGATGGCACCGATCATGGGGACGAAAACGATCAGGGCGTTGTAAATCGGCGTGGCGAACCACTTTTGGGCCACGGACATGACGGCCGCGCTGATGCTCATGCTGGCCATGCACGGCACCAGCCAGGCCAGCCGGATGCCGGCTGCCCGGACGATGGAGGCCCGTTCGAACTCCGCGGCGTCCAGGCCGGCCATGCGATAGATGTCTTCATCGGCCTCCTCCTCCGCGACGTCCATGACGTCGTCGTGGGTGATCCGGCCCAGGAGTCGGCCCTCGGCATCCACGACGGGGATGACGGCCAGATCGTACTTGGAGAAGACGTGTACGACCTCTTCCTGGTCGGCGGTAACGGGAATGGTGACCGGATCGCGCTCGCAGATGTTGCCCAGGTGGACCATCCCGTCGCTCAGCACCAGGCGGCGCAGCGGGACGATGCCCACCAGCTTCTCCGCCTGGTCCACCACGTACACGTAGTGGAGGTCCTCGTCGGGGAAGTTTGCGCGGATCTCGCGGACGGCCTCGCGGACGGTGGCGCCGGCGTGCAGGGCCACCAGGTCTTTGGTCATGATGCCGCCGGCGGTGTCCTCCGGATAGCCGAGAAGCTCTTCGATCTTGTCGGCGTGCTCGTTGGCGATGGTTTCGAGGATGTCCTCGCGCTGCTCTTCGGTCAGCTCGCCCAGCACGTCGGCCGCGTCGTCCGGCTCCATCTGGGCGACGATCTCGGAGAGCTCGCGGGCGTCCATCTCCTCGACGACCTCGCCCCGCTCGATTTCGTCGAGCAGGACAACGACCTCGGCCACAACCTCCGGAGGCAGAGCGAAGATGAGCTTCGAGCGCTCGTCATCACCGAGCATCTCGTAGATCTCGGCGAGGTCGGCCGCGCGGATGTCGGCCAGCACCGACGAGAGCGCAGCCGGGTCGTCCGACCGCAAAGCGGCTTCGACGCGCTCATACTTCGCCTGCGTGGTGGGCATGTGCTGTTGCTCCGTTGGGACGGCCCCGACAACGGCCAAGTTGGGCCATTATGCAGAGGAATGAGGGAAACGCAATTGGAGGGATGAAGGGATCGAGGGATCGAGGGATCAAGGGATCCAGGGATCAAGGGATTGAGGATTGTCAGCCTGGAACATGGGGCGGATCACGCTATGCTCAGCCCTATGACGCGAAGGGAGCAATCACCATGACGAAGAGCCGATGGTATCTGGTAGCGGTGGCAACTGCGTCTGCGATGGCCGCGCAGCCTTCCGAAAAGGAGCCGTCAGCCCGGGCAGACGAATACCCACTCGCAGGTGTCTCCATTGTCGTTCCGGCGGATGCCGAGGGGATGGTTCGACTGGCGGCGGACGAGCTGCGGCAGTTCGCGTACCGGCGCACCGGTGTTCTGCCGCCGCTTGTGAATTTGCCGCCGGCCGCGGGTCCGGCCATCGTGCTGCGGACCGGCTCGTCGGAGCGTGTTCCGACCGACGGTCCGGACGCCCGGCAGAACCACGCCTTGTATGTGGAGGACGGCAGCCCGGCCTGTCAGGTCGTGCATGGGGCGAGCCCGGCGGCCACCCTGTGGGCGGCGTATTCCCTGATCGAGTCGTGGGGGTTCGGGTTCTATCTGGGGGAAACCACCGAACCCGTGCGAGCCGCGGAGTTCCCCGCCGCGCGGGTGAATCGGACGTTCGTTCCCGCGCTGGCCGTCCGTGGGAACCTGCCGTGGTTCAACTTCTTGAACTCGGCCACGACGTGGAACCCGCAGGACTACCGGTTCTTCTTCCAGCAGATGGCCCGACAGAAGGCCAACTTCATCGGGTTTCACGCGTACGATCACGAGCCGTTCGGCGGCTACGACATCACCTTCCGCGGGGCCACGAAGGGCGGCCCGCTGATGACGACGATTTCCCCCCATCGATGGTGGTCGCCGCCGGCCATGTCCACCAAGGATTTCCTGTTTGGGACGGACCAGCTCTTTGACCGGGGCGAATGGGGCTGTGAGGTGGGCATCGAGGATGCCTGGACGTGGGCGCCGGGTCGGGCGGTTCGGCTGCAACAGCAGATGATGGCGGACGCTCTGGGCTTCGCGAAACAGTACGGGCTCACGACGTGCCTGGGCTGGGAGGTGACGGGCAACCCGGACGACCCGGCCGTTCGGGACGACCTGCGGCGGCGGCTGGAACACACCCTGGCCACGTACCCGCTGGATTGTTTTTGGATCTGGCAGAGCGAGTTCGGCGGGGTGGGCGGAAAAGAGACGGGGACGACCGTGGATGAGGACATCCGCGCGGCGTTTGCCTACCTGGGCCCGGACCACAACCTGTCGGAGGCGGCGCGGATCACGAAGTTCATCCGGCTCACGCACGAGATGCTGGGCGAGTATGCCCCGCAGGTCCGCCTGATCGTCAGCGGCTGGGGCGGCGACCAGTGGATGAAATTCACAAGCCTGTATCCCGGGCTCGACCAGGTCGTGCCGGAGGATGTGATTTTCGCGGCGCTGGACAACATCGACCCGGCCATCGCCCCGGCGGTTTCGGAGGCGTACGGCCAGCTCCAGCCCGGGCGGCAGCGGTGGCCGATCCCGTGGTTTGAGTCCGACGGCGGCTTCACCCGATCCGATCAGACCGGTCCGCAGCCGAACGTGTGCGTGTTCGAGCCGCTGCTCAAGGACATTGTGCGAAAGGGCTGCCAGGGGGCGCTGGGGATTCACTGGCGGACGCGCAACGTGCAGGACGTGGCGGGGTATCTGTACCGATTCGGCTGGGACGCGGAGCTGACGCCGCAGCAGTACTTTCTGCAATACGCCGCCGACCACTACGGCCCGGCCGACGCAGAGGAAATGGCGAAGGTCCACCTGCGGCTGGAGGAACTGGGCCCGCAGTACGTGGGCGCGGCAGGTTGCGTGGAGTGCATTACGCCGTTCTCGTGGTTCTATGACCCGGACGTGGGCAAACGCACCTACCCCGACGCTCCGCATCTCGGCCACAGGCCGTACTCGGCCGGGCATCTGCCGGACGAATCGCGGTTTGAGGAGCTGGAGACGCTGGCCTCGCGGCTGATGGAGAGAGTGAAGCCGGCTGTGGATGCCGGGAACTACACGGCGGCCGTCGCGTATCACGACCTGGCATCCACGATTCGGTGGATGGTCTGTCGGGCGAAGGTCGGGCTGGCGATCTGGAATGATTCGGCGCCGCTGGCCCGCAAACTGCGGCAGGCAGAACGGCTGTTTGCCGAGGGAAAGATGAGTGAGGCCAGATCGCTGGCACGGGAGATCAACGACGGCAGCAAGGATCAGACGGGTCTGCGTCAATTGGATTTTCGCGCCGGCCTGCAATCGCTGGCCAGCACGTGCCGAACGCGCGGTGAGCTGGGCATGCTGGCCACCGCCAACGCCCGGTACGGCCGCTTTTACGCGTCCTTCGTGGATCGCCTGAGCAGAGTTCTGGGAGAAGAAGCAACCGCCACAGAGCGCAGGTGGTCGAGGCAACTGACGCCCTACGTGCCTCGGGCGGGCGGTGTCGATGCGTATGTCGTCCAACCCGTGCCGGGTCGGCTGTTTCTGGGCGAGTTTCTGCGTATCGACGTGAGCGCGAACTACGACTCGGGTCCTTTCTCCGCAGGAAGTGTTCGTTTCCAGGACGTCACGGCGCGAACCGGAATCGGGTACGAGATGATCGACCGATGCAGGATCCCCGGCACCGAGGTCTGGATCACCCGGACGCGGCCCGCGCGGCCCGGAGTCTATGCGTGGTCGGTTGGTCCGCCATACCGCCCCGGCTCGCCGAAGGACGTGAATTACCACATGTTTCCACGTGAGGGCGTCGTGACGGTCGTGGCGGATACACCTGCCTTTCCCCCTGCGTACGTTCGCCCGGAACCGGTGGGGCAGAAGGAGCCGGTGTTGCGGTTCGGTTTCGACGAAGGACTGCCCGAGGGCGCAGAACGGGTGGGGAATGCTGTGTTCTCGAGAAGTGGGGAGGCGCAGTCTCTGGACACGCGAAACGGCGGATACGTGGAGATTCCGGGCGCAGCCAGTCGGGCGGCGGCGTTTGCGGGGCCGTTCAGCGTGGCGTTTCGCGTGAACGCGGAGCCGTGGGATGCCGCGAAGGAGATGCCGGTGTTGCTGAGCAAGGGCGACTGGTTCGGGTCAGGCTACCTGGTGCAGCTCTATCGTGGGCGGTTGCGGATCAGCCTTGGCCGGCAACGCGCGTTCGACGCGCCGGTCGGCCTGGGGCCGGGGCGGTGGACGCACGTGGCGGTGGTGCATGATGGCCGGTGGCTGACGGTGTTCCGCGACGGGGCGGACGTCGCCTCGTGGGACGCGCCCCTTCCCGAGCCGAGCGATCTGCCGCTGCGGATCGGCGCATACCGTGAGCTGGAGAGTTCGGAACACTACCCCTTCCGCGGCCGGATGGATGAAGTGACGTTCTACAACCGCGCGCTGTCAGAGGATGAAATCAGCGTGTTGGCAGGGACCGGCCAATAGGCCGTCCCCCGCTCCTACAGCCTACAGCCTACAGCCTATCCCTGCGGCTTGGGGAGTTTCTTCAGTTCGGCCACCATCTCGGGCAGGCGGTTGAGCAGGCGGCGAAGCGGCCGCGGCTTGCAGCGGGTCAGAACGTACTGGGCGATCAGCGGAAGCGTCAGGGACGCGCATGAGTAGACCACTACGTTGTTGATCCGGGCGTCTTTCACCTTGCCCCAGCTCTTGGCCTCGCTGGGCGTGGCGCCGGACAGGCCGCCCCATTGGGGGGAGTCGGTGGTCAATTGGAGGAAGTAGTCGTGGCCGCCCTTGCTCGAGTCATGCAGGAACTGCTCCAGGGCCGGCTGGGTCTGCAGGTAGAAGTTCTTCGGTGAGCCGCCGCCGACCTCCACCACGCCGTTGAGGTCCGCGTCACGGACGATGGCGGCCGTCTCGATCACGTCCAGAATCGGGTTCAGATGCACCGGCTGGTCGTAGAGGTACGGGATCATCAGGTTCATGCCGATGGACGAGTCACCGGGGGAGGACGTGAAGACCGGCACGTCGCAGCGGGCGGCGGTCACCACAAACGACTTCTCCGGGGCGGGAGCAACCTGGGCCACCCGATCGCCCAGGGCCTTGTGCAGGGCGGCCGTTGAGAAGGGTTTGGACGTGTCGAACCCCTCCAGGGCTTCGAGAATGACGCGGTCCGTCTTGAGCAAGGTGTCTTCATCCTCGATGAAGACGTCGTAGATGCGGGCCACGCCGTCGGCCGCGAGTTTGTTATCGTCCACGTCAAACCGACCCTGTGTCATCGGGCAGTTGTAGGGGCGGTGCAGGTCGTGGTACAGGTTCGCCCCCGTCGCGATGACGAAATCGACGAACCCGGCCTCCACGAGGTCGCTGAAGATGCCGCTCATGCCGATCGGCGTCATGGCGCCGGCTACGGTCATGCAGATGGTGGCGCCGTCGTCGATCATTCGGCGGTAGAGCTGGGCGCCCTCGGCCAGCCTTCGGGCGTTGTAGCCGCTGGCGGCGTAGACGTTGTCGATCAGGTCGGCCACCTGCTCATTGCCGCGAAGGTTCAGAGGCTCAATCGACCGGCCGGACATCCACTTGTGGGCACCGGTCGGGTCCTTGTGGCATCCCTGGCACGTGTGATTCGGCATCGGGCGCGTCCTTTCCTGCAATTTGCCGGCCTTCGGTATTGCCGGCATGAGCGCGAGCGTCGGAGTGTATGCGAAAAGCGGGGTCCGGCAAAGACAAGCGGAGTGGAAGCGACGAAGTGCCCGAGTGGCCCGGGAGTTGGGGTCAGACACTGGAGAACCGGAAGCTTGAAACGGGAGACTGAAACGAGGGGATCCGCCGCATGCTACACCGTCGCGGCCGGATGACCGGCCAAACATCAGAGACCGGCTGGAAAGCCGGTCCCACAGAAGAGGGAGAGACCGGCTGGAAAGCCGGTCCCACAGAAGAGGGAGAGACCGGCTGGAAAGCCGGTCCCACAGATAGGACTGACCGGCTGGAAAGCCGGTCCCACAAAGCAAAGCCGGTCCCACAAGTTGGGCCGGTCCCACAAAGCAAAGCCGGTCCCGCAGAATTGACCCCGCGCCCGCACGTCAGGGCGGCTTCCTTCGTCCCAAGGGTTGCGGGCGCAGCCCGCTCGGTGGTCAGGCGACTGCCGTGGACTGCGCAGTTGCGCGGGCCGGCGTTTCGGCCGCGGTGAGTCGCGTCTGGTGGTCGCCGTCGTGGAGGCTTCGCACGATGACCGGCGTGCCGTGTCGGGCGGCGGCCTCGATGGCCCGGGCCTGCACGAGGTCGCAGCCGTCGCGGGCCATGGCCAGCGCTCGGGCATACGTGATATGGTCCAGCGGCGCCGCGTCGGCGAAACGATGGGGATCTTTATCGAAGTAGCCGGGCACGTCCTTGATCAACTCGCAGCGGACGGCGCCCAGGCCGGCAGCCAGCAGGACGGCCGTCAGGTCCGAGCCGCCGCGACCGAGGGACACAACTCTGTCACCCGGCCCGCGGGCCAGGAAGCCGGGGACCACCGCGACCGGAACGCCCGCGATCCGCGATCGCAGCGAGGGGCCCTCGACGACCACGTGTTCGACGGCTTCGTCCTGATGGGGGGCGCGCAGGCCGCATTCGTGCACGCTCAGGCCGACGGCCGGCACGCCCTCTGCGTGCAGGCATAATGTCAGCGTGGCCACCGACTGCACTTCGCCCGTGGACCAGAGCAGGTCCAGCGTGCCGGGGTCCGGCGCGAGGCACAGTTGTCGGGCCAGCGCCTCCAACCGGTCGGTCATCCCGAATTCCGCCGACACCACGACGACGAGTTGCTCCTGCGGGGCCTCATCCACCCGTTTCTTCAGGTAGGCGGCGCAGCGCTTGTAGGCGGCCAGGTCGGTGAACACCGAACCGCCGATCTTGATCACGACGACGGGCGAGGCATCGGCCTCCGCGTCGCCACCGGCCTCCTCGGCCGACCGGGAATGATAGAGCCACTCCACGACACACACCTCCGCCTCTGCTGCGGCATCTGTTCCGGCCCACACGGGAACGTGCCCGGGCTCAGCGAACCCAGCGGCGCGGCGAGCCGCGCCGCCGGGATATCGATCGACCGGGCGAAACCGTCTCGTGAGTCCGGTGCGAGGGCGCAACGGATATCGGACGTTGACGCCCATCGCATCGTTTTCGGGGGATAACTGCCTCTGATGCCGGCGCCGCCGGGGTGGCGACGCGATCAGCAAGTCAACTTATCTCTCCCGACGGTTCGGGCAGGAAGTAGCACCTTCGTCACGGGGGACCAGGTTGCTGTGGCGTCATCGGGCCTGTTCCCTCAGCCACTCTTGATAAACAGACCGCCTTCCGGGCAGTCAGGAGGTATAGTACCTTCCCCTTTTCGGCGAAGTCAAGCTTTTCCTGAATTCCTGGCTTGCAGGATATGCACGTTCGTGATGCAAGCCGCTCGGCACGAGGTGGTTATTCCACCGGCTCGAAGAAACGGTCCCATCGCGGCAGGTAATGGCGGCTCGGATCCAGGGACCCGGCAATCGCGACCACCTCTCCGACGATCTGCCGGCGATCCACCGTGCCGAAGTAGCGTGAGTCGCGGCTGGCGTCACGGTTGTCGCCCAGCACGAAGTACTCGTCCGGCTGCAGCGTTACCGGTGCGAACGAACGGCGGGCCTGCACGCCGGGAAGAAACTGCACCGCGTGGTCGCGCCCGTCGAGACTCTCAGTGCCTGCCCGCGGACGACCCGCCGACCAGTCTGGAAGCGGCGTCTCCGGCGTGTCCGCCGTGCAGGCGATGCGCCGGCCGTTCACGAGCAAGACGTTGTCCACCATGGAAACCGTGTCCCCCGGCACGCCGACCACTCGCTTGACGAGGCGCTCGCCGGTGTCCGGAGCGAAGCAGATGACGACGTCACCCCGTTGGGGCGTTGACCAGTCCACGATCGACCATGGGGTGAAGGGAACGCGCAGGCCGTAGGCGAGCTTGTTCACGACGATGCGGTCGCCTTCCAGAATGGTCGGCCGCATGGAGCCCGTGGGCACGTCGTTCCAGTCCGCGACGGCGGATCGAAAGCTTCCCAGAATGATGACGACGAACAGGATGGGGCGAATCCAGCCGCGCCAGATGCGAGTCCCCCATTTGCGCGCGATGTCTCGAGCCGAAGGTTTCATAACCAGGATTTCGTCTGCGAACCGCGGTTATTTCGGGGTTGCCGGCGGGTTCAGAAGCCGCTGGGCCCGGTCCTGCATTTTCGGGCCCTCTGTGGGGTCGTACCCCACGGTCACGTCGTGGATTCGCCCCTCTCGGTCGATCCAGACGTGGGTGGGCACGTTGTCCACCCGGTACAGATCCTTTGCGACGGTGCTGCCGTTGACCAGGATGGGGTAGGTCAGGCCCTTTTCCCGGACGAACACGCGCAGAGAGGCCGGATTCTCATCCCAGGCATTGACGGCCAGCACAACCATGTCCGCGCTCGCGTGCCTGGCGTGGAGGCGTTGCAGGTCCATGACCTCCGCGCGGCAGTATGGGCAGCCCTGGGCCCAGAAGGCGAGCAGAACGGGGCGTGAAGCGTAATCGGAGAGCGCGACACGATCTCCGTCAAGCTGTTCCAGCGCAAAGTCGGGCGCTTCGATTCCGATCAATGGCGAGGGTTTCGTCGCGGGAGGCGGGGTGAAGCAGCCCGCGGAGAGGGTCCCCGCCAGAAGAACGACGGCCAGCAGGTTTCGGGAGTGTTTCATGTCGGGCTCCATTCGTGCGGCACCGTTGGCCGGTGCGTCTGTACTGGCCCGTGGCGGCCTACCGGCCGTCCCGGAGTCCGCCCTGGGCTGCGGGCGCCTGGGCCGTTGCGTGCAAAACGGAAATCGTGTTTCCCAGGAGTTCCATGGGCAGGCCGACCACGTTGGAGTAGCTGCCCTCCAAGTGCGTGATGAAGGCGTCCGCCCGATCCTGGACGCCGTAGGCGCCCGCCTTGCCCACCCAGGCTTCGGACAGGATATAGGCGTCCAGCTCGTCGGGTTCAAGGGTCCGCATGGTCACGATGGTTACGTCGTGCGTAATGATCCGCCGGCCGTTCGCGCAGTCCAGCAGGGTCAGGCCGGTGATCACCTGATGGGTTGTGCCGGTCAGTTCGCCGAGGATGCGCCGGGCGTCGGCCGCATCCGCGGGTTTCCCAAAAGCACGGTCGTTCAGAGCGACGACGGTGTCGGCCCCGAGCACGATACCGGCGGTTCGGCCTTTCGCGACGGCCGCCGCTTTGAAGTAGCTCAAGGCCTGGGCCCGCTGAACCGGCGTTGTCTCCGGCACGAGATCGGCCGGCTCCTCCAGAACGGGTGATACGACGTCGAACCCATACCCGGCCGCCCGGAGCAAAGCCGCACGGCGCGGACTGGACGATGCGAGAATCAACCGGATGGCGAACGGTGGCGGCTTCATCCTTGCATGCCCTCTCTCCTCGTGCGGGTCTTCTGTGCCTGCTTTGCGTTCCGTCGTGCGTTCCTACTCCGCGAGCGCCTGCTTGTGCTCCGCCCGGCCGGAGCGAAGGGTCCGGATCGTCGGGCGAACCAGCTTCTTCCGCAGTTTTCGAGCCGCGCGACGTCGACGGTACACGATGATGACGCGGCGCGATACGAAATACGCCACCACCGCGCTGAGGGCGCCTGCGATCAGGCATCCGAGCCAAAGCTCCGCCCCAAAGCTGAAGATCGTGCCGGCCAGGAATCGCCAGAACTCCGCCTCGTGCAGATGAGTCAGGGCCCCGAGCCCGGAGTACTCCGGCGGCGACGCGCGCAGGATTTCCTCTACCGGCTCCGGGCCGTCCTTCAGGCCGCCGGTCAGAATCCATCGCCCCAGCCACCAGCACGATCCGTAAATGGGGAGGGCCGTAAGCGGGTTGGTGATCCAGACGACCGGGATACAAACGGCCTTGTTGGCCCGGAGCAAAGCCGCCAGGGACAGCGCAATCAGGGTATGGAGCCCCAACAGGGGCGAAAACGCCACCAGCGTGGCGATGGCCACCCCCAGCGCAATGCGGTGCGGCGTATCGTCCGCGTGGAGAATACGCTTGTAGAAGAGGTTGCGCCACTGCCGTCGAAGACCAGACAACCTGGGATCACCCCGAAAACGAGAGTCACGAACCCAGAGCGAAGACCCACTACTCTACAACCCAACTCCACCCCCGTCTGCGCGGCTTCCACGAATGTCGGCCAGTCAGGCCGAAAGCTGCACGGATTCAGGAGGATCGGCCGTCGGCCGGGCCGGTCCGCGCCGCGCTCAGCAGGTCAAACTGTTCGACCACTGCGTCTACTACGGTGTCCACCTCCACCTGGTGCATGCATTCGTGCCCAAACCGGCATTGGCTCAACGATCGCAGGTAACAGGGGGAGCACGGCAGGTCGGCCTGGATGAGTCGGGCACCCACGCCGTAGGGACCGGTCCGACGCGAGTTCGTCGGACCCAGGATGCATACCGTCGGCCGGCCCAACGCGGCGGCCAAGTGGGCCGGTGCGGAGTCCTGGCAAACTACGACGGCGGCCCGCTCGAGGACGGCAACGAGTTCGCGCAGGCCGGTCCACCCCGCCAGAGAAACAGGCTTAAGATTATTCTCAGCAGACACTTGGGAATCTATTGCGGCACAGAGATCTGCTTCAAAGGGCGCGCCCAGCAGCACGCTGCGCAGGCCTCGCTCCACCGCCAGCCGGCTCAGAACGGATGCGTAACGCTCTGGCAGCCAACGTTTTGTGTCCCAGCGCGCCCCGGGCAGCACTGCGGCGAACGGGCGGGACAGGTCGATCCCGGCGCCACGCAGCAGGTCGGCGGCCTGGTTCCGTTCGGCCTCCGTGACGGCCAGGTCAAACCGGATCGGCACATCGGCGAAGTCCAGCAGGCCGGCCACGCCGAAGTTCTTGTCGACCGCGTGGGCGTCGGGGTCGGAAACGGGGATTTCGTGCGTGTAGAAAAGCCAGGCGAACTCGCGGGCCCCGCGGAACCCGATCCGCACGGGAGCGCCGGACGCAAACGTCAGGAACCCGCTGCGAAAAAGCCCCTGCAAGTCGATGGCCAGGTCGAATCGGCGGGTCCGCAGGTCGGCCACAAACCCGGCGAACTCACGGCTGATCCGCAGGCTTCGCGTGATGCGGCCGTATCGGCGCCGGTCAAACTCAATCACCTCCGACACGTCCGGGTGGTGGCGGATGACCGGTGCACACGCCGTGGAAATCAGCCAGGCGATGTGGGCGTCGGGGAAGCGCACGCGCAAGCCGTGAAGCACCGGCAGCGCGTGAATTACGTCGCCCAGGGAGCTGGGCTTGACGAGCAGGATTCGCTGGTATGCCGCCGCGTCGGTCATTTCATTCCGTCCGGTCGGGCCCGGGCTCCCAGCGGCCGTTCGGGTGAAGCAGTTCGAAGGGCCGGTAATGGGCTTTATAGCTCATTTTGGGGCAGTCGGCGACGAAATAGCCCAGGTAGTAGTAATCCAGGTTTTGCCGAGCCGCGTACGCGATCTCCCAGAGAATGGAATACGTGCCCAGACCGCGTCTGCGGTGCTCCGGGTCAAAGTACATGTACACCGCACTGAGAACATTCCGGCAGCGGTCGGCCAGGCTTGCGCCGACGAGTCGACGGCCGAGCCGGAAGGTGAACTCCAGCGTCTGCACGGGCGAGTTGTAGAGGAAGTCAAGGAACTCGTCTCGGCTGCCGGTCATGGTGCCGTCGTGCTGGTGGTCGAGGTACCGGACGTACACCTGGTATTTCTCCTTGTCCGGGACGGGGGGGCCGACTTCCACGTGCAGATCGCGGTTACGCCGCCAGACCCGTTTCATCGACCGGGACAGCCGAAACTGCGGAACCGGAATGCGGATGGGGATACACTCGGCACACGTTCGACACGAGGGGCGGTAGATGACGTTGCCGCTGCGGCGGAACCCGCGGTCCATGAACGCCAGGTAGAGGGCGTCATCCAGGTCGCTCGTCTCGAATCCCTCGCTGCACGCCGTCCGGCCGGGCAGATAGGGACAGGCGTGCTCCGGCCCCGTGGGCAGCGCGTGCTCGGACATGAACCGGTCCACCATGTGCCGGGCCATGTTGGTCTCGTCGGCGCTCATTGCCGTCCTATGGTACCCGAGGTCGGCCCGCCGGTCAGCGAGGGGAGGGGGGGGTTTTCTGACATGTGGACCGGCGTATAATGCTCCCGCCCGTGGGGCAACTGCGGGCGGGAGACAGTCTTATGATGACTTATCTGATCGGATGGGCGCCCAAGCTCATGTTCGCAGGCCTGGCGAACCTGGACATCGGCGGCTGGCTGGTCGGCCCGGAAGTTCGCATGGCGATCGCCGGCTTTCTCGCCTCCTTCTGGACGGCCATCACGTCCCTCTTCCTGACGGGCTACTTCACCGGCACGTAGGCCCGGCAGCGCGGTCGGGGCGTACATTGCGGGATAGAACGCCTTCGGGTCGGAAATGTAGCGGCAATTTCGGATTGGGTTCTTCTGCTGGAAGACCGTGGGCTCTGGTACGCCGGCGGGGACGAGCATGATCTGGCCGGTGCCGGGTGACCGACGTTGTGTTTCGGCCTCGTGGGTCGTTGCGGCCGGCGTCACGAAGAACCGTTGATCCAGGTTGAAGTCGAAGTAGTACAAGTACGGGATCACCCACCGCAGGTAGGAAACCGGTTTCAGGTCGGAGGACGTGCGGAGGGTTAGCCCGGGATCGTTCCGGGCAAAGGCGGCCTGGAACTCGACCGCGTTGAGCGGCAGGCCGTCGCACTCGGGGATGACGTCCCACTGGGCGTCCGCTAAGACCCACTTCTTCTGCGGCTCCAACCAGACCTCGGCCACCAGGTGACCGGCCCCCGATTGGGCGGTCTCCACGTCCGCCCGCTTCAGGCAGAGAACGCGCGACGGCATACCGAGCGCCCGCGCGCAGGCAGCGGCCACCCTGGCGTACTCCACGCCGCGAAACCGCTTGCCTGCCGCCGCTTCGTCGAGGATTGTCAGGGGGTCCGGCTGCGAGGGCACATTGTCCCCGCTGTGCTTCCAGCGGTCATGCGTCCACTTCACGATGCGGCGCAGCCGTTCGTAGTCGTCGGATGCGCCCGCCACAACGTCGTCGAGCTTGTATCGCGAGCGCATCTCCGCGAGCTTGGGATGGTCCGGGTCGTCCATAAGGATCTCGATCGGCGGGCTCTCCCTGTCCGTGTTCGGGGAGAGCGTTTTTCGCATTTCCCGGAGGTGGCGCTGAGTCCGTTCCGCGTTTCGCCGCTCCACCTCCTCCCGGGCAACGTGCTTGGACTGAAATCGAACCGTTGCACTTTTGTCGCGATCGAGCCACTCGGTGGTGCAATCCAGCAGGCCGGTGCTGTCGCCGGCGGAGATGATCCGGTTGTCCTTCCGTCGTGATTGTGTGAGGAACGTGGACGACCAATCGACGCCGCCGCAGCCGTACCAGACCTCGATCCGGATTCCATCGAACCAGAAAAGGATTTCCGTCACGCCGGCGTCGTTCTCCTCGAAAAGGAGCCGCCCCGACTGCTGCGGCGCGAGAGCGATCTCGATTCCGGAATCCGGCCGACAGGAACGGCGGACCGTCGCGCTGTTCTGAAGGTGCTCGATGCGTTCCAGCCGGGCCGGGCGAGTCTGCGGGCCGACCATCGAAACGTTGAAGCATACAACGATGCTCACAAGTGCAGCGAGAACTGCATGAGGCACAGGAATTCTCCTTGTCCTACAGCCGCGAAGCCCCGCGTCAGCGCGGGGCAGAGCACGCGTGCGCGTCCTGCGACACCATAATACAAACGTGCGATTCCTTCTCGGCCCGCGCAGATTTCCACGAAGGCACTGGCGCAAGCTCTTTCTCCCCCGTCCCTTCGTCCCTCCGTCCCTTGGGTTGCGGGCGCAGCCCGCGCCATGCATACATCTTCGTGAAAGCGCATCTCGTTTGACAGCGTCTTCCGGCCGGTCGTTACATTCGCGTTACTGGGAGGAGGCGGACGCCTGTCGCTTGTCAATCGTCGATTGCCTTGGGAGCGCGGAGTCCTGCGGCGGGATTGCGTCCTCCATTGTGAAACGAAGCAGAGCCCACACGCGGGTTGGAGCATCCCCTCCGGGAGGATGGCGGCAGACGACGCGAATAGAACGCTCGAACGTGATCGGGGCACGCGTGAACCGGCGGTAGCCGGCCAGGCGATACGGCGCGTCGGCCGTACAGATCGTGGTTCCGGCTTCTGCGGACAACAGTCGGTTTCCCTCGCCGCAGGCATCGCGAGACCGCGTAGCGGCGTCTGACCATCGCTGCGTTCCCTCTCCAGATCCGGGCACAGGCGTACCGAGGAAAAGGGCGTCGATGCTGGGGACGACCCAGGACGGACTGGACTCGCCGTCAACGAATACCTCCAGGGAGCAACCGCGGAGCCGGTCCGACTCGCTGTTCTCAAAAGCCATCTGCAGGCCGCGCAATGCTCCCCGGCCGGTCAGCTCGGCAAGGCAAAGGCTTTCACCGGGAGCAAGGCTTTGCCCTTCCGCGGCGACGTGGCGCGGTTGTTCCCACCGGCCCCAATCGAGAAGACGGTCCAGGCGGTTGGCGTACACCTGCACGAAGAGGCCGACGCAGGCAGAACATTGGAGGCCCTCGCGAACGTCCGCCGGCAGGTCCACAATGTCACGAAGGGCGGTGCGCGGGCGAGTGGCCGGCAGGTGCTCCCGAAGCCAGGCCATGGCGCCGCCATCGTCTGCCGGGGCTGCGAGCCTCACGCGGCAGCGGCCATGGAAGGGAAAGCTGAGCAAGCGGAAGGCGCTGGTGTGCCGGCTGCCATCCTCGTGATGAAGCTGGGTGGGACGAACCAGGTCATCGGCGCCCCGCCAAGAAGGGAACGGATCGAACCAGGTCGCGAAGAACTGCTCCGTGGACGCATCCAGCGCCGGTGTTTCGTCGGTCGTCGACGTGATGATCTCGAGCCGGCTTCGGCCCAGCGGCCCGGCGCTGAACGGCGTGCCGATCCGGATGCAGCGAAGGGTGCCGTTGCCGGCCAGTTCGAGAAGGGTTTCGGACTGCCCGGGATCGATGTCGCCGTCCTCGAGGACGGTGCGGCAGATGGAGCGGCCGGCCAGAACACCGCCATCCAGCGCGTTCAGCCGCTGCGCCAGAAGTGCGTCTGCGTCAGTGGCCGTGCGTCCGGGCTCGAAACGACTGGCCAGCAGGTGGGCAGCCAGCCTGACCCCGGCCGGCAGACGGGTCGGATCGATTTCGAGGGCCGCCTCTTTGTCGAAGGAAAACGGCCGGTCGCGGAAGGACACCAACGCCTGCCAGGAGTCCGCGTCGCGCAGACTGACCGCATCGGGCAGGGCCACCGCACCATCGGCTGCCCAATCCAACCCCGGCACCAGTTGCGCCGGCGTCCACCGGGCACGAAGGTCCCCATCGCACACAAGGCGTAATTCGACGGGCAGCGCGGTGGTTTCACGCGGCAGGCCGGTGAAGCTGATCGAGAGTTCGCGCACCTGCCCGCCGGCAGTGGTTTCGGGTACGGACAATCGCAATGGCGATGGCTGACCGTCCGCCGTCCATTCGCGATACGCCAGCAGCGGTGCCTGGGCCGGTCCGAAGTCGGCGGGCAGACCGGCCGGGGCCTGGCGTCGCTCGAGCAGGGCCAGCCCTTCCATCGCCCCGGATTCCTCGTTGGCCACGAGCCGCATCACGAGCGCCTCACGGTAGGGAACGAGCAACTCGCGCTGAACATGCACACGGTCCGGCGGCGTGCCGGTCTTTCCGACGAAGCCGGCTGCGAAGCCATGATCGCCCCCCCCGCACAGGGCGGCGAGCGGTTCGTCGCAGATCGTCTGGCCGTCTCGCACGATGACCAGCCGGGCACGGTCACAGCGTCCGCCCTGCCCGGTCAGCACGAACTGCGCTCGGGAGAGATGGCCGGCCCCTCGCACGTCACAGAGTGTCGCGGCATCGCCGGGCGCGAGGCGAGCGATCCGCGCGCGGTCTGTGACGATCGGCCCGAGTTCCGGCGCCCCGTCCAGAAGATTGATGCGCCGTGTCAGCCTTCGGAGGAGTTCGGTTGTCGGCTCCGCGGGCGTTTCTGCAGGACGCTGCAGATAGACCACCGATTGCGCATCCAGGATCGTAGTGCCGGGTACATCGCCCTGTCCGTGTTGGCCGTTGTGCCATACGACGCGGATCGACTCGTCGAACGTGACAGGGTCTTTCTCGAAGACCCGGTAGGCGGAGGAGCGTCGATCGGAGTTGCCCGGCTCGTGAATTGACAGCGTGCAACCGCCCGAAGGCGTCCAGAACGGGTTGATGAAGTAGATGCCGCCGAAGAAGAACTCCTCGGTGCCGGAGCTCGCGTAGGAGGGCCGCGTTTCGCCATCGACGAAGATCTCGATGTTGCCCTCCATGTACTGCCCGCCGGTGTCGGGGTTGCGCATGGCCATCTGGAGGCTGTGGAGCAGGCCACGGCCCTGGATGTTCAGCAGCTCGACCTCGGTGCCGGTCCCAGTGACGGACTGGTTGCGGAGCGAGGGCACCACGCACCGCCCCATACGACCGAGCGCGGGCAACCGTCCATCCTTCCAGAGACCGCAGGTCAGGCTGGAGCGGACGTCATCCAGTATCACGCCCGGGGGCGGCCGCAGTTCAACGCGACACGATTCGGCAAACGGGATGCGCAGATCGCGTGAAAAAGTCAGCCATCGGCCGTCGGCTCGCTCCGTGATCGAGAACGATACTCCGCGGGTCGCGAACGGCCGGCCGCCCATCGCAACGAAGCACAGTTGGTCCAGGCAGGCCCGGATATCCGGCGCCGGCCGGCCGTCGATCCAGACAGCAAGCGTCGTGGAACGGATCGCCTCCTCCTGTTCGTTCGTGTTCGCCTTGGCCTCGATGAGCACGCGGTCGACGGCGCCGGGGCCCTGGAGATTGCACAGAACGAGCGGGCGTTCCGGCGTGACCGCATTTGCCTCCGCGGTGAGCGTTTGCAGGCTGCGGCCGGAAACATCCCCGTCCAGCCGCCACAGGCGAGGTTCAGCAGCGATATCCGAATCCTTCGGTCCGGCCACCCACACGGGGCTCGACCAGGCCATGGAGGTGTCGGCCATTTCCGCACGCACGTAGTAGCTGTCCTCACGATCCGGGCTGGGATCGGCATCGGTCCACTCGATCCGCTGGCACCAGTCGGTGCCGGGGAAGGTCATCGCTACCTTGCCGTTCTTGACGATGAGGATCTCGCGGATTTCCGCAGATCCAGCCACCGTCGCCGCGATCCGGCGCGGCTGACACCGAAACGGCTCAATGATGCGTGAGCCCATTGGGGCGTCGTTGACGGCGACCTCCAGCAGCGGACGCCGGCCGGCGCTGGCCGCGTAGCAGCGTCGGTCATACAGGGCCGTCCAGATATCATCCCGCGTGCGGGTGGCGGCCTCGATAGCCGTCAGACTGGTAAGGGGATAGGGGTGCCCGTGCAGGGGCATGGTATTGAGCCCCGGCCGGGAATTGTGGTTGTCGCTACCACCGACCATGCCCAGATGCAGGCCCTTTTCGAGCACGTCGCGCACGAAGCGGCCCGGCTCGCCCTCGGGCAGAGCGTAGCGATCTTCCGCGGTCTCGGAGGAGCCGAAATCGGAGAATACCTCGACCAGGCGTTCGAACCGCACGTCATGCTGATCCCAGTCGGTTCCGAAGTAGGTCGCATGGGGCAGGCCGGTGTGGTGGGGAATGGCCACGACCTCGCGGCCGGCGAGCATGTCCCAAAGCCTGGCCACCGACGGCGTGTTCAGCCATTCCGGTTCCCAAGGGCCCAGCGACTCATCCACGTTTTGAAAGTACAGGTCCTTGTGGTCCGGCCGACCGCGCGAAGGGGCGGGCCGACGCAAGCCCGGGGCCCACTCGAACGCGAAGATCGGCACGAACCGGCCGGGGACATACCAGGCTTTCGCCAATTCGCGAAGCCGCTCAATCTTCGCGTCGTTGAGGGCCCAGTTGTGGTCGGTCAGCGCCATCGCGTCCAGGCGGGCGACGTCCCGGGCCCAGCGGTAGTACTCCTCTGGTGCACGGGCCCCATCGCTGAAACTCGAATGGCCGTGCAGGTCGGCCCAGTGCAGTTGCAGGGCAGGCTTGGCCTCACTCACGCAGATCGGCAGTCCACACGGCAGAAACATATTCGCCGGGTCACGGGCCGTAAGCAGATAGTAGCCTGGCCGGTCCAGCACCGGTCCGGACGAGGGCCGGTAGATGCCTTTCGCGATCTCCTGGAAGACGAAATCAACCGCCGGTTCCTCCCTCTCGTCCGCGACCCCGGGGCGCTTGGGGCCCTGGCACGTTGCCACGGGGGGCCGGTCCAGCAACGCGAGTTCCCCATCCATCCCGGTGGCCACGATCTGCAGGTCGAGCACTTCGCCCACCTGTACCCGACTCGGTCCCACGAGCGTCAACTGAGGGTCCATTTCCTTCGGGTACGGCCAATTGCGAAAGAACCGGTCTGCGGACGAGACAGGCGTACAAAGCATGAGGGAGCCGCACCCGATTATTGCTGCGGTGATGCACCGTCCGAAACGAGTGGAATACGTCACGATCAGGCCCTCCGTTGCAGTCGTTCCCTCTCCTTGACAGTGAGGCCGGACGTTCGACCCGCCATAGTATGCGCGCCGCGGCAGCCGGCGTGTAGCAGAGAAATCGGAGAGAATCGGCCATTTCTCCGTGAAGTGTGCCGCAGCAGCGACAGTCTGCGCGGTGCGGGGTCGGAAGGTTATCGGGATTGAGATGGGCGCGGGACGGGAATAGACTTGAACGAGCCGCACCAAGGGGGTGATGGCGGAGGGAAGAGGAAGCGATGGAGCCGGTCAAGACGGTCATTCACATCCATACGGAGTACTCGTCCGACTGTGACGTGTCGCTGGAGGCGCTGGCGTGGTCCGTGGTGAACGAGCGGATCGGGTGCGTGGCCATTACGGATCACGATACGATCGAGGGTGCCGTCCGTTTTCGCGAGATGACGGATGCGGAGGTGATTATCGGCGAAGAGATCTCCACGCGCGAGGGGCATCTGATCGGGCTGTTTCTGCAGGAGCGCATTCCGCCCGGGCTGGGCGTCCGGGAAACGGCGCTGGCGATTCGGGAGCCGGGTGGATTGGTGCTGGTGCCGCATCCGTTTGTGCGGGCGTTTTCCTGTGGACTTCGGGACCATCTGGACCTCATTGCGGACGTGATCGACGCGGTCGAGATCAGTAATGCCCAGAACCTGCGCCGCAGCCCGGATCGCCGGGCGCGGCGTTACGCGCAGGAGATGGGGCTCGTGTCGTACGTGGGGGCGGATACGCACCTGGTCGGGACGCTGGCCCCCTGCTTTCAGATGATGCGGCCGTTCACGGGTCCGGCCGACTTTCTGGATGCGCTGGCTGCGGCTGCGCTTTGGCCCGGTCGGCACTCACTGCGGTACTTTGTGACCATGGCCCACAAGATTGCCTGGATGTCAGCGGGCCTGTCCCGCGTCCGCGGCGTGGGCCGCGTCGGCAGACGCGGTCGGCCGATTACTCCCACCGGCGACGCGGCGGAGCCGGTGCATGCGTAGTCTCTCCCCGCCCACGGTTCCCGAACTGCCTCGCTGCTGCCGTGCGGCGTGATGACCCTGTGGTGGCGCAAAACGTCGTCGCCAGGTGACGAATCGGGGTTCAAGGAGTCTTCACGTCGCGCGAGGGAGAAAGGGCATCCAGCGCGGGGGCGAGCCGGTCGGCCATGGCGCGGGCGATTCGGTCGTTGCCTTCCCCCATCAGGTGGACGCCATCGAGAAAGCACGAGGCGTCATCATGGATGAGAGCCTCCACGTCCAGGAGGAGCGCGCCGCGGAGGTGGGCAATGTCAAGGATGATGTCCCGGGCGGCAGCCATGGCCCGGCGCAGACTGTCTGGTGTAATGCAGGCATCGGTGGTTGGGCCGAAGAATTCGTACCGAAGGGTGTGTGCCAGGTTCTCGGGCCGATCGGCCACCGGCCGGTCGTACATGTGGGCCTGCATGCACACCATGACCAAAGCGCCATGGGCCTGAACGAGCTCCACCAGGTAGTCCAGATGGCTGCGGAAGGATTCCAGCGAGGTGAACGCCTCCAGCCCCACGTCAACCTCTCGGATGCCTACGACGTCGGCCTCCACCCGGTCCACCAGCGGCGTCGTGCCGCCCGGCATCCTTTTCTGTGACGGCGTGCGGCTCGATCGAGGCGAGCTGCGGGCCTCCTCCGTCACGGTCCGGAATGCCGAGTAGTACTTGCTGTCCACCTCCGTGACTGCGCAGATGAACGTCCAAATGACGCAGAGCGGCGGGCGGTAGGCGTTCGCCGCGCCCCTGTTGGAACGAGTGCGGCCGTGAAAGAGGTCGTCCATCGGGCCGACCGATGACCCGTAGTCCCACTCCGGGGGCAGTCCATACGCGCCGGGGAAGCTGCGACAGAGATCGTTCACCGCGTGCATCACGATGACGACGTCCGGGTCGAGGTGACGCATCTGCACCGCGTAGTTCGTCAGCGAGCGAGCCGTGGTAAACCAGGGTTGCCCGGCGTTGACGACCTCCACGTCATACCCCAGGCTCCGCAAGTGCTCTTCAAGCAAGAATGGCCACGTGTCCCGGTCCGACGAGCACTTGGGGAGGTCTTCCCAGAACAGCAGCCACACCGTCTCGTTCGTGTCCAGCCCCGTCACGCGACAGGTCACCATGTGGTCCAGGCCGTCGTGGTTCCACAGGGGATCGGAGTACCACGTGTTCGTGTTGTCCTGTTTGCGTCGGACCCAGCGCCACGTATCGTTACTCAGGTCGACCGAGGCGGAGCCGGTGACTTCCATGCCGTATCCCTGCACGTCGAAGAGCAGGTTGAACCCGTTGCCTCGATCAAAACCGAACCGCTGCGAGTGAGCCGCGTAGCGGGCCTGGGCCGTGGCCGAGATCACGCCGCCCGCCCAGATTGCATCGGCCGCGCTGCCCCGTGCCTCAGGCCGGGCTCCCTTTTGGTCTTTTTGTGCCACTCTTGCCACTGAACGGCATCCGCCAAGGGAGCTGTCATGGGGCAACGCGTGCCACAAACGATGGAACCTTGCCTCGATGGGCCCGATGACACGTAACAGATTACGGTGGAGAGGCTTAGGCTTCCTCTGCTTTGCACCGCTTCGTAGACGCGAGGTCGTGCGTGTGAAAGGGGTTCACTTGGATGGGCGACTCGAACTGTGGGCAGAGATGCGGTGGCGGCCTGTGGGGCGCCTGCCTGGGTTCTCCCTCGACAGCCGAGCCGGCTTCGTGCACACGTGGATCCTGGGAGTATTCCCGGCGGCGAAGGTTCGCCGGGTGGGACCAAGTGGGTGAGTTCAGGAGAGAGAGAACGCCCAAGCGGGCGCGTCTCTCTTTTTTTGTTGGCTGGACGCGGCAGCGGGGTTTGGGGAAGGGAAGATCGATTTCAGAGTCCAGGGACTGCGGGAAGGGAAGGACAATGTTGCGCAAGCAAAGAATGCTCGCGTTTGTGGTCGTGAGCGCTGTTTGTGTTTCGCTGGCGAATGCGCAGATCAACTACGGCAACTTCAATGCTGACACGGTGGAGTATCAGCAGGTTACGGAGTCGTCGGTGACCGACCCGTTGCCGCTGTTCGGGGCGCCCAGCGTCTTCGGTGACAGCCTCTTGTTCAGTCCCGTGAACTTCGGGATCACCACGGGGGGCGGCTCGTTTGACTACATGGACGGTCAACTCACGACGACGATCGTGGCTCTCGGCCTCAATCGCATCGAGAAGATCGAGTTCTCCGAGCGAGGTGACTGGACATTGCTCGGCACCGGCACGGGAAACACCACAGCGTCGGTTGCCAACACCATGTTCGTTCGCATCACCCAAGTTGACGGCGCCGGTCCGTTCACACCGGTTGATGCAACTGTGCAGATGACGTTCACCCCGGACGGCGGGTCGTACAACCTGATCGACCACCGCGGCCAGAATCTTCCGTTTGAGGGCACGACCCTGGTGGACGTTGACGCCATGCTTGCCGCCGCCGGCTATCCGGGGAGGCAGGCCCTGAAGGTCGATGTGACCCTCGACAACTCGCTTGCGGCGTTCAGCGAGACGAGTTCCATCGCATACATCAAGAAGAAACAGGCCGAAGGTCTTTCCATCACGGCCATTGTGCCGGAACCGGCAACGCTCGGCTTGCTGGCGTTCGGCGGGTTGTGGCTGTGCCGCCGCCGGTAGGTGAGTCGCCCGCGCAAGGTAATGAGAAGAACCCGCTTCGGCGGGTTCTTTTTTGGCCGGCTTGCCTGGTGTCATCCATGATGTCAGGATGATTATCCTCAAACCCATGCCTCGGCAGATCTCGGTGTTGCCGTCGCCCCCTGCGTTATCCCGTCCATGTCCGACGGTTTGCTACAGCAGCCGCCGGCGGTAGCCGAACAGCACGACCACTCCGCCGAGGGTCGTCCAGGCCAGGGTGGCGGGTTCGGGCAGCGCCCGGATCTCGACCACCAGGTCGTTGTAGTCCCGGTCCGACGAGCACTTGGGCAGGTCTTCCCAGAACAGCAGCCACACCGTCTCGTCCGTGTCCAGCCCCGTCACGCGATAGGTCACCATGTGGTCCATGCCGTCGTCGTTCCACAGGGGATCGGAGTACCACGTGTTCGTGTTGTCCTGTTTGCGTCGGACCCAGCGCCACGTATCATCTCTCAGGTCGACCGAGGCGGAGCCGGTGACGTTCATGCCGGATCCCTGCACGTCGAAAAGCAGTTCGAAACCGTTGCCTCGATCAAATCCGAACCGCTGCGAGTGACCCGCGTAGCGGGCCTGGGCCGTGGCCGAGATCACGCCGCCTGCCCAGATTGCATCGGCCGCGCTGCCGCGAGCGCCGTCCGTCACACTCAGCACGCCCATGGGCGCAAGGAAGTCGTCCTGCCGCAACACCTGGATGCCCGCCGCCGCGCCGCTGCCCAGAAAATCATCCCCCACCGCGGTGAAGACGCCCGAGTACAGCGATTCGAGAATCGCTTTGTGCCCCGCCTCACCGTACGGCGGTCCGGAAATCGGAATCGTTGCCGCGCCGGCGGCACCAACACTCAACGCCAACCCAGACAGAATTATGGTCGCAATGCGGTTCATCATCTCTCTCCCCTCATCTCTGTCAGGCCCCATTCCTGCGTGCGGTCTGCACGCGGCCTGAGGTTCCTGACGGCACTCTTCGTTCGTTTGGCGAATGGCTGGAGGTGTTGGGGTTCGGCGTGTCCTCCCGCTCCAGTTACTCGAATCGTAGGCGGGGTTTTCGGGGAGTCCAGAGAGCTCCGGAATTCCCGAGTGGTCTGATGCGTCCGAGGTAATCGTCCGGTACGGCACGTGCGCAGCGCCCGCCTTCGATGAGATTATTCGCCCCCCCGGCCGCTGAGACGTCCGGATTTCTCTTGCTCGCCGCCTATCTCGGCGGGTAAAAGCGTGTCTGGGCTTATGGGGCCTCCCGCGTCTCCGTTCCGATCGCGGGCAGAAACACCTGTTCCGGGGGAATTGCCATGAACCGAGGAATTGCCGTGCTGGCCGTCGCGGCTGCCGTCGCGTGTCCGTCGTTCGCGGCGGCCCAGAGGACCGGGCTGCCTCCCGGTCTGACCGCGCACGTCCAGCCGGTGTCCGGCGGCTTCATTGACTGGGCCGAGGGCGTCATTCTGGCCGAGGGCAAGGGGTTTGCCGAAACCCGAGACGACCAGGGCCAGCTCATGGCCCAGCGGGCGGCCACGGTGGATGCGTCGCGGAACGCTCTGGCCATTGCGCTGGGCGTGCCGCTCGACGGCACGGCCCTGGTCGGCGGTGCGGGCGACGCCCGCGTGAAGATGCAGGGCGTGATCCGCGCGCATCAGGTGAAAGACGCCGAGTACTTTCCCAACGAAACTCCGCCGCGTGCCCGCGTGATTCTTCGCGTGCCGTTCTGGGGGGCGAAGGGGGTTGCCACCGTATTCTATGAGAAGCAGCGGGGCGTGGCGGCTCGACGTGCGAACCGACTCCCCCTGATTGCGGACGAAGTGGACGTTTCCGACAGCGTGCTGATCATCGACGCCCGCGGTCGCAAGACGGTGCCGTGCCTGTTCCCGGTTGTGGTCGACGGAAAGGACCGCGTCGTCTACGACGTGTCCCGAGTTGTCGGCGATGGGCGTGATCGCGGACCCGTCGTCCGTTACGTCGAATCGCGGCTGACTTTCCAGGAGCTGTCCGCCGTGTTGGAGGAGCCGGCCCTTCAGCCGCGACTGGCCTCCCACCACCCGAACGATCCGCCGGCGGCGCCCGCCGCCGGCCCGCCCGCCTCCCAGCCCACCACGCAGCCGGGCCCTGAGGACGTGTCCGGCAAGCGACGGCGCAGGCGGATCGTGGTGAAGGCGGCGGACGCCGGCGCCGCCTCCGACACGCAGATCGTGCTGACGGCCGAAGACGCCGAGGCCTTGCGGCAGACGCCGGAAGGTGCGAGCCTGTTGCGCAGCGGTCGCGTGGTCGTCGTGGTGGACTCGGCCGCCGCGGGCATCGAAGGTTGTGGCCCCGCCGCGGAAGACGAAACGCAGATCGCCCGGGCGATTCCGTGAACCTCTTCGAACCAGACCATCCGGCATGTTCTCTCCAGGACCGTCCAGTGCTATCCGCGCGGCAGAGTCGCCTGATCGGCTGGCTTCTGCCAGTCGCGCTGGCGGCGGGGGGCGCTGCGCTGGATTGGTCCGGCGCCCTTGATCGGCTCGAAAACGAAAGCCTGGATTGGCGGTTCCGCCTCCGTGGGACGTGGGAGCCCCGGCAGGACATCGTGATCGTGGAGATGGACCGGGCCAGCCGCGGAGCGCTGTCGGCGGGTGACCGAATGTTCCAGCTTCGCCGGTTTCTGCCCGCCGCGATCAAGAACCTCTCCCGCGCCGGCGCCGCGGTGATCGGGCTGGACGTCATCCTGGAAGGGGAGGGCGATCCGGCCACGGATGCCCTTGTGGCGCAGGCCATCGCGGATGCCGCCGCTCCCGTCGTGCTGGCCGTTGCCCACACCGACGGCGGCGTCAAGCGGCCGGCCGCCCGATTTCGCGAGGCGGGGGCCGACGAAGGCGTGATCAACGTCAGCGAGGATGCCGACGGCGTTCTGCGACGTCTGCCTCCGACGCTCCATCTGACCGTGCCCGAGCCCGACGGCACCCTCGTCCAGGTTCCCCATTTTCCGCTGGTCGTCGCCTGGTACGCCGTTCCGGAGGATCAGGCGGGCGAGACGGTCCGGCTGGATGCGGACGGCGCCTGGGTCGGCCCGCACCGTCTTCGCGCCGGCGAATGGGTGGACTTCCACGCGACCCGCGAAAGCGGCTGGGTTCGCCTGCCCCTGGCCGATGTCGTGAACGGGTCGTTCGATCCGGCCTGGGTCAAGGACGCCGTCGTGCTGGTGGGCGAGTCTCGCTCCATTGCCGACACGTTCACACTTCCGCTCGGCGGCACCTTGACGCCCGGCGTGTACTACCATGCGTCGGTGATCGCTCAGATTCTCGACGACCGGCACCTTTGGTCCGTGCCGGCCAATCCGTGGTCCCGCGCGGGGCTGGTGGGTGGTCTCGGTCTGGTGGCCGGCTGGTTTGCCTGGAACCCCCGGCGCTGGTGGGAACTGCGGCACGGGACGGCGATCCTGGCCACCTACGTCACCGTGGGCGTGCTCGTTTTCCTGGGCGGCTGGACCCTGTTGTCGGTGGCGGCCTTTCGGCGCGCGGTTGTGCTTCCGCTGGCCGGCCCCTTGCTGGTCATGGCCCTGACCATGGCGGCGGGCCTGGCCGTGCAGTGGGTGGTCATGAGCGCCAACGCCCGCCGCCTGGCCGAGCGGGCCCGGCGCATTGAGACGCTGTTCGGGCAGAGCGTTTCGCACAACGTGCTGGACGCGCTCAAGGCGGACCCCGGGAGCATCCTTGAGACGCACGTGCGGGACGTGACCGTGCTTTTCTGCGACATTCGCGGCTACACCGCGGCCAGCGCTGCGCTGTCGCCGCTGGAAATCGCCGGGATGCTCAACGAGTACTTCACCGACGTGTCCGACGCCATCTTCGAACACGATGGCTTCATCGACAAATTCGTGGGCGACGAGGTGATGGCCGTCTTTTCCGTTCCGCTCGAGCAGCCGGACCACGTGGCGCGGGCCGTGCGGACGGGCGTGGCCATCAAGCAGCGTGTGCAGCGCCTGAATGAGCGTCGCGCGGCTCGCGGCGAAGCGCCGCTGGCGTGTGGCATCGGCATTCACACCGGCCCCGCCGCGGCCGGACACATCGGCTCCGCCCGCCGGTCCAACTACACGGTGGTGGGGGATACGGTGAACCTGGCGGCCCGCATTCAACAAGTGGCGCGCCGTGGCGAGCTGTTGATCAGCCGTGCCGTCTGCGACCGGCTTCCCGAGGGTGTGCAGGCCGTGCCGTGGGACACGATGGAACTGCGCGGCAGCGCCGCCGCTCACGAGTTGTTCGAGATTGCGGTGCCGGAGGGCTTGGTGCCCCCGGAACGCGTGCGGGTCATCACGTACCGGGCGAACGGGTCAGGCGTGTGAGCGAAGACAGGCCACCCGCGGAAGGCGGGGACGTCCGGCCGCGATGGAGACGTGAACGGGACCCCACCTGCGTTTCGGCGCGGCTGGACGACACGCTCAGCCTGGCCGAGGGGGCTCGCTCGGGCACGGTCAGCCGTGGCGTCTAGTTCAGCACGTTCGCGGGGGGGTCGACGGTCTTGTCCATCTTCTGCTGGGTGGATTTTTCGCCGTCGTAGGAGAACAGGATGGGGTCATCGTCGATGCGGGCGTGGATGTGGACCGGACGGCGCCAGACGGCGTGCAGGTTCTTGAGGGTCTCGACTGCATACTTGATGTCCAGGTCCACGCCGATGTGGCGGTGGCCCAGGTACAGCTCGCCGCGGTTGCGGTAGTTGCCGTCCAGCACGTAGATGTACGGCTGGGCGTGGTTGGTGAGCATGAACAGAAGCTGCCGCTTGATCTTCTCGAAGTCTCGCTCCACCACGACCATGCGGCGGGTGGCCGGGTCGAAGCGGTAGTGATACAGCTTCTGCTCGTCGACGAATTCCGGGGTGAGGAATTCGTCCAGGAAGGTCACGTCGTTGTAGATGCGGCGGACCTCGAAGATCTTCTCGCGCCCCGGTGATCCGCGGCCGACCACGCGGCCCTTGGGCTCCTGGCCGCGGCCCCATTCGCGGCGGGCCTGCATGTCCTCGCACCGTTCGTATTCCGGTCCGTGTCGGCCGGTGTTCCAGCGTCGCTCGATGTCGCGGAACAGCTCGATGCCGAGTTTGTACGGGTTGAGCCGGCCGGGCGAGGTGGCCAGCGTGCCGGCGTGGTGCTCCGCGTAGGTGATCAGCTCGTCGGCCCGCAGGCCGTAGTTGGTCATGATGGTGGAGTGCCAGTAGCTCGCCCAGCCCTCGTTCATGATCTTGGTCATGCCCTGGGGGGCGAAGTAGTAGGCCTCCTCGCGGATGATGGAGAGCACGTCGGCCTGCCAGTCCTGCAGAGGGGCGTGGTTGAGCAGGAACAGCATGATGTCGCGCAGCGGTCGGGCGGGCAGCCGGCCCCGCTCTCGCTCGTGCTGTTCGCGGGCCTCCCGCTCCTCCTCCGCCATGACCTTGGGCGGGTTGATGTAGCGGTCCATGTACTCCTTGGCGGGGAAGCGCGTGGCGCGGTCCGGCCGGTCTTCGCGGGCGGGTCTTTCGATGATTCTCTGGGCGCGGCCCTTCTGGCGGCGGATGAACACGGAGTGGGGGTCGATCAGGTTTTCCAGGGAGTGGCAGACGTCGACGAATTTCTCCACCTCCTCGAGGCCGTATCGTTCGATGTACCGCCGGATGCGGGTGGCGTGGTTGGCCATCTCGTCCATCATGCGGCGGTTGGTCTGGGCGAACCAGACGTTGTTCTTGAAGAAGTCGCAGTGGGCGTACACGTGGGCGATGACGGTCTTCTTGTCCACGAACGCGCTGTCGCGCACGAGGTACGCGTAGCACGGGTCGTTGTTGATGACCATCTCGAAGATCTTGCCCAGTCCGTAGGTGTGCTGCTTGCGGAGGCGCTCGTACTCCATGCCGAATCGCCAGTGCGGGTATCGCTGGGGAAAGCCTCCGTAGGCGGCGATCTGGTTCATCTGGTCCGTGTCGAACAGTTCGAAGATGGTGGGGTAGAAGTCCAGCCCCTCGCGGCGCGCGTGCTCGGCGAGCGTCTCCGCCTGCCGGGCCAGCTCCACCGGCAACGCCGTGCCTGCCAAGGAATGGTTCCCGATTTCGTTCTGCACCACGGTCCGTCCCGCCGATTCCGGCTACTTTCCTTTCGAGAAGAACGCCTTGATGCTGTCGTAGATGTCGTCCTTCGTATTGACCCGCGTCGTGATCATGTTGTCCTGGTCGCTCAGGTGCTCGTGCAGCACGTTGATGAAGTGGCCGCTGCCGTAGGCGCTGGCCACCTGGCAGTACCCAAACATGTTGATTCCGGGCAGCAGCCGTTCCTTCAGCAGGGCGCAGCACTCGCGGCTGTCGGCGTCGCTGCTGTTGTCTCCGTCGGAGAAATGGAACAAGTAGCAGTTCCACTCGGAGGTTTCGTAGTGGTTTTCGAGCAGGTCGCGGGCCGCCTTGAACGCGCTGCTGATGCGCGTGCCGCCGTCCTCGCGGATGCGGAAGAACGTTTCGCGGTCCACCTCGCCTGCGCGCACGTCGTGAACGATGTAGCGGCTCTCGATGCCCTCGTAGTTCCGCCGCAGCCAGGCGTCGATCCAAAACGCCTCCAGCCGCACCAGCTCTTTCTGGTCGTCGCCCATGGAGCCGGACACGTCCATCATGTACACGATCACCGCGTTGGACTGCGGCTGCCGCACGGTCTTCCAGCTCCGATAGAGCTTGTCGCGGCGCTCGAACGCGATGCGCGGGTTTTCCGGGTTGTACGTGCCGGCCATCAGCTCCCGGCGCAGGGCTCGCCGGAAGGTCCGCCGGAAGTGGCGGAGCGATTCCGGTCCGGTCTGGCGGATGCCGCTGTAGCGGTCCTTTTCGGAGGTGATGCGTTTCTTTCCCTTGGGCTGGATGCGGGGCAGCTCCAGCTCCTCGCCCAGGATGTCCGCCAGTTCGTCCAGGGAGATCTCCACTTCGAGGATGTGGTGCCCTTCTTCGGTGCCGCCCGGGCCCACGCCCTCGCCGTCCGCGTCTGCCTTGTCGCCGGGCTGGGCCTCGCCGCTGCCCACGCCGGCGTCGCTGTTGTCGCCGTAGCGGAAGTGGGGGGTCTCGATGCCGCGCACGGGGATGCTGATCAGATGTTTGCCTTCCCGGCCGAGCAGCTCGCCCCGGGTGAGGAATTTGCGCAGGTCCTCGCGGATCTTGCCGCGCACGATCTGGCGAAAGCGTTGATGATCCTTGTGGATCTTCACCTCGGCTCCCTCGCAACCGTGGGCCGTCCCTCTAGTCGTCCTGCTTCGAGTCACCCCGTGCGAAGATGCTGGCCACGTAGTTCAGGACGTCGGTGGCGCTGGTCTCGTTGTACCCGAAGTACTTGATCAGCCGCTGCTTCACGACGTCGATTTTGGCCTGCGTTTCGTCGTCGACCACGCCCGACACCACGTTCTTGAGCTTGATGGTGTCGCGCTGGTCCTCGAACAGTTTCAACTCCAGGGCCTTGTGGAGCCGGGCGTTGGTGTGGTACTCGAATTTCTTGCCGTCCAGGGCCAGGGCCCCGATGTAGTTCATGATCTCCTGCCGGAAGTCGTCCTTGCGGCTCTCCGGGATGTCGATCTTCTCCTCGATGGATCGCATCAGGCGTTCGTCCGGCTCCTCGTCCTTGCCCGTATATTTGTTGCGGACCTTCTCATGCTGCGTGTAAGCACGCACGTTGTCGATGTAATTGGAGCACAGCCGCTTGATGGCGTCCTCGTCCGCGGAAATGGCCCGCTGCACCTCCGATTTGAGGATGTCCTCGTATTCCTCGCGGACCAGCCCCAGGAGTTCCCGGTACCTTTTCTTCATCTCCTCGTCGTTGATGAGGCTGTGGTGGCTCAGGCCGGACTCCAGCTCATTCATCACCATGAAGGGGTTGATGCACTTCTCCTGCAGGGCCTGGTCGCAGACCAGCGAGTTGGAGATTTTGTCCTGGATGTAGCGCGGGCTGATGCCCTGCATGCCCTCCCGGGGGGACTCCTCGCGCAGCTCGCGGACGGCGTCTTCCGTGAAGTTCGGAATGCTTTTGCCGTCGTACAGCTTGAGCTTCTGGACGAGCGTCAGCCCCGGCTTCTTGGGCTCCTCCAGCCGGGTGAGCACCGCCCACATGGCGCACACCTCGATGGTGTGCGGCGCGATGTGGATGCCTCGGATGCGCTCCGGGTTGAAATCCTTCTGGTAGATCTTGATCTCGTCGGACAGCCGGATGTTGTACGGAATGTCGATCTTGATGGTCCGGTCGCGAAAGGCCTCCATCAGCTCGTTCGACTGGAGCTTGCGGTATTCCGGCTCGTTCGTGTGCCCGATGATCACCTCGTCGATGTCCGTCTGGGCGAACTTCTTGGGCTTGATCACGTGCTCCTGCGAGGCGCCGAGCAGGTCGTACAGGAAGGCCACGTCCAGCTTGAGCACCTCGATGAACTCGATCAGCCCGCGGTTGGCGATGTTCAGCTCGCCGTCGAAGTTGAAGGCCCGCGGGTCGGAGTCCGAGCCGTATTCCGCGATCTTGCGGTAGTTGATGTCGCCGGTCAGCTCCGTCGAGTCCTGGTTCTTCTCGTCCTTGGGCTGGAACGTGCCAATGCCGCGGCGATCCTTCTCCGACAGGACCAGCCGCCGGACCACCACGTGCTCCATCACCTTCTCCCAGTCCCCCTCGTACCGCAGCAGCAGTTCTTCAAACATGCTCCGGCAGAACGGATCCAGGGCCCCCTCCACGCGGATGTGCCTCGACTCCGGCAGTTCGTTGTTGATGGCGCTCAGCACGTCCTTGCGGGCCTCCCGCGGAATGAGCTTCAGCGGCTCCTCGTGCATGGGGCAGTCATACCGCAACGGCGTTCCGTCCGGCCCCGGCACCTTCCAGTAGAACGTGTACAGCGCGCCCTCCTCGAGCCGGGAGTAATACTCCAGGCCCTTCTTGATGAGCCGGGCGATGGTGCTTTTCGAGGAGCCCACCGGCCCGTGGAGCAGCAGGATGCGCCGCTCCGTGCCGTAGCCGTGAGCCGCGGATTTGAAGAAATCCACCAGGGACATCATCGCCTCGTCCAGCCCGTAGATGGCGTCCTCCCCGTTGCCCATCGGGTCGGCGAAGAACTTGTAGCGGATCACTTCCTTCCGCAGGCGCGTGTAGCGCTCGACGCCGAAGTGAAGGACCATGTCGTAGACGCGCTGGAAGGCGTTGCGGGCCACTTCCGGTCGTTCACTGACGAGCGTGAGGTACTCGGCGAACGTGCCTTCCCAGTGGTGCTCGCGAAAGCGACGGGGATCGATTCGCTGTTTGATCGTCTGGATGATCGTGGCCGAATCCACCATGATTGCTGGCCTCCCTGGCAGTACAGGCCGGTCGTTGGCCGCGTGCGGCAGCGTCCGGCACGGCTCGGTTCCAGTGCCCATACCGGGGGCGGCATGACGCGGGAACCGGAGGATCCCGGCCCATTTCCCCGCCGACCCGGTACACCGTTGTTATCGGTCAGAGTCGGGTCGCGAACCACCCCGATAACCATCAAAATCCTAGAGCGATGCCCAGAGTAAGTCAAACGAAGACAACCTGTAACTGGTTGTGTAGAATTAAGATAGGTGCCAGCGCGGCACGGTGCCTGTTTCGCGCACCGCCCCTGCGGATCGCGATGCGGCCAGGGTTCGTCGTACGGCGGGGCGGTCAGGTCGCGTCGCCGAAGGACACCCCCACCGCCCGACACGTCTTGACGAGGGGATGATCGATCGGAACCATCCTCTGCTTGTCGGCCACCTCCTGGATGGGCACGTGCGTGAATTCCCCGCGTTGCATCACGACGAGTTGGTTGAACTTGCCGTCCTGGGCCAGTTGGACGGCTTCGTATCCGAACCGCGTGCCCAGCACCCGATCATACGCCACAGGCGTACCGCCCCGCTGCACGTGGCCGAGGATGGTGGCACGGCATTCCAGCTTGGTCCGCTCCTCGATCTGCTCCGCGAGCACCTGGCTCACTCCGCCCAGGCGGATCGGGTCGGGCGAGTCCTTCACCACCCGATCCACGACGACCGCACCCCCCTTGGGGCGGGCCCCTTCCGAGACGGCGACGATCGTGAAGGCCTTCCCGTGTCGGCTTCGATACAGGCACGACTCGCACACCACGTCCAGATCAAACGGGATTTCCGGGATCAGGATGACGTCCGCCCCACTGGCGGCGCCCGCGTAGAGCGTCAGCCAGCCCGCGTTGCGGCCCATCATCTCCACCAGCATCACCCGATGGTGGCTCGACGCCGTGGTGTGGATGCGGTCCAGGGCCTCCGTGGCCGTGGCCACCGCGGTGTGGAACCCGAACGTCACGTCGGTGTGCATCAGGTCGTTGTCAATCGTCTTCGGGACGCCGATGCAGGGTACGCCCCGTTCGATGAGCTTCGCCGCCCCGCTCATGGTGCCGTCGCCGCCGATGCAGATGACGGCGTCCAGCCTGCGTTCCTGGACGTGCTCGATCACCCGGTTCGTCACGTCCTCGTATACGAGATTGCCGTCCGGATCGGTCGCGACCGCGAAGCGGGAGGGATCGGCCTTGTTGCTGGTCCCCAGAATGGTGCCGCCGCGGGTCAGGATGTTCGAGACGTCGGACAGCTCCAGCCGGCGCATGCGGTTCCGGATGAGTCCCAGAAACCCGTCCTCGATCCCGAGGACCGTCCATCCGCATTTCGTGATGGCCGACTTGGTCACCGCCCGGATCACGGCATTCAGGCCCGGGCAATCGCCTCCCCCGGTCAACACGCCGACACGCTCGATTCCAGTGCTCATGAATGAACCTCAAGACCGCAATTGTGGATTCGTCCGACGCCACCCGGTCTACCCCCCTTCTCCCCTGCGCCAAGTGGCATTGGAACTCTATCGGCCAATCGGGGTCGGGGACAGCAGCCCGGGGGGCCGACTTGGGGCCGGTATCGCAGACTCCGCCGCCTCGTGCCGATGGGCGTCCCCCCGGATGCAGGCGCGAGCGATCTCTCCAAGAGGGCCGGTCAGCCGGCGGGGGGGACCAGTTCCAGCACCTTGAGCACCTCGACGCTCGTGCCGATCCGGCAAACGGTGTGCAGGTCGTTTCGGACCCGAACCTCCAGACGCGACACGGCGCCCGGTGTTATTACGCCATCGAACTCCTCGTTGGCCAGATTGGGGTGTTGGAACAGGTGATAGATCAGCCCGGTTTCCGCAAGGAACACGGGGCAGGGGCCCCGGGCCCCTTGCTCGATCTCCATCTGGCCTCGGACGACGAACGAGGAGGACCCGAGCAGCGCCCCCGAGCTCGTGCCGAACGGCCAGTCGAACAGGCCGCAACCGGCCACCAGGGCCGGCAGCGTGAGGGCCGAGATGAGGATGTTACGTCGCATGGGTCAGGGCACGCGGTCTGCGGACCTACCGGGCCTGGGCATTCATTTCCCGGCTCAACTGCTCGATGCGTCGCGTGGCGAAACGCACGTTGGATGCGTCGAAGGTCTCGTGCGTCAGCACGGCGTGGTAGAGCTCGAGGGCCCGGGCTCGGTTGTGCATCCGATAGTCTGTGATGACCGCGGCCTGGAACCGGGCCGGGAGTTGGATGTTCGGGTCCCAGGTCCACGCCCGCTCATACCACCGCACGGCGATGTCCTCCTGGTCCTTCATGTATTCCTTGTGAATTTCGCCGAGGTAGAAGGCGGCCTTGTCGATCTTGTCGCTGGTGGGGTACACCCGGATAAGCCGCTGGAACATCTCCAGGGCGTCCAGCATGATGCCCTCGCGGTACATGAGGACGACGCCGTGGCCGCCTTCCCTCATGCGGGCCAGTGCCCGGGCATAGAGGGCGTCGGCATCGGGGATGGATTCGGTGGGCCGCAGCCACTCACCGGCCACTTCCGCCTCGAAGAGGTACAGGAACTCCTGGATGTTGCGGGCGTCGGCCAGCTCCTGCTCCGCCCACTGAATCTTCACCGGGTCGCCCAGGCCCTGGTAGAAGTCGAGCAGGCTTCTGAGGGACTGCCGATACTGCCGGCGGGCGACGATGACCAGCTCCACCAGGTCCACTTCCTGCTCAGCGGCGGCCAGTTCCACCTCCACCTGGCCATGCGGCGCAATCCCGGTCAGGGACGCGATTTCCTGCCTGGCCCACCGGTACTTGTTGTTGTTGCCGGTGCGGTGGTAGTAGTTGCGCAGGGCGATCAGAGCCTGATGGTATCGGGCGCGGTCCATGACCACATCTTCGATGAGGTTCTCTTCCCGCTGCGTGGGGGCGATTCCCAGACGCTTGCCTTCCACCGTCGGCCCCGCCTGGCTGATGGGGCCCATCCGGTCCTTCTTGCTTACCCAAAGGGCGTCCGTGTTGCAGCCGGTGGAGAATGCGATCATCCAGCCGGCGGCCAACCCAAGCAGGGTCAGGCGAAACATGGTGCATCTCCCACTGTTGAAACGGCGTATCCAGCAACCCGCGCACGGCTGATTAGAGCCGTGGGCGGCCTGCAAATCAAGGGGTTGGACGGTCGGCCCGTGTGCGGGCGGACCGGTTTCGTCACCACTGAGCTTCTTCAAAGGCCCCGAGCTTGCGGACGGGCTTGGCCGCGGGGCGGGCCTTGAGAATGGCGTTGGCCAGGGCGATGTCCTCGCGGGCCGTGATCTTCAGATTGGACGGGTCGGATTTCACCACGGAGACGGGGTGCCCCATCCGTTCCACGAGCAGGGCGTCGTCGGTGATGCCCTGGGCGTCTTCCGGCGCGCTGGCATAGGCGTTGTCCAGCAGGTCGCGGCGGAACACCTGCGGGGTCTGGGCCTCGAAGAGGTTTTCCCGGGGAACGGTGGCGTCGACGACGCCGGACTCGCTCACCCGCTTGATCGTGCCGTGCAGCGGGGTGGCGAGGATGGCGGCCCCGGTCTTGGCGGCCTCGGCGAACACCGCGTCGACCAGGTCGCTGCGGACGCACGGGCGGACCGCATCGTGAACGGCGATGAACTCCGCGTCCTCCCGCACGGCGGCCAGGGCGCCGCGCACGGAGTCAAACCGGCGGGCCCCGCCCTCCGCAATCTGCACGCCCATGAAGCCCAGGTTGGCCCCGTACCGGGACTTCATTTCCGTCATGTCGCCGCCCGACACGACCAGGACGGTCTGGCACACGTCTTCCCGGTTGATGAAGAGCTCCAGCGTACGCAGGAAGATGGGTCGGCCGTCCAGCTTCGCGAAGATCTTGTTCTCGCTGCCGCCGAACCGCTCGCCTTTGCCGGCGGCCGGGATGATCACTGCGTACTTGGCCATGAGTGTGCCCTCCACGCGTGCGGACTCGCTCTTGGCAGTCTATCCGGGACGGCTGCGGATGCAACGGGCGATCAGGCGTCACGCGGGGACCGAGCCGCGCGGCGGGCCGGTGCGCTCGTGCTGTCCATCCGGCCGAAAATCATGCGCCCCGCGGAATTCTGCAGCACGCTGGTCACCGTGAGGTGGATGCTCTGGCCGATGTGCTCGCGGCCGCCCTCCGCCACCACCATGGTGCCGTCGTCCAGATACCCCACACCCTGGCCGGCCTCTTCGCCCGGGCGGATGATCCGCACGTCCAGCCCTTCGCCGGGCAGAAAAACGGGACGCAGGGCGGTGGCCAGGTCGTTCAGGTTGATGACGGTCACCCCGCGGACCTGGGCGACCTTGTTGAGGTTGTAGTCGTTGGTGACGACTCGCCCGTTGATCTGGTCCGCCAGCTCTACCAGCAGCTCGTCCACGCCCTTGGCGTTGTCGCCGCGATCCACCTCCACGTCGAGGATCTTGATGTCGATCTTCTCATTCGACTGAAGCTTGAACAGCATGTCCAGCCCGCGCCGGCCTCGGGTTCGCTTGAGCTTGTCGCCGCTGTCCGCGATGGTCTGGAGCTCGCGCAGCACGAACCGGGGCACGATCAGCTCCGACTCGAGCAGGCGTGCGTCGGCCACGTCGGCGATCCGGCCGTCGATCAGCACCGACGTGTCCAGAATGAAGGGCCGGGCCCCCTTGGTCTGCTTGGCGAACTCCACGTACGGGATGACGAACCGCACGTCGTCCTTGGTTTGGAGGATGAAGCTCGTGGTCAGGTAGCAGCAGACCACCCCGATCATCAGCTTGATGGCGCCGAGCGCCGGGTGGTTCTGGTACCCGATGAGCCGCGTCTCCATGACCCGGCGTGTTTCCAACTTGAGCTTGCCTGTGTTCACGTCCTCCACCAGGACCGACTGCGCCACCGGAGCGTCTGCGTACACGGGAACGCGCAGATTGGAGAACGTGGCCGTGGATTCCACCACCAGGTCCACGATCATGGAGAGCCCGACCGACACCACCATCCCCACCACCAGCCCGAAGAACAGGCCGGATATCGCCCCCAGTGACTTGCGGGGGATGAAGATGTCGATGGCGATGACCACCAGGGCCAGGCCTAGGCAGGTCATCAGAATCAGGTCCTTGTTTCGCGCCAGGACGTCGAATGTTCCGCTCTGGGGGTCCTCGCCCGCAATGAACCTCATGCCGACTGCCGCCAGGGCCAGTACGAACACCACACGCAGAAAATGAAGGAACATGGTACAACTCCTCGGGCGCAACACGCTGCGCCACAGGCCGGGCGATGGAACGGATGGATGTCACCGCACGATGATAGATACGACAGGCTGCGGACGTGCCCGGCAACCACCGCGAGACCTCTCACGAGAGTATACCGCTGGCGCGGTCGTCCGATCAATCGGGCCACGGGGGTCAGGCCGGCTGACTCTGCTCGATCAGGCGGATTCCCAGCCCCTCCAGGGCGGTCAGCACCGGCTCGTACACGTGGGGACCCACCGGAATCCCGACGCCGACGCCGGTGATTCGTCCCTCCGCCACCAGTCGGGCGCCGATCGCCACCGGCAGGCCGACCGTGCGGGACATGGCGCTGTCGCCGTGGGGCGTGCCGAATTCCGTGAGGGTGGCGGTGATCTGCTCGCATGAGCCGTCCGAATTCTCCACGCGAAAGACGTGCCGCAGAACGATCATGTCCCGTTCGCCGGGCCCGTAGGTCATCCGGGCCTGCATCCGGGCCGCCAGCACCTCCAGAGGGCTTCCCTGCCGCAGCGGCACCGGGTCTTCGCCAAAGAGCCCCAACCAGTCCATGCACCGTACCGGATCGGCGTCTTCGGACAGACCGAGTTGCCTCGCCAGGGCCGCCCGCACGGAGCCCGTCACGGGCCCCGGGAGCAGCGAACGCGTGAAATCGGCCAGGTCGGCCCCTTCCGGCCACGACCGCGGTGTGGCGTCGAGGAAGCCGGCCGCCATCACGGCCCGCAGCGTCCGGCACCACCCCGGATAGCGCAGCGTGGCCCGCAGAATACTCTGCGCCTCCTGAATGTCGTACAGGTCGGCATAGGCCAGCGAATCTCGGTTGGGGTACGACTCCAGCGTGCCGACGCCTTCGATTTCCATCGAATCGGGGTGGTCGAATATGGTTCCGGCGGGCTGTTCGACGATGGCCCCGTCTTTGCGGAACCGGGCCGACGCCCCACACGCCCGCAGCACGCCGAGGGGGCTCCAGGAGAACTTGTACCCCCACGGATTGTCATTGGCGTCCGGCGCGGGCAACCCGCCGCAGGCAGACGTGAACGCCCGGATCCGCCCGCCGCCGCGGCGCACGCGGTGGATCACCTGCTTGGCCGACATGTGGTCGATGCCGGGGTCCAGCCCCATTTCGTTCAGCAGCAATACGCCGGCCTTCCGCGCCCGCTCGTCCAGCGAACGCATGGCCGGACTGACGTACGAGGTGGTCAGCAAGGGGCGACGCCGATCGACACAAACCTCGGCGACCGCCGCATGGCAGTCCGGCGGCAGCAGACTGATCACCACGTCTGCCTCGCCCACGAGTACGTCCATCTCCGATCGCCGGGCCAGGTCGGCCACCACGGCGCGGCCGTTCGGGTGAGCCTCGACGATGGCCTCGGCTCGGCCCGCCTCCAGGTCGGCCAGCGTGACGCGGAATCCCGGCTGCTGCAGCAGGTACCGGACGGCCGGTCGTGCGACTCGTCCGGCCCCGAGAACCAGAACGTGTTTCATCGGCTTTGCATTCATGAAACCGGATGCGACGCGAGGGCGTCTTCCAGGTACGCGTAATCACTCGTCAGGCGACCCTGATACACGATGGTCGCTCGCCGTATCTCCGGGGGCAGCGCGCATTCATCGAACGGAACGGTGAAATCGGCTCGGGCAATGGCGGGCACGAACGGCGTCAGGATGCGGCTGAACTCACGCGATGCGTCGGCCGGGAGTTCGGCGGGCAGGATGTCCACCGCCAGCACCGCCGGCCCGTCGCCGACCAGGCCGTCCACCGCGGTGTCGCGAGCGGGGTCGTACACGTAGACGGGATTCCGTGGGTCGGTGGCGCGCACGTTGCACTCAACGGAGCCGCCGACATCGCAGGAGATGTCTGCGATGACTTCCAGGGGGAGTCGGTCCGGGCCGGAGTACAACCGCTTGAGGTCCGCCTTCGTCATGAGGCGCGGGTATCCCGCCTCCCAGTAGATGCAATTCACGACCGCCGTCAGGTGCGGCCAGTATTCCAGGAACGTGGATCGGTACCGCTCCGGGTGATCGTAGTAGTCCTGCAGGTCGAAGGAGGCGCTGCGGTCCACGGGCTCGTACATGTGCCGTTCTTCGAAGACGACCCGATACAGCTTCCGGCGTTTCTCATCGGTCCGCCGGGCGACGGCATGCACCTCCTCCGGGTGAATGTCCTCCAGCGGCAGCAGGTCGAGAATCTCCTGCACACCCCGGGCCACGTTGCCGTAGCCGGTGACGCCGATGATGGCCGGGGAGACGGCGGCGGGAAGCCCGTGTGCGCGGATTTCGTCCGCGACGTCCGTGATCACGCCCCGCGCCTGCTCCAGGCAGTCAAAGTGACGAGCCTGTCGAATGTGGCGAAGGGGCGTGTCGACGCCGCGCTGCCGCCACCGCTCCCCCAGCATCCACAGCGCGTCGATCATGCCGGCCAGCCCGGCGTGACGACCGAAGAAGACCAGCCGGCGGCCTTCGTCGTCGGTGATGCGCTCGTAGTCGATCAACTGGCAGCCCAGCTCCATCAGCCGGCGGAGCATGGGCATGTTGTAGGGCTGACCCTTGATGACGTGGGCGAAGAAGACGTACGTCTTGTTCGGCTCCAGCTTCTCGACCGGGACCTCCTTCACCCCCAATATGATCGGGCACTCGCGGAGGTCCGGAACCACGACGGCCCCGGCCTCGGCGAAATGCGCGTCGTCGATGATTCGCTGCGGCGAAGACTCGACCAGCACCGCGAGCCGTTCCTCGCGCCGCAACAGGCGCACGTCGTCCGGCACCAGCGGTACGCGGGCTTCGTACGGGGACTTGTCCTCGCGGCGCAGGCCGATCCTCACGGCTGGGCCTCCTCGACGGTGACTCCTGGGTCAATATTGGGTGGTCAACGGGTGTGGCGAACGTCGTGCCTGGCGGTTCACCCCGCTTTGGATGCGTGCATCCTAGTCGCCAGGGCCGTCTTTCGTCAACGGGAACGGTGTCTGCCCGGCCGGCCTCGAGAATATCGGAACTTCTTCGGCTGGGGATGCGACCGCCGCCCGCCGGCCCGCGCACCCGCCGGCGTGGAGGGCGCAAGACCTCGTCCGGCTTGCCCGGGGTGGTCTGACACGCCCGGCGAGTTTGCCCCTACGGCGCCTCCGGGACCGTCAGGTCATTCACACCGAGGGGTTCTGTGTACAGGGCCCGCAGGGCGGCATCCCGGAGAAGATAGGCCACCGTGTCGCGAGGATCCTGATGCAGCACCCGGCTCAGGTGCGATACGGCGGAGGCCGGGTCACCCGACGAGACCAACACCACGCCGTAGAGGAAACGGGCGTGGGTGTCGGTCGGCTCGCGGAAGACCTGCGCCTGCAACGCCGACAGGTGCCGGTCAAAATCGCCCGGGACCCCGTAGGCCGTCGCAACGTTCGGCATCCGGTCCAACAGGTCGGGTTCCTCCACCAGCGCCCGTCGAAACGCCTGGGCCGAGATCTGGTAGTCACCCAGCGCGAAGTGAACCAGAGCGTAGTCCAACTGCGCGTAGGGATCGTCGGGCAGGCCGATGACGGCGCGACGAATCAGTCGGCGGGCCTCATCGTATCGACCCATTGCAAACGCCTCCTCGCCCTGTTCGAGGAACGTGGCCGGCGCGTTCGGCGGCAGATCGGTCAGCGGCGGCACGTGCGAGGCCGGCGCGTCAAGCTCCTCCGGCATGGGCAGCGGTGTGGAGTTCACCGGGATGCCGGGTTCACCGTGCAGGTCCAGCACCGGGTAGGGCGACGTCTCGAGCATCGGTTCGGTGGCAACGTCCATGATCGGCGTGGTCTCCACCGGCACGTAGATGGGCTGCAGCACCTGCTGCGGCGGCTGGGTCACGACGAGTGAAGAAGGGTACGGCCGGAGGAATGTGTCGTGGAATTGCGGCCCGTACAGCCGGTCGTACGTGCTACCATAGTACCCCTGCACCGGCGTCGGGCTGACGCAGGTGACCGTCGGCCGGTACGCGGGCGCGCCGATGCGACTGGTGGAGACGATGGTCCGCGGAGCGGGCGGCCGGCAGGCCCAGCTCGACCGGTGGTCGCGACGAACGTGGATCGTCTTCTTGTGGTGCGTGGTGCGATGAATCACGGTGGGCCCGCCGGGCGTGTAGCGGCTCGGCACACCCGTGATGGCGGGCCGCGAGGGTCGGACCGTCGTCCGGGACGGCGCCACACAGGAGGAAGAGGGCGTCCGGTTCGGGCCGGACCGGATACTCGGTTGTGCGGACGGTCGCCCCACGGGTCGACGTTCCTGCGGCGATCTCTGACTCACATGGGTCCGGGACGGCTCGCGGCGTGTGACCTGCGGGGTCCGGGACGGTTCCCGGCGTGTGACCTGCGGTGTGCGGGACGGTTCGCGGCGCGTGACCTGTGGCGTGCGGGACGGTTCGCGGCGCGTGACCTGTGGCGTGCGGGCCGGTTCGCGACGCGACGCCTTCGGCGTGGTTCGCGTTGCGGTGGCGCGGGAGGACGGACGCCGGGACCCGGATGAGGCGCTCCTGGGTGCGGGACGCGGCGTTGTGGCGGACCGGCTGCTACGCACGCTGCCGGACCGTTCCGAAGTTCTGCGTGCCGGTCGCGTGTTTGCCATTGCCGACTCCGCGGCGCAGGCAACCAGGAATCCGAACACCGCCAGGACCGTCGAGGCTCTGCGTGCTCGTCTGGGGTTCATGGCATTCCTCCTTATCCGTTCGGACCGGTCGGCATCATCCCTGGTCAGCAAATATTCACACATGCATATAATACACCATGCTCACGGGAAAGCAAATCGAGGGCCCGATAATCCGAATGGCCCGCGGCCGCCCGCTTTGTCGCGGGAAGCCGGCGCTATGCCGACTGTCCCAGGATCGTGTGTAACTCGATGAGGGAGTGGATCTTGTAGTCCGGCGTGGACTGGCCGGTGTCGAAAATGCGTCCGTTCCGGCAGATCCAGGCCGTGGCGATGCCCGCGGATTGGGCCCCGCCCACATCGCTGTGCAGCGAGTCGCCCACGTGAAGCACCCGCTCCGGCGAAACGCCCAAAGCGTCCAGGGCGACCCGAAAGATGTGCGGGTCCGGCTTGTAGCAGCGGACCGCCTCCGAGACCACCACGGCGTCAAGACGAAACCCGTGCCGGGCAATCGAGGCGGTGATGTCGTCCGTGTCTGCGTTGGATACGCAACAGACGGGCACGTCGAGACCGGCTAGCGCGGCCAAGGCGTCCGCGTGGGCAGGGGCCGTCGCCCAGTAGTGCTTGAGCATGTCGCAGTACAGGCGCGGGTCCGCATCGACCCCCAGGGGCTCAAGCGTATCCACCAGCGTCCTGGCCTCGCAGTCGTACAGGTTCAGGAAGCGGTCGTGGTTGGCGACTTCGATTTCCTGGAAAAACCGCCGGCCCCACGTGATCGCCAGTTCGGCCGCCGTCATCGGCAGCGCCAGGTCCTCCACCACCCGCGCGCAGGTCGTCTCCACGGCCAGCCGGTCGCCGTCCGCCAGCGTGCCGTAGTAGTCAATGAACAGCGCGTCAAACCGTCTCCGGCTCATTGTTCCCTGACCCGTGCCGCTCCGGTATGGGCGGTCCAGGGGCACAGCGTACACCGGCTGGCACGGCATTTCCATCCGGCCGCCCCGCAGACGCGGTGGGGATGGATGCGGGGTCGCCTTCGGTCAGGGGGGCGCCCCGGAGTTCCGTCGGCGGGTCGGGGCCGGGCGTGTCTCTCTGAGAATTCGCTCTTGCCGGTCGTCGCTCAGGCGAAACAGGGAAAAGACGATCTGCTCCAACTGCTCGTCTGCCTGCCGGATGATGGAGGTCATCGCCGCTCTCGCGACTTCGTCGTCAATCCGCCGCCGTTCCTGGGCAAGCCTGGCACGGCGCAGGCTGCGGTCGTTCAACCGCTGCACCAGCTCCGGATCGGCCGCTTTGGACGGTACGGGAAACCGGCGCAGGTGCTTGATCTTCAGCTCCGCAAAGGCGCGGCCCCGCCGCGGCTCGATGCACCGGAAGAACCACGTGATCAGCGGGCTGTTCAGGAGGGCCGCGAGTCCGTCCAGCGTGAGAGCGGTGGGGGCCACAGGAAACACGAGGAAGAAGTTGTTGCCGGCGTACCGCTTCTCGCGGTCAACCGCCGCCAGTACAGAATCGCCCGTGCGACGGACGAGAACCTTCTCGCGATCGTGCCATTCCGGCCGCCCCACGTTCGCATACCGATTCCGCGTCCGGGACCGCGGCAGCACCGACAGGCGAATGTGCTTCCCATTCCACCGAAGCTCATACGGGGCAATCTCGTCGCGGCCGAACAGCAACGGTTGGCAACTCGCGTCCACCGGACGGTCCACGAAAAGCTCCGAACGGATGTTCCCGCTGTGTACGCCCTCATGAATCTCGCACACTTGCCCCAGTGTCGGAAACCTCGCCAGGTGGTCGAGAATCGCACGCCGCTCCGGCGTGAGATGGAGATTGAACGTCAGCCGCTCGTTGTGCCGGAAGTCCTCCTGCCGCAGAGTGTGTTCCACCACGGTCCCGCGGTCCCGAAGGCTGACCTGCACGCGGTGGCCGGGTGGCGCGGGAATCCGCCGGCCGATGAGCGTGGCCACGTCGATCGAGGCCGACGAAAATGCCATGCCCCACCAATCCACGTGCGTCAGCGAAAGCTCATCCAGCAGGAACCGCCGCGTTTCCACGTAGTCTTTCAGCAGCACGATGTCCGGCAGCACCATGCCCCAGGCCCCGCCCGGCCGGACCAGTGTCACCGCCCGCTCGACGAACGGGCGAAAGACATCCGCAATGCCGGCCAGCGACCGATACCGGCGCCGCAGATACGCCCAGGTGTCCCCGTCCTTGACGATGCCTTTCTGTCCCCACGGCGGATTGCCCACCACGGCGTCAAAGCCCGGCGACCCGCCCTGAAACGCATCCGGGAATGCAGCGGGCCAGTCAACGGCATTGACCGCTGAGGAATCCGCATGGAAGTCCGGCCCGACGATCGCGTTGCCGCAGCGGATGTTGCGAGCCAGAATCGCGCGTGCCTCACATTGCTGTGAGGCCGGCGGCGGCCCGGCGGCGCCGCCGTCCAGAGCCTCCAGCAGCAGGCTGCGGCGGGTCACCTCCACCGCCTGCGGGTCGATGTCGACCCCGTGGATGTGACGGCGAAGGATTTCAATCCGATCCGGCACGGGCGATCGTTGGGCTTGCGGATATGCGTTGAGCAGAAGCCGGTAAGCGGCCAGCAGGAAGAACCCTCCGCCGCAGGCGGGGTCCAGAATGCGCAGCGCCGGGCCCGGCCGGAGCGGACCGATCGTGTGCCGGACAACATGATCGACCAGCACTTCGGGGGTATAGTAGACGCCTCCGGCTTTGCGTGCGTTTCTTCCGGGCTTGGGGCCCCCGGTGCCGTTACCCCGGAGCGGCCGATCGAGGAAGTGCTCGTATGCCCGGCCCAGCGTCTCCGGCGGCAAGCGGGAGAATGCGTGTGCGGGTTCCGCGTCCTCCAGTGCGCGCGTGAGATCGTCGAGTCGGCGTTCGGATCGGAGTTCGGCTCCCAGCAACTCCGACGGTTCGAGGCCTCGCGCTTCACACATGCGCTGAAAGAGGAGCCGCTCCACCGTTCGTTGAACCGCGGAGGGAAGGGTTTCTGCGTCTGGATGGGGTTCCTGTCCGCTCCATGCCCGGGCCAGGGCGTCGCGCCAGCGTTCCATGCTCTTGAGGATCGCACCATCCATGATCACGCTGCCTTGCGCAACACGGTGCTGACGGACCCGCATCCGGATCGGGTTTCACGCGGCCGCGGCCGTCGGCGGGCGATCGTTACGGCTTGGGCGCCGGCAGTGCGTTGCGGAGCTCGGCCAGGAGCTGGTCGACCTTGAAGGGCTTGAACAGCACGGCCGAGAGGCCCTCTTGCCGGGCCCGGACGATCGAATGGTTCGGGTCGTACCCGAAGCCGGTCATCAGGATGACCCGAGCCTGCGGGTCCGCATCCTTGGCGGCGGCGAACACCTCGTAGCCGCTGGCGTTGGGCATCTTGATGTCGCTGAGGACGAGGTCAAACCGGCGTTCCTGCAGCATCGCGATGGCGGCCGCTCCATCCTCCGCCACCGACACGCGGCAACCCTGGCTGGCGAGCACGTCGCGCACCGTGTCGCGGATCACCTCTTCGTCGTCCACCACCAGAATGGTCCGGCCCGACAGGATCGGGTCGGAAGGTCGGATGTGGCCCGCGCCCATGCCCACGATTCCGCGGGACGGCGAAACCACCTGCTTGATCGACTCCCGGATGCGGACCGCGTTGTCGCTGATCCGGCCCAGCCGCTCCCGCAGCTCGTCATGACCGATGTAGTCCTCGATGAGGTTGGCCGCCTCGGTCAGAATGTCGTTCACCGGCCCGGTGATCTCTCCCATCACGTCGCTGGCCAGCTTGCCCGTGGTGTGGTGCCGTTCCGTGTCCAGCAGTTTCAGAATGTGCAGCGCGACCGCCACATGCCGGGCGAAGATCTCGGCGAACTGCCGGTCGTCCTCGCCGAACGCCGCGGGCTTGTCGCTTTCCACATTGAAGATGCCGACCACCTGGTCGTGCAGCCGCAGGGGCACCGTCAGCGAGGATCGCGCGTTGGAGATGCCTGCCAGGTACCGCGGGTCCTTCTGCACGTCCGGGCAGATATAGCTGCGCCCGCGAGACGCCACGTACCCGCTGATCCCGTTGGCCTCGGGCTCCGCGTAGACGTCGATGTTCTGCGCTTCCAGGGGCATTCCCGCGGAGAGCACCAGCTCCAGCCGGTTCGTCTTGCGGTCCAGCACGCGGATCGCGAAGTTGTCAAAGTGCATCAGCTCTCGCGTGGAGCGGATGATCTTCTGCTCCAGCAGGCTGAGCCGTCCCAGCGTGTTCAACCGCGAAATCTGCTCCGCGTCCAGCCGCACCAGCTCTCGACCGGCCCGGTCAATCGTGTCGATCTTCTCCTGCAGACGGCGGGCCTGCGTGGCGTCCCACGCGACCACTGCGACGTGGCTGGCGTGGTTGTTCAGGTCCATGACCGCGGTGGCGGTGATCTCGAGGTAGTGGTTGTTCGGCGTCGTCAGCCACCATCGCCGCTCTCGCTGGGCCGCGGACACGCGCTTCGTGTCGTCGCGAAGACCGGAGAATGTCGCCCGAACCCACTGGCAGATGGCGTCCCGGGTCTCCGGGGGGTACTCGTTCATGCGGGCGTTGGCCCAGATCAACTGCCCGGAAAGGTCCGCCACGCATACGCCCTGCGTGACGGTCTCGAGAATGGCGGTCGCCTGAGGGCTGAGCTGTGCGGAACGCAGAGGCAGGAAGTCCTGCGCGTTTGAGACCACAATGTCAAAGTGATCCTGCTCCAGCGCCTTGCGGGCGTCCTCGACGGAATCCACCACCTGGACACGAGCGCGGTTGGCAAACCAACGGGCCCAATCGACCCCTTCTCCGCAGGCATTTCGCAAAATCAGAGCGCTGAGCAGACGCGCCTTGCTTGACTCCACCATGTACGAATCATCCCAAAGGATCCGTTTCTTTCCCCGCCAGATTGTATGACCGCGCCGTGGACGCGAGCCCGGCCGGTGAGGCCGGACACCGCGAGACCAAATGCCAGATTATCCGTTCCCCCGGGGGGTTTACAAGATGTAACTTGTTTTCAGGATAGGTTTTGCCGGAATTCCTCACAACGGCAGGGAGCCCCGAACCCGGCAGTATACTGACCATACCCCATTTTGTGGTCCGCGTCCGGGAACCACACGGTTCGCATTCTCAGTGCAATTCAGACACTCAGACTGCAAGTTCTGAGGATCGTGGGTTCAGTCCGGATTCCGGATGTCGG
>Ga0334890_1000611_pt1 | contig 61254 bp, 52 predicted proteins | sample GraSluR1_MG_3_FD_207220 | JGI IMG/M metagenome (GOLD analysis project Ga0334890, IMG submission 207220) | Sludge microbial communities from methane-producing bioreactor in Wageningen University, Netherlands - Granular Sludge_31_08-R1 | ecosystem: Engineered > Bioreactor > Anaerobic >... | reverse complement strand
GACCTGATGGCCACCCAGGACGCTTTGAAGCGCGCCTACACGTCCTGGCCGCAGCTCAACTCCCAAGAGCAGCAGCTCATCGAACAGCACTACCCTGGCACCGAGACCTGGATGAATGGCGGCGTGTGGTACGGAGGCGGCTATTACTACCCACCCTACTGGGTGCGCTGACCCTCTTCCGGGCGCTCCTCCCGCCCTTCTCTTCTTCAATCCTCGAAGAAGAAGCGCTCCTGGCCGAAGGCCGGCTTCAGGTCGTCCAGCCAGCAGGCCGATGAATCGAAGCGGGCAAAGAAGGGGCGGTTCACCCAGTCGGGATTCCGAGCCTGGATGAAGTGCAGTACGAAGACCTTCTCGCCTGCCACCTCGACGATCCCGTCGATGGCGACCTTGCCGGGGCTGGCCGACATCGAGGGCCCCCGGACCGTCCGACACAGGCCTGAGAGCCGGCTATAGGCCTCCCGGAATATCCTGTAGGCGCGTTCCAGCGAGATCTCGAAATAGTGTCGGGGACCGGTGTCCCGCGCCACGAACATGTAGTAGGGAATGCACCCCAGGCGAACCTGGGTCTTCCAGAGTTCAGCCCAGATCTCCGGGTCGTCGTTGACGTGGCGGACCAGGGGGGATTGGCAGCGAATCTCCGCTCCCGTGGACCTCACCCTGCGGATGGCCTGACGGGCGAGGTCGGTCGAAAGAGCCTTGGGATGGTTGAAGTGGGCCATCAGGGCCAGATGCCGGCCTCCCTCGACCACCTGTTCGAAGAGGCGCAGCAGATCCTCCGCATCGGGATCGGCCACGTATCGATCAGGCCAGAAGGTCAGGGTCTTGGTCCCGATCCGGATGTTCTGCACGTGCTCCAGGCCCGGGCCCATCAGAGGTTCGATATAGTGGCGAACCAGGCGCGTCGGCATGGTCATCGGGTCGCCCCCGGTGAAGAGCACGTCGGTCACTTCCGTGTGACGCCGCAGGTATTCGACCAGGTTGTCGATCTCGCGCGACTGGAACCTCAAGCCCTGAAGGTGGACGAACTGCGGCCAGCGGAAGCAGAAGGTGCAGTAGGCGTTGCACGTCTGGCCCTGGGAGGGGAAGAAGAGCACGGTCTCGCGGTACTTATGCTGCATTCCCTGCAGCTTGCGTCCGTCCAGTTCCGGAACGTTCCGGGTCATCTGTCCCGCCGGGTGGGGATTCATCCTCATCCGGATCTCCTCGGCCAGGCGGCTGATGTCCTTCGGGTCGCCCCCGGCCCGGACCAGGCGGGCGACAGCCTCGAACTCCTCGGCGCGCAGCATGTCCCGATGGGGAAAGGTGAGCCGGAACATCGGGTCATCCGGGACGCGGTCCCAGTCGATCAGATGGTCGACCACGTAGTTGTTGACCTTGAAGGGAAGGACGCTGGCGACGACCTTGATCGAGAACCGGTGCTCGGAATCCAGTCTCTGGATCTGGGGAAGGGTCTCGAAATTGGCCCGGGAGTAGTATCGCACAGACGAGTGCGGTTTTGTGGAGGCGATTCCGGGGGCCTCCTGCACGTTGGTGGGATGGAATTCCTGAACCGGGGAGAATGACGCGCCAGGCGTCAACATTGAATCGTTCTGCAACAGAAAAATCCTTTCCAACAGAGGATGGAACGCCTGATTTGAAGAGCATTGAATCCACCTGTCAGGCCCAGGGGCATCCTATTATAACATCCCACATCCCCGACGCGCAACGTAGAAGAATTCAAGCAATCCTGGATTCACTCAAGACCCGGACAAGATTTCTCGGAGAGATCTGCCCAACAACCAGAGAACGACGAGAACGGCTCCATGACACCGTTCCCGGATGATTCTCCAGGGATGAATAGGAAAAGCCCGTCCTGGTTTGGGTGGGAACCAGAACGGGCCTTCGCGGGTTGCCCGGGGGTCAGCCTGCGGCGGCGGGCTCCGGGGTATCGTCCTGCGACTTCCCGGAAGCCTTCCCAGCCGCCTTGTCGTGCGCCTTCTCGGAAGCCTTCCCGGCCGCCTCGTCGTGCGCCTTCTCGGAAGCCTTCCCGGCCGCCTCGTCGTGCGCCTTCTCGGAAGCCTTCCCGGCCGCCTCGTCGTGCGCCTTCCCGGCCGCCTCGTCGTGCGCCTTCTCGGAAGCCTTCCCGGCCGCCTCGTCGTGCGCCTTCCCGGCCGCCTCGTCCTGGGCCTTCAAGAAGGGCTCGTCGCCCTTCTTGCCGCGTCCTTTGCGGCGCTTGCCTGCGACCGGCTCGGGCGCGGTCTCGACCGGTTCTTCCTCCGGGGCCATCCGCCGGAGGACCAGGTCTGCGACCCGAACCGGAGTCAACTGAGAAAGGGGGCCCAGGATCTCGTTGAGAAACTCTCGTTGCTGCTGCAGCAAGGTCTGACGCAGGCGGTCGTCCAGATCCTCCAACGCATCGATGAAGTGGAAGCAGGTGTCGGGGTTGGCCTGCACCAGGTGGTGGCGCATCAAGGTCGAGACCTTCTCGGTCGAGATCACGAGCGCGTGATCCAACTCGTAGGCTGCCAGATGGGCTCCGATCAGGTAAGCCTGGTCCAGGTTGAGCCGACCCGTCGCCAGAACGAACAGGTAGCGCTGCCCATTGAAGGAGAGGAAGACCTGGACCGGTCCCTCGGGGGCCTGGTAGACCTGCAGGGTCTCCGTCGGGACCCCGATGTTGCCGAGAATCCCCTGGACCAGCACCAGCAGCCACTTCTGATCGCGCAGGAGCTCCCCACACACCTCGGTGCAGGTCAGGATCTCCTCCACCACCTCCTGCGAGATGGGGTTCCCGCAGATGAAGCACTTGAAGGCCTTCTGCGAGGACTCGTCGATCGTTGCCCGATCCGCCACCCGCAGGATCTGCTGGCCGGTCCGGCGGCACAGGACGGCGAAGTCCTTGGCAACCAGCTCCAACTTCTCGAAGGTGCGGATGCGCTGCTCGGTGTCCTGACGGTTGTCGGTCTCGATCTTGTTGAAGAAGATCGACCCCGCCTCCTGGATGCGCTCCAACAGGATCCGAGATTGGTCATCCAGCAAGACCCTCGCCGCTTGGAGCTGATTCGGAGGCACGCTGGTCGAGGCTGGCCTGGCCTCCTCGACCACCAGGGCGCACTCGGTTTCCATGCCAACCCAGTCTTCGACGGGACCGTGAGCCTCCATCACCGCATTCCGGACATCCTCGAAGAACCCGACAAAACTGCCATTGGCCTCGCGACAGATCGCGCCCGCCTCCAAAATCCCGTCCTCAGGCAGGGCCTTGAGATACAGGATGACGCCAGGCTCGGGCAAGAAGACCTCGCCCAGATTCATGGCAGAGTTCGTCCTGGGAAGGGTCAAGGCATAGGCTTCTGCATCGAGTCCCAGCCTCTGGAGGTACTCCAACCGAACCCGGTGCAGCAAGGACTCATACCGTGCCTGGAGGCTCTGCTGGACCTTTGAGGCTTCCTCTTCGTCCAACGAGACGACCAGACGCTTCTGCAGGATCTTCAACATCAATGAGGCTCCGCCATTCGACCAGGATGGACCCGCCCCTGGAGTCTCGAACCTGAGGTCCGAGGTCTTCCGGGACCGATCGCGAAGGATCCGCACTGACTTCTCCTTGATGGAACATCCTCCTCCCGCAGGATCGGGTGCGCCCTTTCGACGGGGAAATAAGAACCCAGAGGTCAAGAGCTTGAAAGCCATCGTGATGGCAGGCGGGGAAGGGACCCGGCTGCGCCCTCTGACAGTGAACCGGCCCAAGCCGATGGTTCCCATCTGCAATCGGCCGGTGATGGAATACGTCCTGGAACTGCTCAAGCGTCATGGAGTGGACACCGTCATCGTCACCCTCCACTACCTGGCGGAAGAGGTCGTTTCCTATTTCGGCGACGGATCGGACTTCGGTCTGCACATCATCTACTCGGTCGAAGATGAACCTCTGGGCACCGCCGGAAGCGTCAAGAAGGTTGAGGAGTACCTGGACGACACGTTCCTGGTCGTCAGCGGGGACGCCCTGACGGACTTCGACTTGGGCCGATTGCTGGCATTCCACCGGGAATCCTCGTCGCTGGCCACCGTCACCCTGACCCGCGTCGAGTCGCCCCTGGAGTATGGGGTCGTCATCACCGACCAGAATCACAGAATCGTCCGTTTTCTCGAGAAGCCATCGTGGGGCGAGGTCTTCTCCGACCAGGTCAACACCGGGATCTACGTCCTGGAGCCCAAGATCCTGGAGATGATGGAGCCGGACCACTTCTACGACTTCTCGGGGGACCTGTTCCCCAGGCTCCTGAAGGAAGACCGGGCCCTCTTCGGATACGTCGCCCAGGGGTACTGGTGCGACATCGGAGACCTGGATCACTATCGCAAGGCCCACCAGGACATGTTCGCCGGTCGGGTCCTGCACGAGATGCCGGGAGAAGAGCGCGCGCGCGGAGTGTGGCTCGGGTCGGGCAGCGAGATCGACCCGAGCGCACGCATCGAATCCCCGGTCGTGATCGGACGCAACTGCCGGATCCGAGCGGGGGCAAACGTCGGCCAGTTCACCTGCATCGGAGACAACTGCATCCTGGAGGAGGAGACCTCGCTGCACCGGGACATCCTCTGGAACAACGTCTATCTGGGGCGCAAATCCCGCAGTTCAGGCTCGATCGTCAGCCGCCAGTGCACCATCAAGTCCAACGTGACCCTCTCGGACGGAGTCGTCCTGGGCGAAAACGTCTTCGTCGGTCGGGGGGCCCTGATCTTCCCCCAGGTCAAGGTCTGGCCCGACAAGAACGTCGAAGACGGCGCCACGGTCTCAATGAGCCTGATCTGGGGGCTTCTGGCCCCGGGGGCCCTCTTCGGCCAGGACGGCGTCACCGGGTTGGGCAACATCGAGATCACCCCCGAGTTTGCCATGAAACTGGGAGCCGCCTATGGTTCCTTCCTGGAGAAGGGCTCGGTGGTGACCACCTCGCGGGATGCGCACCCCTCGACCCGCCTGACCAACCGTGCCCTGATCTGCGGGTTGTGCTCGGTGGGAGTCAAGGTGGTCGACCTGCAATTGACCCCGGCCCCTATCAGCCGCTACGCCATCCGCAACGACAAGCCCGCCGGGGGAATCCACACCCGGATCCATCGCGACGATGCCAGGATCCTCCAGGTCCAGTTCTTCGACTCGCGAGGCATCAACATCGAAAAGTCGATGGAGCGCAAGATCGAGAACCTCTTTGTCCGACAGGACTTCCGGCGCACGGATCTGGACGAGGTGGGCACCATCGACTTTTCGGCCCGAACCCTGGAACAGTATCTGGAGGGATTCACCGCCCATGTGGACACCGACCTGGTCCGCCAGGCCGGATTCAAGGCCGTCATCGACTATTCGTATGGGAACGCCTCCCTGGTCCTTCCGTCGATCCTGGGCAAGTTGGGAACCGAAGCCATCAGCCTGAACGCCTACATGGACCCGGTCAAGGCCCATCAGGTCCAGGAATCACACCAATCCGCCCTCGAGCAGTTGTCCGACATCGTCCGCACGCTGAAGGCCGACCTGGGCGTCATGATGGACCTGGACGCCGAGCGCCTCAGCGTGGTCGACGAGCAGGGCAATATCCTGGAGGGAAACGCGCTGTTGTGCATGATGGCCCTGATGGTCTGTCGGCAGGGCACCGGAGCCCTGGTTGCGGCCCCCATCACGGCTCCGCAGATCCTCGATGAGCTGGCGGCCCAACACGGGGGCAGGGTCATCCGCACGCGGACCGACTCCCGCTCGCTGATGCACACGGCCACCATGGGGCAAGGGAAGATCGCCCTGGCCGGCACCCCTCGCGGCGGCTTCATCTTCCCCAGCTTCTCGCCGGGCTTCGACGCCCTCTTCGCCTTCGCACGGCTCCTGGAGATGATGGCCATCGAGAAGAAGCCGCTCTCGGAGCTGGCCCGCCGCATCCCTCCCCATCACATGCTGCACGAGACCGTGGATTGCTCCTGGCCCGCCAAGGCCAAGGTGATGCGCCTCCTGGTCGAGCACTACCGGGACCGGAACCCGGAGATGGTCGATGGGGTCCGCGTCAACCTGGACCACGGCTCGGTCCTGGTCATCCCCCACCCGACCCGGGCACGACTCAATATCTGGGTTGAGGCCGAGACCGACGAGAAGGCCCAGGAGATCCTGCTGGAATGCCGCCGCACGTTGAAGATGCTGGAAGAGGCCGACGAGGATTTCCTGCGCCCAAGCCGCAAGATGAACCACGAGCCCTTGCCCGAGTCCGAGTCCCTCCCCGAGGAACGGGCCTTCCATTTCTGGACCCCGGGCCGCTACCTGGGTGTCCAGGCCCGAAGCCTGAGGGAGTTCCTGGACATCCTGCACTACGTGGAGTCGGCCTCGCTGGAATACCACCTGGGACGAGGGGACTTCGCCTCGTGGTTGGAGTCGGAGATGCGCCGTCCCAAACTGGCCTCCCAGGTGCGGGGCCTGGTGCCCCTGGAGCTCCGGGGCGAGACCTTGCGCGAGAAACTGCTTCAGGAACTGGGTCCGGGGCGCCCATCCTGAAGGAACCTTGCCCCATCGGGATCGAAGCCCACACACAGTCCAAGCAGAGGAGACACCTCATGACCTTCTGGGAAGAACTCCGGACCCAGGTGCGGGAGCGCACCACGGCCGGCGACATCAGCTACGAGTTGTTTGAACTGATCACGGCCACCGGCGTTTCCGAAGTCGCCGTGGTCCAGCCCACCTTCTACATGGGCAGGTTCTTCATCCTGACCCACGACTTCATGGACTTCACCGAGAAGCTGCTGGACGCCCCGGCCGATCCCGGACACATCTTCTCGGCCGTCCTGTACCTGCGCGAGACTGCGCGCACGATGGCCCGGATGATCCGACACGCCGCTGAACCCGTCGAAGGGATGATGCAGTACCTCGACCTGGTGTACGAGGAATCGATGACCCCGACCTCCGAGGAAGAGGAGGTCCACGAGCACGAGCACGAGCACGAGCACGACCGTGCCGAGGAGGAGGACGAGTTCGCCGCCGAGCGGGACGCCCTGCGCCAGAGCCTGAAGGTCAAGCTCCGCGAAGCCCGGCTTTCGGACAAGGTGGTCGAGGAACTCTCCAAGCGCCTGGCCGACACCTACCACGGCTGCGTTCGTTTCGCCCGCGCCCTTCGTCTGCTCAAGACCCGCGATCCCGAGGTGGACCTGCCCGGCTTCCTGACGGTTCTGGTGGACACCCAGTACGTGATGGACACGTTCTTGCGGCGTCTGCTGGTGGAGGACGTCTTCCTCGAGGAGACGCCCGCCTTCACGACCGGCCTGATGCCCTGGATCAGCCACGCCATCGAGGAACTGGCCAGGCAGATCACCCAGCCCCAGGCTTCCCCCAGCACGGAGCCGACCTCCGCCTGATTGGGGATCCGGTCCCTCCCCTCCTTCGAGCGGGGAGGGACCGGGCAGGACTCAGGCGGGCTTGCGGAAGATCAGACAGTAATGGTGGTGCACGTTCAGGACGAACTCGCTGGGGTATCCCCAGATGCCCAGCTTCTTGTTCTCCTGGCACCAGATCCGCTCGCCCTTGAAGACCAGGAATTCCTCCAGGGCCCGGGTCAGATCCCAGGCCAGGGGCACCATCCGACCTTCGGGGTTCCGCAGGTTCTGCACCACGGCCACGAGATAGCGCCCCGGCCGCAAGACCTTCGAGGCCTCTCGAAAGAGCGCCGCCAGGGCGGCCACGAAGTCCCCGTATCCCTGGATGTTCCCCAGATCGCGGGGGTCGGCTTCAGAGTAGACCGTATCCAGGCCCCGTGCCTGGCGTTGCTTGTGGGCAGACAAGACGTTGCCCCGACTCTGCCCCAGCATGTTCCAGTAGGGGGGCGATGTCATCACCAGGTCCACCATCGGAAGCCCCCGCTCCTGCCACACTTCCGCGATCCGGCCCGAATCCTCGTTCAGCAGGATGTGCTGGTCTGCCAGGATGCCCAGATGCTGCCTGGCCAGGGCGAAATACTCCGGGTTGAGCTCCAGCCCGATGCCCTGACGCCCGGTCTGCTCCGCTGCCAGGATGGTTGAACCCACACCCATGAAGGGGTCCAGGACCACCTCCCCAGCCCGGGTGAAGAACTCGATGAATTCGGTCACCATGCCCTCGGGGTACTTGGCCGGGTGGCGCACCTGCGAAGCACTTCGGCGCGGGGGGTTGTGCACGAACCACGAGCGGGTGAAGCGCAGCCAATCCCTTCCGGTGAGATCGTTCAACAGATTCCGGGGATGGCGGCGTGGGGGTCTGGAGCCGGGCGAGGCCGGCGGCAGCGAGGAACCGTCCGAGCTGGACATCGTGGCCTCCGAGCGAGAGTCTGGCCCCATTCCTTTCCCAGGCGCCAACCCCTGTCGAGAAGCGCAGACCACGCGCCACAATCCCAAGCATCCGCCGAGAGGCGGCCCGATGGCAGACGAAGACCGGTCCGTCCTCCGCCGGGAGGATCGCGCCGAAAAAGGGAAGAGGAAGCTCCATGAGCGCACCCCACGGCTCCCCTGGCCCGCCTGAAGAATCCCCCTCAGCCCCCCGAAAGCCCTGGCTTCGCTGGGCGAGCGGCTGTGTCGTGCTGGGTGCCGTCCTGGCAGTCCAGATGTTCCTGGGCTTCCAGGTGCTGCCGACGGCCCAACAGGCTCCCCGACAATGGGAGCACTGGCTGACCGGCGGGTTCTATGCCTATCCCATGCCATTCTGGAGCCATTGGCTCCTTCTGGCGGCGGGTTGCGGCGTGGCCATGATCCTCGTGGCCACGTCTCGGGGCCGCCAGGGCCTGCGCCTCGTGGGAATCGCTCTCCTGGGCGCAGGCATGCACCTGAGCCTGGCTGCCGCAGACCCGGAGGGCCTGACTGGGATGGCCCTCCCCTTGGCCAGCAGCCAGGAATACCTGGCCGATTCCTCAGCGCTTCAAGAGATGGGGCTGCAAGCCTACCTTTCGAGCTACGTGGCCCGGCAGGTGACCGACCAGATGCCGCTCCATGCCCGCTCCCATCCCCCAGGCTCGGTCCTCTTCATGCACGGCCTGCATCGGTTGACGGGCTCGGTCAGGGCGATGGCCCTCAGCCTGCTCGCCCTGACTGCGCTGGGAGCCCTCCTTCTGGGTCGACTGGCTCGCGAGCTGACGCCACAAGCCAGCCCTTGCCTGACGGCCGCCTGGTGGTTGGCGATCCCCTCCGTCGCCATCTTCGACCTGACCACCCTGGACATGCCTCGCACCGTGGCCGGGATCGCCGTCGCCCTGGCCTGTCTGACCGCCGCCCGACGTGGCGGAGTGGGCCCCTGGCTGCTGTGGGGCCTCTTCTACGGGATTTCTTCGCTGCTGACCCTCGCGCTGGTGGCCCTCTGGCCGGTCATGGCGGTCCTGGCCTGGAACCAGGCCCAGGACCGCCGAGCCCGGTCCGTCCTCCTGGCGGCCGCCTCCGCAATCTTCGGCGCCTCCCTGATATACCTCGCCTTGTGGTTCTACAGCGGCTTCAACATCCTGGCGTGTTTGCATGCAGCGGGCCAGAACAGTCTCCACCTGATGGGTCTCATCGGTCGACCCCACGCCATGTCGCTGGTCAACTTCCCGGTCTTCGCGATCAGTTCTGGGGTCGCCCTGAGCGCCTTGCTCATGATGGGGATCGGCACCCGACGCCCGGGCTGGGTGCGCGGCCTTCTGCCAGCCGTGCTGGTGGGACTTCTGGCGACGGCTCCGTTTCTTCGGGGAGAGGTCGAACGCGTCTGGCTCCCCTTCACGCCGTTCCTGGCACTGGCTGGTTCCGGACTTCTGGCCCGCCTGGAGGGTCGCGGTCTGGCCCGCGTCATAGGACTCGCCCTGGTCGCGCAGGCGGTGGCGGTGGAATGGATCTTCTGCACGCTCTGGTAGACTCGACGTTCCAGGAATGCCCTTGACAGGGTGGAATCCCGACCCATGAGACATCTGGTCTTTCTGGCCCTGTGGGCCCTGCTGACCCTGTCCTGCGCCGCTCCGTCGTCTCCTCCGCCTTCGTCCATCGCCCCCCTGGACCGGACGCGCGTCCTGGCCGTCGAGACCCACCTCAAAAGCGATGAGGCCCTGGCCCGGGCCGGAATCGGCGTGTCGGCCAGCGGCTCGGTGATCACCCTCACGGGGAGCGTCCCCACGGAGAGCGCCCGTCGGAAGGCCGAGGAGCTGGCCCTCAAGGTCCGGGGCGTCACCAAGGTGGACAACCAGCTTCAGGTCGTCCCATCTCCCTGAGCCCGGCACGTCCCGCCTCCCCATGAGGGCGACGGATTGAGCGTTCCTTGACGCCTGCCCGGAATTCGGGCATGTTCCGATCGGAATTCTCTCCCTCCGAGACCGCGGCTTGAGGCGCTTCGGAGGGCGTGCGAGGTGACGGGATGCTTCACAAGGCCAACCCCAGCGAATTGTTGGACCAAGGAGTCGAGAAGGCCCTCCGCTGGCTGGAGAAGACCCAGACTCCCAAAGGCTACTGGGCAGGCTTCCTGAAGACGAATTCGGCCATCGAAGCCGAGTGGATCCTGGCCATGCACTTCCTGGGGATCTCCGACGATCCCAAGTATCCCGAGGTGGTCCGCTCGATCCTCTCCGAACAGCGCCCCGACGGGTCCTGGGAGGTCTTCCACGGGGCCCCGGCCGGCGACGTGAGCGCCACGGTCGAATGCTACGCGGCCCTGCGGGCGGCGGGTCTGGACAAGGACAGCGAACCCCTCCTGAGGGCCCGCGAGTGGATCCTGGAGCGGCGCGCCCTGGGCAAGGTGCGCGTCTTTACCAGGATGTGGCTGGCCCTGCTCGGCGAGTGGCCGTGGGACGCCACGCCCAACCTGCCGCCCGAGCTGGTCTTCCTGCCCTCCTGGGCCCCCTTGAACCTGTACGACTTTGCCAGTTGGGGCCGGGCCACCATCGTGGCCTTGTGCCTGGTCTCGGCCAGACGCCCCGTCCGCCCCCTTCCCGCGGACCGGCGCCTGGACGAGCTCTTCCCCCACGGTCGGAAGGCCCAGGACTTCTCGCTGCCCCGACCCAAGACGCCACTGGGATGGTTCTTCTTCCTGGGAGACCGTCTGCTGAACCTCTATCACCGTTCCCCGCTCCAGCCTGGGCGCGACCTGGCCACGAAGCTGTGCGTCGAGTGGATGGTTCGCCGACAGGAGGCGGACGGATGCTGGGCCGGCATCCAGCCCCCCTGGATCTACGCCTTGATCGGCTTGAACTGCCAGGGGTTCCCCCTGGACCACCCGGTCATGAAGGCCGGCCTGGAGGCCTTCAACGAGCCCTGGGCCCACCCCACCGAGAAGGGGACCTACCTGCAGTGCTGCACCTCACCGGTCTGGGACACCATGCTGAGCCTGGTGGCCATGACCGATTGCGGACTGGATTGCCAGAACCCCTCGGTCCAGAAGGCCTTGGACTATCTGCTGGACCAGCAGATCGACGCCCCCGGGGACTGGCAGGTCAAGGTCCGAGGCGTCCCTTCCGGCGGCTGGGCCTTCGAATATGAGAACGACACCTATCCCGACGTCGACGACACCGCCGTGGCGGTGATGGCCCTGGCGCGCCTGCGCGCCTCCAGCGCAGACCCGGCCCGCGTGGACCGGGCCTTGGAGCGGGCCACCCTCTGGCTTCTGGGGATGCGCTGCCGCAATGGAGCCTGGGCGGCCTTTGACGTGAACAACGACAGCGCCCTGGTCGGCCAGATTCCCTTCAGCGACTTCGGCGAGTCCCTGGATCCGCCGTCGGCCGACGTGACGGCCCATGTGATCGAAGCCTTGGGCCACCTGGGCCGGGACATGGCGGATCCGGTGGTGGCCCGGGCGGTGGACTATCTGCGCGCCGAACAGGAGGCCGACGGCAGTTGGTTCGGCCGCTGGGGCGTCAACCACGTCTACGGCACCGGAGCCGTCCTGCCCGCCCTGAAGGCGGTGGGCGAGAACATGCAGGCCGACTACATCCAGAAGGCAGCCGACTGGCTTGTCTCCAAGCAGAACCCGGATGGTGGCTGGGGCGAGACCTGCTCCTCCTACATGGATCCTTCGCTGCGCGGCGTGGGACCCAGCACCTCCAGCCAGACCGGCTGGGCCCTGCTGGCGCTCCTGGCAATCGGGGACCACGAGCGCGATGAAGCCATGGCCCGCGGATTGGACTACCTGCTTGGAACCCAGCGCCCCGATGGGACCTGGGACCAGCCCGAGTACACCGGAACGGGCTTCCCCGGCTACGGGCTGGGCGCCCGAGCCGACCTGACGGCCGGGAAGACGCTGGACCAGGGCAAGGAGCTGGGCCGGGGCTTCATGCTGAACTACGCCATGTACCGCCACTACTTCCCGCTGATGGCCCTGGGTCGGGCCCGCAGGCACCTGGAGGCGTGAACCCCTCGCCCAAGGCCGACCCCTTCCGCAGATCGGGTGAGGTCTGGGGCGATGCACTCCTGGTCGCCTTCATCCTGATGGCGCTGGCCTTCCCGGCCGCGACCTGGGCCCAGCGCTGGATGGTGAGCCCCGAAGGGGATGGGGCCTTCCATGTGCTGAGCATCCTGGCCTTCCAGGAGCTCTTCCTGCATGCGGGCGAGCCGATCGCGGTCCTCCAGGCCATCCTGGGCTTCACCAATACCCAGAGCTACCCGCCTCTGGCCTACCTGGTTCCGGGTCTGCTGGGCGCCCTGATGGGCGGAGTCGGTCTGCAGGGGCTGGTCGTCCTCCAGTTCGTCTGGGTCTTCCTGGCGGTCGGAGCGACCTTCGTGCTGGGGCGAATCCTCTTCGAAGACTCCCCGACGGGCCGGCCTGGCGGGCGGGGGCGCCGGGTGGGCCTGCTGGCCGCCATGCTGGTGGCTTTCGAACCGATCATGGTCGTCTATGTGCCCGACTTCCTCCTGGAGTTGCCGGCCACCGCGATGCTGATGGTGACGCTGGTGGCCCTGGCCCGCGATCCCGGCCTGGAACGGCGCAGCTCGGCTCTGGTGGCGGGCGTCGCCAGTGCCGGATTCCTCCTGACCAAGTGGTCCGCCGGCTTCTTCCTGGCGCCCACCTTGCTCTTCCTGGGGGCCCGGATCCTTCGGACGGGACCTCGCGAGCAACGCCAGTCTGCTCGACTCATCCTGGGACTGCTGGCCGGGACCCTGGTGTTGAGCGGCTTGATGGCGACCAGCTTTCCACCCCGTCGGACGTTCCCGCTGGAGTTCGTGTCCTGGCCCTCCCTCCTCCCCCTGCTGGCGGGCCTTGGCGGCGCTCTGGCCCTGCTGGCCCGGCTGACGGTCCGCCGCATCTCGTCGGGTCCGGTCCAGAACCTGATCCTGGGTCTCCTGCTGGCCACCCTCCTGGTCGCCCCCTACTTCCTGATCCACGCATCGGACGCCGTGGAATCCGCCGCTTCCCACATTCGAACCACCAACAGCCCGGGACACCTGGACTACGTCGAGTCCTTCCTTCCCCAACCGTTCCTCCTGGGAGTGGCCTGGGGCCTCCCGGCGGCCCTGCTGGTCGGCGCCGCCCTGGGCTGGCTGGCTGCCGCCGGACCGAGAGGGGGCTTCGTCCTGATCGGCCTCCCGATCCTGACGGGAGTGGCCGTGCGGCAGTTCATGGTCCTCATCGACTACCGCTACGTCCTCCCCTCCCTTCCCCTGGAGATCCTGGCGGTGGTCGGATGCCTGCAGACGCCGCGAAGAATCCGGGCCCTGGCGGCCGGATTCCTGTTGAGCCTGGCGCTCTGGAACGCCCTGAACTGGCTGGCAGGCAACACGGTTCCCGTCGCCCCCGGACACGAGGATGGAGTCCGCGCGGCCCATCCCGAGACGCTCCGTCCGATGGCCGACGCCCTGGGTCGGGTCGTGGCTGAGACCGGCGGGAAGACCCCCCAACTGGTCTGGGTGTTGGCCCCGACCCACCCGAACCTCGAGCACACCCTCCAGGTCCTGACCCTGGTCCAGGGCTTCCCCCTGGTCCTGCGAGCGGCGCCCGGGCCCGACCGGGCCGAGAGCTTGTCGGCCTGGACCTCGGTCTTGAGGATCCTGGCCTGCCGCCTCCCCGGAACCGATCTTCGAGGCCTGCACAAGTTGTGCGCAGACCCCTTCGAGAAGGCTCCAGAATCCTGGTTGCTGGACCTGGGGCACGAGGGAACCCACCCGAAGCTGCCGCGACCCTCCCCTCACCTGGGCCCGAGGAGAAGCCTGCCGGCCCCGCTCTGGCAGGAGGCCCACCTTCAGCGAATCCTGCCGTCCCACGCCCCGCTCCTGCCGCCTTTGAAGAGGGACCATCCGCCCGCCTCTGCAACGGGAACAGGAACCCCTTCCCAGGCAGAGAACGCCTTCCCGTGACGCCGATCCCGCTTTCCATGATCCCGGAACGGCCGGTCGCGGGCTGGTCTGGCCGTTGCCCGGCGCGGACTCGGGTGGCCTCCCTCGCCGACTCGACTCTTCCAGCCTCCGCAGCCGAGTCCGCCACCTTGTGGATCCCCCGAGGTGGAGGGAACAGCTTCAGCGACTGCGCCTACGTCAGCAAGGGCCTGACCTTCTCCAGCGAGGGGATGGACCGGATCCTCGAGGTGGACTCGGACCAGGGCCGCGTGCTTTGCGAAGCCGGCGTGACCAACCGGGACCTCTTCGAGCTCCTGGAGAGACCCGATCTGCATGCCTGGACCCTCCCCGTTCCCGGGGGGACTGGGCACGTCACGGTGGGAGGTGCATCCGCCGGCGACATCCACGGCAAGAACCACCCCGCCCAGGGGTCCTATGGCAACCATGTGCAGGCCATGCAGGTCCTGACGGCCTCGGGTCGCGAGGTCTGGTGCTCGGCGGACGAGAACCGCGACCTCTTCCGGGCCACCCTGGGAGGGATGGGCCTGACCGGATTCATCCGCAAGGTCCGCCTGCAACTGGTCCCCCTCCCCGCCCAGGCCCTCCACCTTCAGACCCGGCCGATTCCAGACGCCATGACCGGGACCCTCCGGCTCTTCGACGAGGAGCCAGCCGAGCTGCAGATGGCCTGGCTCGATCTGGCGGGACGCAGGGTCCGCGGTGTCCTCCACTTCAGCCGCCCCACGGCGCGCCCTCCCAGGCCCCCGCGCCGGATCCTGCGCCTTCCGATTCCCCGAATCGCCTTCCTCAATCCCTGGACCGCCCCCTGGATCAACCGGGCGATCTACCGCCTGCACTCCCACCTCGACCAGGTGGTCCGCCCCCAGGAGGCCCACCATCCCCTGGACGCCATCCCGGGGTTCCAGAAGGCCTACGGTCCTCGAGGCTTCGTGGAATACCAGTTCCTGGTGCCCCCCGGACAAGCCGAGGAAGGTTTGCGGATCCTGGTGGAGGCGGCCCGGAAGGCCCCGGCCTTCCACTGCGTCGTCAAGCGGTTCGGCCCCCATCCCCCGGCAGGGCTGCTCTCATTTGCCCAGGAAGGCTTCACCTTCACCACCCTCTTCGCGGCCCGAGCCGGGGTCTTCGAGGTTCTCGATGAGCTGACCGAACGCCTGATTCCCCTGGGGGCCCGATTCAACCTGACCAAGGACATCTGCATGACGAGCCGGCATCTCGAAAAGACCCAGGTCCATCTCGAGGAATGGCGCCAGATCGTGCGCCGCTGGGACCCGGAGGGCCGCATCCAGTCCAACCTGTCCCTGCGGCTTCGACTCAAGCCGTGGTAGGGCGCGCCCTGCCCCGGCACTCCTCGGAGCTGACCTGGCGGGACTATCTGGCCCTCCTGGCGCCCCGGACGGCAACCCTGCAAGAGGCCTGGCAAGGCCGTCTGGGCCAGGCCCGTCTGCTCCCCACCCCCACCGGCCGCCACGCCCTCTGGGCGTTCCTGGAGCAGGCGCCTCTCAAGCCCGGGGACGAGGTCCTCCTGGCAGCCTACAACTTCCATCCGGTGGTGCAGATCCTGGTGCAGCGCGGCCTGGTGCCGGTCTTCGTGGACATCGAGCCCCAGACCCTGACCATGGACCCCGACGGCCTGCCTGCCCGCGTCTCAAGACGCTCCCGGATGGTCCTGGTCACCCACATGTTCGGCCATCCGGCGGACCTGACCCGAATCGGCGCCTTCTGCCGGGATCACGATCTTCTGCTCTTTGAAGACTGCGCCCATGCGCCGGGGACCCTGCACCAGGGGGGCCAGGTCGGCTCGGTCGGGGAGGGCGCCCTCTTCAGCTTCGGGGTCTACAAGATCCTGAACTCGCTGGGGGGCGGCATGCTGGCCCTGTCCGGACCGGATGCCGACCGGTTCGCGGTGCCCGACTTCGCCGTCCGCCGTGGCCCGGGAAGCCTGCTGGAGCCCCTGGCCCGACTGATGTTCTCGATCGGCTCGACCCCAGGACTGTACGGCCTGACCCTGCACCCCTTCCTGAGGCTCTGCGAAGACCGCCTTCCCAGGCTGGCCCGAACCCTGGACCCCACCGACAACGATCCCGCGTACCGCTTCGATCCCGCCGGACGGGCCCCGTTCCGCCCCTTCATGGCTGGGATGCTCCGCCGCCAGTTGGCCCGCCTGGCGACCAACGTGGCCCGGCGCCGGGCCGCGGCGGAGGGGATCCGATCCTGCCTGGGCAGGCATGCCGAGGACCTCTGGCTGGAGCCGGACCACCACGGACGCTCCAACGCCTCCTACCTGGGAGTCCGCCTCCCCGACGCTGCCAGAGGCGCCCGCCTCTGCCGGGCCCGGGGCGTCGGCTGTCGAGAGAGGGAATACCTGGACTGCTCCCGTTTGCCTCAGTTCGCAGCCTGGGCCGCCGACTGCCCCGAATCCAGCCGGGCAGAGAGGGAAATCCTGCGAATCCCCTCCTACCCCAGCCTCTCGCAGCCCGACCAGGAGCGCGTGGCCCACGCCGTGCTCCAGGCCCTTCATCGCTGAGGCCGCCGCTTCCAGGAACCCGGGTCGGGCCGGATGCGCTCGGCCAGTGCCTTCCCGAGTCCGACGCCGGCCCCCACGCTCAGGACCAGTGCCAGATAGAGATTCAGGCCCAAGGCCACCCCCAACAGACCGGGCCGTCGCCGGGCCACGAAGCGGAAGAAGCCGAGGTGTCCGACCAGCCAGGTCGCCAGGAAGAAGATCGGGAGGCCCCGGAGTGCGGGGCAGAACAGGGCCAGGGGAAGGGCCAGCAAGGCCAATGCAGGCGAGAGGGTGGCCAGAGCGGTTCCCAGCGTCTTGTGGGCACCGGTGTCAAAGCCGGTGCGCCAGAGGAAGAGCTCGGCCCACTGGGCTGCCCGTCGGAAGTACAGGCAGGTCAGGCGGCCCAGGCGCGGGAAGCGATGACGCGCCACCACCCCCGGTACAAGCAGGTTGAGATGGCTTTGGGTCAGGCGCTCACCGAACTCTTCGCCCTCATAGTCCATCCCCCAGCGGAGCGACTCGTCAAAGCCTCCCACCTCGCCAAAGACCTCGGCCCACAGGCCGGCCACCGCGGCACTGAAGACCCGCAGCGGGACCTTCCCCCGTCGCGTGAAGCAGTAGTGGTCGAAGAGCGCCTTGTAGGCCGGAACCCACCCGGGGTTCAGCGCTTCGGCATCGTAGGTTCCGGTGACCGCATCACACCCGCCCAAGGCCTCTGCGAAGACGCCCAGGGATCCAGGCAGCAGGACCGTGTCGCTGTCCAGGAAGAACAAGGCCTCGCCTCGAGCGTGTCGGGCCCCGTGGTTGCGCGCAGTGGCCGGCCCCCGCGGGGAAGGAAGCCGAAATCCGAAGACCCGGTCTGGATGCTCTCGGGTCAGGCGGGCCACGATCCCGGGTGTCTCGTCCACCGAAGCGTCGTCGACGACCAGGACCTCCAGAGGCGGATGATCGCTGGCCAGCACGCTCTCCACGCACGCCTCCAGGGTGTCGCCGGCGTTCCTGGCGGGCAGGATCACGCTGATGAGGAGGCCGGAAGTGGTGGGATTCATGGGCCGCCCTCCCCGACCTGGCCTGGAATGACCCGGAGGACCCTGGGCCAGCGCCGGGGATTCCACACCACGCCTGCGGACATGGCGCACTCATAGGTGCACGCGCATCCAGAACGGCGGATCCAGCGGGTCAGCGCGCGGGCTCGGGAGGAAGCCAGGAGACTTCCCAGATCCCCCGCATGCTCGAGGAGGTTTCCCAGGCTGCAGTCCAGCATCTCGCAAGGCAGGACCTCCCCATCCTGACGCAGCACCACCAGGTTCCTTCCGGCCACGCAGGGAGCCGGCAGCCCACCTCCGGCAAGGACCTGGGCCACCCCCTCCCGGGTCACCTGGGCCACGGCCCGCCACATCGACGACAGGGCCCGACGCCGTTGCGGCCCGCGCAGCCGCCTCAGCGTCTCGACGAGGGCCAGATACCTCTGGGGGGAATCCGGGTTGGAGCTCGGGTTGGAGATCCCACCTCGGGCCCATGTCAACGAGAGATTGTCGAAGCCGAGGGTCCGGTGGAGGGTTTCCAGGGTCTCTTTCAGGCGATCCTGGTTCAGGGGATGGACGACCGCGTTGGCATCCACGACCAGGTTGAAGTGGCTCCGACGCAACTCCAGCAGGGCCCGGCTGGTCTCCAAAGCCCTCTGGAAGGTCCCTGGGCGGCCCCGGAGCCGATCATGCTCCTCCCCCAGGGCATCGATCGAGACGACCAGCCGGAACGAAGAGTCCGGGAATCGAGGCAGCACCTCCCGGACGAAGGTGGTGATCCGATCCGTGAACCAGCCGTTGGTCGACACGCTGACGAAGGGTGCCCGTGTTCGCTGCAGCAGGATTCCGGCCACTTCCGAAAGGTCGTGCCGCAGGAAGGGTTCCCCTCCCGTCAAGGAGAGTTGCACGAGGGGTCCGAGCTTGCGGGCCACCCGCCTGAACTCTTCCGGGGTCAGCTCGCTCCTCCGGGAAGGCGACTGGAAGGACAAGAGGCAGAACGGGCATCGAAGGTTGCATCGCGAGGTGACGAAAACGACCAGGTAACCCACCCGCCGAAATCGGAGCAGGCTCCCCGCCACCCGGGACCAGGCGCGCCAGGACACCTTGGTCCGCCCCAGGCCCCTCAATGGAGACTCGGCTCGGCGTGACCGGCCAGCCAGACCCGACGGGTCTCGGACCACCGGTAGGGGATGGTGACTGCCCAGTCCAGAAGCTCGATCGTGTTGATCTCCGGGATTCCGGACGGACCGGGGAGAAACACGAAGCGGACCTGGGCCGGGCGGCCGTCCAACAAGACTCGCCCCGGCACGACGGTACCTCCCCCCACCCGAAGCTCCGCCGTTCCGACCGCAAGCAGGCGAACTTCCTGGAGCCTGCGCCCGGACTGAAACACGAGCCTCCCTTGCCGACCTCGCGATTCGGCCAGGGCCCACACCCGCTCCAAGAGGCTCCCCCCCGGCGGCCCGGCCTCGGGGGGCGGGGGCTCATCCCCTGGAAGGAGGCTTGCGTCAGCCGGTGGCTCGGGAGGCAGGAAGGTCTCCAGCGTCTTCCCGGAAATCGACGAAGCCTCCTGAGCGCCGAGAACCCCTGTCGGCTCCCAGCACTCGTACAGGTGGAAGCAGAGCTCCCGGACCTCGAGCTCGGGTCGATCCTCACAGAGGTCCTTGAAGGCAAGCCGGAAGCGCTCCGGCTCGCGCCCCATTTCGACCGGCGGAGGAGGAGAATCCCAGGCCATGGCCAGGACGTAGTCCAGCTCGGACAGCGAGTATTCAGCCGCGGGGCCCAGTTGGACGACCTCCCCCAGATGACTCCACCACGCCCGAAACAAGACCGGGATCTCGCGCCCCCGAATTGCGGTCGGCACCAGGACGCCCACGCGGCTGCCTGCCGGGATCGCGTCCAGGATGCCCGCAGACCAGGTGGGTGGCTCGGCGACCGGGACCACCCGGAGCGACTGACGGGGCACGTCGAAGGCCACGGGCAGCGCGTGGGGACAGAGTTCGGAGACCGGTCGGAGGTGCAGTCCAACCGCCGAGGCCACCCGTCCCACGGCAGGCAACCAGCCGGCCATCTGCAAGGTGCCGGCACAGAGCATGAAGGCCACGCCCAGGGTCCATGCCACCCGGTGGCGGGCCATCCCCAGGAAGGCCAGCAGCACCAGCAGCGGCGTCATGGGTGCCTGATAGCGCGGATCCGGCAACACGAGGACGAAGTTCAGCCCCAGGACCACTGCGGAGGCCGGAAGGAGGAACCGGGCCAACGGCCTCTTCTCGCGCCAGGTCCACAGCAGAAGGCAGCCCAGCAGCAGCCAGAAGCGCCCTCCCCAATAGAAGGTATCCAGGACGTTCAGGCCATTGGAGAGCACCCGGGCCAGCACCGGAATCCACGACCCCTGGTGCATGTCGGCCGGCACGGCCTGCACGTGCGCCTCCAGCACCCAGAACCACACTTCCATCCGGGCGAAGTACCATGGAGCACAGATCAAGCCGGCAGTCGAGGCCACCACCAGAAGTCCCACTCCCGAGGGAAGCCGGGAATGTCCCCGGGCCAGCACGCCGGCCAGCAGAAGCCCCGAGAGGAAGAGCAGCTCGGCCCCCAGGACCTGCGAGAAGCCCGAGAACAGCGGCACCCCCTCGGCGCTGACCCGACCCAGGTTTGCCTCGGCCAGCCTCATCCCCGAGCGGGCACTCGACAGGAGCTGGGTGGACATGGCCAGCACGCCCAGCCCTCCGAGGATCGAGGCCCGTGAAGAGCAGAGCCCCGGCGCGGCAGCGACCAGGACCAGCGGCAGGCCCATCAGCAGGAAGTAGTACTTCGTCAGCATCCCCAGCCCGAAAGCCACCCCCACAGCCAGGCAGGCCCAGGGCCGCCTCAAGCCCTCGGATTCGAGAAGGAGCAGCACCAGCAAAGCCAGGAAGAACATCTGCCCCAGGTCCTGGGTGTAGATCCGGGCGTACTCCGAAGTCCAGGTCGCCGTGGTGATCCCCAGGGCCAACAGGATCGCTCCCCTCATGCCGGCCAGCCTCCAGCCGATCCGACCGGACAGGGCGATCAGGCCGAAGACGAAGAGGAGCTGGGCCAGGCGCATGACCAGCACCGTCTGCCCGAAGAGCATGATGGCCAGCCCCGAGACCATGAAGGTCAGGGGAGGATAGTTCAGGGTTCCCGGTGGCGAAAACCGGGGAGGAAGCGGGGACTCCCCGGACAGGAAGGCCCGCATCTCGGCGGGGAGCCCCTTCATCCACTCCGCACAGTACAGCGGGTAGCGCATGAACCTCTCGGAGTGGGACTCGGGGAAGGCCAGTCCGTCCCGGGCCTCCCAGGCCAGGTGGATCCCGGCAAAGACCCCGCTCAGAAGAACGAGGAGGCAGAACAAGACTGCCCGATGCCGCCGCCCCATTCTAATTCCTTCTCGTCCATGAATGGAGATCCTGTGTCTCCAAAGCGACGAATCCTCAGGACGGCAACCAGATGCGGCGCCATTGAAGAAACATGGCCAGGGTCCACAATGACTTGCGATGGTCGGCCCTTCCCGTCATGTGTTCATCCCAAAGCCGACGGACCTCGGAGGGGTTGAAGAGATCGTCCCGGCTCAGTTCTCGGGGGTCGAGCAGATCCTCGAGCCAGGGGCGCAACGGGCCCTTGAGCCAGCGGGCTACGGGCATGCCGAAGCCTTTCTTGGGACGTCGGCGGACCTCAGGCGGCAGGAGGTGCCGCGTCGCGCGCTTCAGGAGGAATTTCGTGGTCCACCCCTGGAGCTTGAGATCGGCCGGAACCCGGGCCAGCAACTCGACCACCTCCCGGTCGAGGAACGGCACCCGCGCTTCCAGGGAAGCCGCCATGCTCGCCCGGTCGAGCTTCACCAGAAGGTCGGCGGGAAGATAGAGGTTGAGATCGGTCATGCCCAGCCGGCTGGTGAGGTCCAGTCCAGGCCTCAGGAAGGCTTCCAACGGCTCGAAGGTCTGCCATGGGCCCGCCATTCCCGGGCCATAGAGACCGGCCTTCTCCGCCTCGGAGAAGCTGCCTGCCCACAGGATATGGCGTCTCTCGGCGGGTTCGTCCAGGAACCCGAGGAATCTCTTGATCCGGAAATCCAGGCTCCAGTTCTTCGTCGAGACGGGCAGCCGAGCGGCCCACTTCCGGGCCTGCTCCAGCCAGGGGCGCGGCAGCCGGCGCAGCCACTCGGCCAGATGGGCTGCGGGATAGGTTGGATAGCCCGCCAGCAGTTCGTCCGAGCCCTCTCCGGAGAGGACCACCTTGACCTCCCGACGGGCCATGCCGGCCAGAGACCAGGTCGGAACGACCGAGGCGTCGCCCAGGGGTTCATCCAGAACCTCGGGCAGGTCCTGGACCAGTTCCAGGCAGCGCCTGCCCGAAAGAACCCCTTCATGATGACGCGTGCCGAGAAGACGAGCCACCCGCCGGGCCGGGCCCGACTCGTCGAAGGAGGCCTCGGGAAAACCCATGGTGAAGGTCCGGATGGGCTCGGCCGCCTCCTGCGCCATCAGCGCCGTCAAGGTGCTGGAATCGAGCCCTCCAGAGAGGAAGGTGCCGACCGGAAAGTCGGCGCCCAGATGCCGCCGGACCGCGCCTCGCAGCGCGGCCAGAAGAAGCTCCTCCCAATCGCGCAGGCCGAGACCGCGCCAGGGGCGCAACTCGAGGTCCCAGTAGCGCCCCAGCCGCACTCCGGAAGCGTCCCAGCTCAGCCAGTGGGCAGGCGGAAGCTTGTGAATCCCGGCCAGGATCGTGCGAGGAGCCGGAATGGATTCGAAGGTCAGATACTGGTCCAGGGCTTGTCGATCCAGCCGGCGCGGGACGGAGGGATGCTCCAGCAACGCGCGGATCTGCGATCCGAAGACCAGGGATCCGGGGCCGACCCAGTAGTGGAGCGGCTTGATGCCCAGCCGATCGCGGGCCAGAAGCAGACGAGCCCGAGCGGCATCCCAGATGGCCAGTGCGAACATCCCGTCCAGGCGTTTGAGGAACGAGTCCGGCTCCTCCTCGTACAGGTGGACCAGGACCTCCCCATCCGAGGTCGTGTCCAGCCGATGCCCTCGTTGGAGGAGTCCTTCGCGCAGTTCTCGGTAGTTGAAGACCTCCCCGTTGAAGACCGCGATGACCCGGCCATCCTCCGAGAAGAAGGGCTGGCGGCCTCCCGGCACGTCCACGATCGACAGCCTGCGGACGCCCAATCCCAAATCTCCGTCCAGATGAAAGCCGGACTGGTCAGGTCCTCGATGCAGGAGGGCCCGGGTCATCCGCTGCAGGGTCCGGCGCTCCCCCCCTCCCGCGAAACCTGCGATGCCACACATCAGACCGGGGAATTCCGGCGATGGGATGGGGGTGGGGCAGGACGGTCCATGCGCAGCAGGACCGCCAGATCCCCCAGAAAGCGGAAGATTCGACCCAGGCCGTACTTCGAACGCCCGGCCCGACGAGGATGATGGGACACCTCGAGCTCACCGACACGCGCGCCCTGACGGGCAAGCAGGGCGGGCAGGAAGCGGTGGCTCTCTCCCCAGAAGTGGGCCGGCACCAGCAACTCCCGCCGACAGACCCTCAGGGTGCAGCCGAAGTCGTGCAGGCGAACTCCTGTGATCCAGGACAGCATCCGGTTGGCCAACCGGGACGGCAAGGTCCGGGTCAGCCAACAATCCGCCCGGCGACGGCGCCATCCACAGACCACGTCCAATCCCCGGTGGCAGGCCTCGAGCAGCCGCGGGATGTCGGCGGGGTCGTTCTGGAGGTCGGCGTCCAGCATCACCACGATCGCGCCGCGGGCCCGGCGACAACCGGCCGCCAGGGCCGGGGTCTGACCGAAGTGCCCGCCCAGATCGACCAGGTGGACGCGGCCATCCTGTCGGCCGAGTTCGCGAATCTTCTCCAAGCTGCCGTCGGTGCTGCCATCGTCGACCATCAGGATCTCGAAGGTCTTCCCCGTGCCCTCCAGGACTTCGCAGAGGCGCCGATGCAGGGGCTCGAGGTTGTCCAGTTCGTTGTGGACCGGGATCAGCAACGTCAATTCGGGCGAGACGGACATGTCAGCGACCTTCTTTGCCCCGCGGCCAGCCGGACCTGCCAGCACCCAGGCGCTGCCGGCACCCGGGAGAGACTGGGCCTGGGATGAATCCTCCCTGGCCTCCCAGGTCCACGCTCATAGAGACTTCCGAACCGACCCGAGCCCTCCCGGAGGGTGCCTCTTCAACGCCAGACTTGCGGGCGGGCAGGCCCTTCCACCGCGAGGACCGTTGGGATCTCGCCCGGGCCTTCCTGGTGCATGCCTGCGTCCGCTCGATCGGCATCACCCGCTACGGAGGATTCCCTGAACCGGAGTGACCGGTTGTGCCCGTTCCAGGCCGGGAGTGGGGTGGAAGAGTCGACGGCGCCCCTGCCTGGAACCTGTCTGCCAGGTAGCCGAGGTAGCCGACTCCCCGACCCTCCTCCCCCCGGACCTCCGGCCGGAGGAGCTTCAGAGGAAGCCGAAGTGCGTTGAAGGGGAGGCTCATCACGCAGGAGGGCTGGGTCTTGCGATACTGACTCAGGAAGCCCCGGCCCATATCGATTCCCCGGGTTCGCAACCAGGCGACCCGGGGCCCCGTGCTGTCGTGCAACAGGGCCAGATGCTTGAGGATCGTGTTGAGGAGCCCTCGCGAGTGGAGGACCGTCTGGTCGGTATAATGCGGGGCGCTGAAGTGAATCCCGGCCGAATCATAGATTCGGGCGATCCACTCCTTGACGTCGCGATGCTGCTCCAAGGCGTGGACATCGTACTCGTTGGAGCCGTCCAGGACCGTCGTGATCCCGTATCTGCGGCACAACTCGATGGTGTGGAGGTGCATCGACATCTTGCAGCCCAGGCACCACGAATAGTGGAACCGATACCGCAGATTGTCCCGCAGGCACTGCCCGACCCCTCCCCGACGAGCCATCACGAAGTCCCGGATGTCGAGGATCAGATGCGAGATCCTCCGCCCGAAGACGCGGGTCAACTGCGCTGAACTCCTCGTGGAAGCCTCGACGTTCGCCATGCCCGGCACCTGGTAGGTGAGGAGCACCAGCCGATCGTAGTCGGGCGCGCTCCGGGCCGCCGTATAGGTTGAGTCCACACCGCCAGAGAAGAGGAGCAGCGCATTTCTGGCGCCCGGGTCCAGCTTCTCCAGGATCTGCGCCGAGGTGTTCACGGCCGTCACCTGGCGCATCCCGCTGGCGCCGGGGAACTCTTGTGGTCGGGGTGGCACATCGTCTTTCCAGGATTCCTCCTGCCGGGTCGGGTTCCCCTTCAGGCGGGGCCGCCCGAGATGACGGAGGGGGTTCCGCCGTCACGAGTCCTCCCGCTGGACGCCCGCCGGAAGTGCATCAGCCGGACCTGGATGCCGAAAATACGCCATTGACCAGCCTTCAGGGGCTTGTTATGTTGTCCCCAACACAGGAAGGAGGGGGAGGCTCATGGACAGCCAGACCGACGTCAAACCGGCCCCAGGGCTTGAAGGATCGACCACCGAGATGCCCGACGGCTCGCCAGGGCAGGCGGAAGCCACCGAGGGGCCCGTCCCCTCATCCCGACCGGCGGAAGCCCCGACCCAGGCTCAACCCCTGCGCTTCGAGAACAACCGGGACTTTCTGCGCTTCCTCTTCACCCGGATCCGCCAGAAGAAGAAGTGGTGGCTGCTGCCGCTGCTTCTCCTCCTCTATCTGCTGAGCATGTTCTTCAACATTCCGGGCAAGGAATCGGTCCTCCCGGCCCTGTACTTCATCTTCTGAGTCCCGCTCCCAGGCCTTTTCACCCCCCGACAATCCGTCCAGAGCAGATTCTTGTGCTATGATCCGTCCAGCGCATCGGGAAGGGGTTCCGACATGACAAGACTCCTGGTTCTGCTGGTCTGCCTGCTGGCCGTCCTGCTTCCCATGCGATTCCGGATCCTTCTTTCCGAAGGGCTCGGCTGGATGCTGCAAATCGGCTACTGGATCGCCTTTCGGGTGACCCGGTTCATCCTCCGCCAACTCCAGGATTGACCCCGTGCAGGAAACCCTCGCGATCCTCTATTCCGGCGGCACCGATTCCACCTGTGTGGCCGCCCTCCTGGCCGAACGCTCTCGCCACATGCACCTGCTGACCTTCGATCGTTCCGGATTCCACAACATCCAGAACAGCGCCGAGGGCGTCCAGAGATTGGTTGAGCGCTTCCCCGAGATCCGGTTCGAGCACAAGATCCTCAAGATCGACCGCATCTTCAACCGCCTGGCCTTCCAGGACTACCTCTCCCGCCTCCGCAGATTCGGCCTGATGATGCTGCAGAACTGCACCTTCTGCGCCCTGGCCAATCACTTCCGGGCACTCCACTACTGCCTGGAGCATGGGATCCGGACCGTGGCCGACGGCGCCACCCGAGAGCTGCGCTTCCTTCCCAGCCATATGGAGAAGCCCATCGAGAAGCTGCGAGCCCTCTATGCCGAGTACGGGATCGAGTACCTGACGCCCGTCTACGACTTCGACATCCCTCGAGAAATCGATTTCTTCGACAAACTGAAGATGGAGAAGGATGGCCAGACAGGGGTGGAGATCGACCCGGATGGACGAACCACCGGGCGATACCTCCATGAGTTGGGCCTGCTCCCGTCCGAGAACATCAAAGGGTCCGCCCTGGACCGCAGGTTGCAGTATCGCTGCTTCCAGTACATCCTGCACAACATGGTGGCCCACATCGTGCTGCGGGCTCCTCAAGACTACCCTCGCTACGAGCAGGACATCCTCGAGATGTACGCCGACGTCATCGAGCGATTCAAACCTGGCCCGGACGGAACCGGCCCGCTGAAGGACCTCCTGGACTGACCCGGTGTCACCGCCAGACGCTCCCGTCCGGTCCTTGCAGGCCGATACCGACCGGGATCTGCCGAATTGGGCCTTTCCCCTTCTGCTGGCCTTCGTCACGCTGGTCTGGCTGACGCTGTCCCCACTGCCCGAGCCCACCACCTCCAAGCCCCGACCGGAGGGGTCCCCAGAGGTCGCTGCCGGTACGGCGGACCTGGTTTCTCTCGGGAGAAACGCCTTCGGGTACGAAGAACTGCGCAACCAGGTCGACGGCTCGATCCTGATCCGGGTTCCAGCCGGCCCCTTCGCCATGGGATCGGATGAGGAGGAGGCCTTCCCGAACGAGGCCCCTCTCCGGCAGGTCGACCTTGAGCAGTACCTGATCGGGAAGACACCGGTGACCAACGAACAATTCGATCGCTTCTGCCAGGCCACCCGGTCCGCGCCCTCCGGGAAGAGCCGGGACTGGGCAGCGCGCTCGGGGCCTCGCGCCCCGGCCGTCCATCTCACCTGGCAGGAAGCCCACGCCTACTGCCGTTGGGCGGGTCTGCGACTGCCGACCGAACCCGAATGGGAAAAGGCGGCTCGAGGACCTCAGGCCCGACGATACCCGTGGGGAGACACCCTGGACCCGGACCGAGCCTGGCATGAGGGGAACAGCCAAGGACGCCCGCGCGAGGTCGGACTCCTCGACCAGGGAGCCTCCCCATTCGGGTGCCTGGACATGGCAGGCAACGTCTGGGAATGGTGCCTGGGCTGGGAGGAGCGCGCTGCCGACGAGAGCGCGGAGGGAGGACATGGCAGCCGGGCCCGGCGCGTGGCCCGAGGAGGATCCTGGAACAACGGACCCTGGAGCCTGCGGACTTCCCTGCGCTTGCCGGTGGATCCCGAGCTTCCCCACGCCAGCCTGGGCTTCCGGGTAGCCCTCACGCCGCCCGCAGCAGGACTGCGATGAGCCGCTCTGCCGGGCAGGCCAGCCCCCTCGGCCCGACTCCCCCCCCGACTTCCAGACGGGAGGCACTCCAGGTCGCCCTCTGGGTAGCGCTGATGATGCTGGCCTTCGTAGCCGTCCAGGTCTGGTGGGAGGGGCACACCGAGCTGGTCTTCCCCGACTACCACTCGGCCGACGGCAACGACGGGTTGCGCTGTGCCTGGGACTACTACGAGCTGTTCACGAAGGGTCAAGCCTGGACCACGGGAAGATCGATCTGCAACCCCGTGGCCGGCGCGGCCATGGCAGCCTGGGGGCCTGAGGTTGCCGTGGCCCGACTCTCGCAGGTCCCCTTCATCCTGGGTGTGACCGTCCTGATGGCCGGGATTGGATGGCGCTTCGGCCGCAGCCGAGGAGCCATCCTCCTGGCCCTGGGGGTCACCCTGTCCCCCTGGGCATGGCTCTTCGTCCGCAACTACACGCGGGTCCCCGTCTCGATGTTCGCGGTGGCCGCCACCGTCTTCTTGCTCTTGATCTCGCGGAACCTGACACGCCCGGCGGTGTGCGCTGCCCTGGGCCTGGCGATGGGCCTGGGCTGGCTGGCCGACCTGGCCTATCCCCTGATCCTGGCACCCATCACGCTGATCGTGGCCGGACGCGGCCTCTGGAAGAGCCGCCGCTCGGTCTTCTCGCTGTTGGTCCTGCTGACGACCCTGGTCCTGCTGGCCGTCCTGATGCTGGACTACGCGTCCACGCCCGCCAATCGGATCCCCCTGCCGGACCGGCTCGTGCCTCTGGTCGTCATGAACCTCTGGGCAGCAACCCTGTTGATCTGCCTGGGGGTCGGCCGCAGCGGGCCCTGGACTCCGGGAACCGGACTGGCCGTCAGCGTCTCGCTGGGAGGCCTCCTGGCCAGCCCCTACCTGCTGTACTACCGAGAGGTCCGCATCGGGGAGATGTGGGTCGCCCAGGTGGAGTGGAACTCCCCACTTCTGGGAGGCTTCTGGTCCTTTGAGGCCTGCCTGCGGCAGTACGTCTGCTGGCTGAACGGAATGGCTCTGGGAGGGCTGATGTGGTTGGCGGCCGGAACCCTCCTCCTGGCGGCCTGGAAGCCCACGCGCACGGTGGCCTGGCAGGTGGGTCTGGGAGCCCTGGGAACCCTGGCCGTCCTGTCCTGGATCGTCCCCCCCGTCTACGCCCGCTATCTGGCGCCCTATCTCCCCATGTTCGCCATCCTGGGTTTCCTGTGGGCCGCGCGCTGGAGGGCCTCCTACATCGCCTGCCTGGTCGTCATGCTGGGAGTCGGCCCGCTCCAGGTCCTGGGGAACATGCCACCTCTGGAAGGCGCGCTGGCCCGGGCCGGTCTGTCCGGGCTCCTCTACGACCATCCCTGGTACCACTCACGGGCTCCCCTCCCGGACTGGCGGATCCCCAGCGTCCGAGACCCCATGCCGGTCCCCTCGGTTCTGGGGCAGATCCCCAGGGGAGCCAGGGTCGGACTCTTCCTGGTGGACGCGCAAGAGACCGCGAAGTTCCAGGAACGCTATCTGGAACATCATTTCCAGGTCGAACGGCTTCTACCGGCGCCCCGCGTCGACCTGAAGAACCTCGAATACGTCGTGGTGATCGCCCCGGCAAGCTGGACGCTGCCACCTGACCCACGGCTGCGCCGACTCCAGGAAGCCTCCCCGCACCCCTCCTTCCCCCCGGGGATGGCCTTCCCGAGAGTCTATCGACGGATCAGCGGACCTTGAGCTTCCCATGGGGCAGCCCTGGGGCATCCCTCGCGTGGCCGTCTTCCGAAGGTCTGTCCCGGCCCGCCTGACCCCTACCAGAGACCCAGGGCCATCCGGACCTCTTCGCTGGCGTGGACGCTGGGGTCCCAGGCGGGCCGCCAGACCAGGTCGACCTTGCAGTCCTGGACTCCGGGGATCCGCTTCACCGTCAGGTAGACCGCCCCGGTGATCTCCGGACCCAGGGGGCAACCCGGCGAGGTCAGGGTCATGTTGATCTGGACGGACCGCTCCTGGGGATCTGGCAGGACGTCGTAGATCAGGCCGAGATCGACGATGTTCATGCCGATCTCAGGATCGATGACCTCCTTGAGGGCCTCGCGGATCTCCTCTGCGCTGGGGAAGGCGTTCTCGGTGGGGGTGGAGTCGGTCATGTTCACCTCTCGTTCTCGATGGCTTCCAGAAGGGTGTTCCAGGCCAGCAACGCGCACTTGATCCGCACCGGATAGGCCCGGACCCCGTCCAGGGCCTCCAGTTCGCCGATCTCCACGCCCTCGGGCGGTTCGGGGATGCCTGCCTTGGTCAGGAGACGCGCTTTGAAGGTGTCGGCCAGCAGGCGGACCTGATCCAGGGTCTGCCCCCGGACGGATTCAGCCAGCATCGAGGCCGAGGCCATCGAGATCGAGCACCCCTCCCCGACGAAGCCGACCTCCACAACCCGTCCGTCCCGCACCTCCAGGTCCAGTTCCACCATGTCACCGCAGGAGGGGTTCACCCCCTCCAGGCGGTGGGTGGCCGTCTCCAGATGCCCTTTGTGGCGCGGGCAGGTGTAGTGGTCCAGGATGATCTCGCGGTAGAGATCGTCGGAGATCGCGTCTGGGTGACTCATGGTCTGCACTTCACTCCTGCAAAGAGTCTGCCGGCCTTGTCCAGGGCCTGGACCAGGCGGTCCACGTCCTCCCGGTTGTTGTAGACGTAGAAGCTGGCCCGGGTCGTGCCCATCATCCCGATCTCGCGCATCAGGGGCTGGCAACAGTGGTGTCCGGCGCGGACGCACACCCCTTCGCGGGCCAGCAGGGTGGCCAGGTCGTGGGGGTGGATGTTGCGGAACCGGAAGGAGACCACGCTGGAACGGCCCGAAAGATCCCGAGGCCCGAAGACTTCCAGACCCTCGAGGCTGGCCAGTTGCTCCAAGGCATAGGCCAGCACTTCCTGATCGTGATCCCGGACGGCCTCCATCCCCAGGGCGTCGAGATAGCGGCAGGCCGCCGCCAGGCCGATGGCACCCGAGATATTGGGAGTTCCGGCCTCGAAACGGTTGGGCAGGACATCCCAGGACGAGCGGTCCCGGCGGACGGTGGAGATCATGCTGCCGCCATAATGGAAGGGCGGCATGGTCTCGAGAAGCTCACGCTTGCCCCAGAGGACGCCGATCCCGGTCGGAGCCAGCATCTTGTGGCCGGAAAAGGCCAGGAAGTCGACGCCCAGATCCTGGACGCGGGTGGGCAGGTGCGGGACGCCCTGGGCTCCATCCAGGATCACCGTGGCCCCCGCCGCATGGGCACGATCCGCCAGCTCGCGGACAGGGTTGATGGTGCCGAAGACGTTGGAGACCCAGGTGAAGGTGAACAGCTTCGGACGACGCTCCAGGGCCGCCCCCAGCGACTCCTCATCCAATGTCCCGTCGGGGTTGATCTCGATCCAGCGCAGGCGGGCCCCCTTGCGGAAGGCCAGTTGTTGCCAGGGGACCAGGTTGGAGTGGTGCTCCATGACGGGAAGTGCGATCTCATCGCCCTCGCCGAGGTTCCGCTCGCCCCAGGTATAGGCCAGCAGGTTCAGGGACTCGGTGGTGCCTCGGGTGAAGATCAGCGTCGGGACGTCCTCCACGCCGACGAAGCCGGCCACCGTCTCGCGGGCCTCCTCATACAGGCGGGTGGCCTCCTCCGACAGCCAGTACAAACCTCTGTGGATGTTGGCGTAGGAGGACTCTTCGAAGTTCCGCACGGCCTCCATGACCTGGCGGGGCTTCTGAGCCGAGGACGCGCTGTCCAGGAAAGTGACCGGGAAGCCCCCGATCTCCTGGTCCAGGATGGGGAAGTCCTGGCGTGCGGTCTGGATGGAGGGATTTCCTGGGATTGAGGTTTCCATGATCCGTTCCTCGAACTGGGCGAGAGGTCTGGAGGCGCCTCCCGTCCCGACGCGTCGGAGGCCATTTCGGGGTGGGCAGCGGCGGTCCTGGAGAAGCCAGGCCTCAGCCCCCCAGCGCGTCCTCCATCTTCTGCTGCATCAGGCCGGCCAGCCAGTCGACCAGGACCTGCCCCTCCAGGCGCTCGATCACCTCCTGGAAGAACCCGGTGATGATCAGCCGGCGGGCATCGGCATCCGGAAGGCCCCGGCTCTGCAGGTAGAACTGTTGATCCTGGTCATAGGTCGTGAAGGTGGCCCCGTGGGTGCAGCGCACGTCGTTGGCCAGGATCTCCAGCTTGGGGATCGAGTCCGCGTGGGCCTTGCCCGAAAGCAGGAGGTTGCGGTTCTTCTGGTAGGCGTCGGTCTTCTGGGCTCCGGGCGCGACGTAGATGTTGCCGGTGAAGACGCTGCGCGAGGCTTCGTTGAGGGCGCAGTTGAAGAGGACGTCCGAACTCCCGGTCGGGACATGGTGGTTCTGGAGGGTGTCCACGTCGAAGTGCTGCTTCCCGCTGGCGAAGACCAGGCCCAGGAATTCGGACTTCGCGCCCTCGCCGTCGAGGTTTCCGGTCAGGAAGGCCTTGGTGGTGGCCCCTCCCAATCCCAGAAAGAGGACCCGCAGTTGCGAGTCCCGGGCCAGTCGCACGTCCAGGCGGGTCAATGAACGGGTCGCCTGCCCCCAGCGCGAAACCAGGACGTACTGCAGGTGGGCTCCTTCCTCCAGTTCGATCTCCACGACGGGAGCCGCCAACAGGTCTCCGCCAAGCGAGCCGAAGGACTCGACCACCGTGGCCTTGCTGTGACGCTCCCCCACGATCCGCGAGTGGGGGAAGAAGGCGGTCGGGGCCTGCAGATCCGGCACCTGATGGGTGATCCGCACAGGCTGCTCCAAGCAACGGTCCCGAGGGAGGTCCACCCAGGCTCCACCGCTGCGGAAGGCGGCATTCAGGGCCGAATACTTCTGTTGGAGGAGTGCTCCCCCCGCGGCCAGGCTCCCGGGAACCTCCTCCCGGCTCGCCAGGGCCTCTTCAAAGGGCAATCCCGGCAGCTCCTCCGGCACGCCCTCACCCAAGACGTCGAAGCCGGGCCGGACGCGGACGATGCGTCGCCCATGCGGGTCAAAAAGATCGGGAGGCGTCCTGCGCCAGGCCTCCTCGGTCCTCTCCGGGAAAGGAAGGGCCGCATAAGCCTCCTGCGCCGCGCGCCGGGCCGCCAAGGCCCAGTCCGGCTCGCCCGACTGTCGGCTGAGGGCCTCGAGCGAGGCCGGTTCGAGATTCAACATGTCATCCGCCATCGTGGTCATGAAACTTCCTTCTCCTCTGGTAGGGCTCGGGTCCGCAGGCGCCGAGGGAGGGTTCAGCCGACCGAGCCTTCCATCTCCAGCTTGATCAGCCGGTTCAGCTCGACCGCGTATTCCAGGGGGAGCTCCTTGGTGAAGGGTTCGAAGAAGCCGTTGACGATCATGGTGATTGCATCGTCCTCCGAAAGCCCCCGACTCATCAGGTAGAAGACCTGCTCGTCGCCGACCTTGGACACGGTGGCCTCGTGGCCGATGTGCACGTTCTGGTTGCCGATATCCATGGTGGGATAGGTGTCGGAGCGCGACTCGGGGTCGAGGATCAGGGCATCGCACCGGACATTGCTCCGGATCTCCTCCGCCTTGGGCAGGACCTTGACCAGGCCCCGGTAGGAGGCTCGACCTCCATCCTTGGAGATCGACTTGGACAGGACCGTCGAAGAGGTGCGAGGCGCCAGGTGGACCATCTTGGCCCCCGCGTCCTGGTGCTGTCCCCTCCCGGCGAAGGCGATGGACAGCACCTCACCCCGGGCCCCCTCCTCCATCAGGAAGATGGCGGGATACTTCATGGTGATCTTGGAACCCAGGTTGCCGTCGATCCACTCGACGGCGGCATTGCGGAAGGCCTTGGCGCGCTTGGTCACCAGGTTGTAGACGTTGTTGGACCAGTTCTGGATGGTCGTGTAGCGGATCTTCGAGCCTTCCAGGGCGACCAGCTCCACCACGGCGGCGTGCAGGGAGTCCTTGGAATAGACCGGGGCCGTGCAGCCCTCGATATAGTGCACGAACGAGCCCGGAGCGGTGATGATCAGGGTCCTCTCGAACTGGCCCATGGACTGGGTGTTGATCCGGAAGTAGGCCTGCAGGGGGATGTCCACCTGGACGCCCTCGGGCACGTAGATGAACGAGCCGCCGCTCCACACGGCCGTGTTGAGGGCCGCGAACTTGTTGTCGGACATCGGGATGACCGTGCCGAAGTACTGGCGCACGATGTCCGGGAACTGCCGGAGCGCGCTGTCCATGTCCAGGAAGATGACGCCCAGCTTCTCGAGGTCCTCGCGGATCGAATGGTAGACCACTTCCGACTCGTACTGGGCGCTGACCCCGGCCAGGAACTTGCGCTCGGCCTCGGGGATGCCCAGCTTCTCGAAGGTGTTCTTGATGTACTCGGGGACGTCGTCCCAATCGGTCTCGGCCTTCTCGGAAGGGCGGACGTAGTAGTGGATGTCGTCGAAGTCGATCCCCGAAAGGTCAGCCCCCCAGGTCGGCATCGGCTTGGACTTGAAGACCTCGAAGGCCTTGAGGCGGATCTCCAGCATCCACTCGGGTTCCTGCTTGAGACGCGAGATCTCCATGATCAGCTCGCGGGTCAGGCCCTTGCCGGCCTTGAAGACATAGTCCTCGGCATCCGAGAATCCGTACTTGTAGTCGCTGCGAATCTGCTGGACGATCGCGGCTTCGGTGCTGGCGTCTGCCATGGGAACCTCCTTCTCGACCGTCAGGCGCGGGCCACCACGGGCGCGGCGTCGGCACCGTGGGTGCGCAGCAGTTCGTCGTAACCGCGTGCCTCCAGCTCCAAAGCCAGTTCCGGGCCGCCGCTCTGGACGATCCGGCCGGCAACCAGCACGTGGACGAAGTGCGGCTTGATGTAGTCCAGAAGCCGCTGATAGTGCGTGATCACCAGCACGCCCATCTCCGGAGTGAGCTGGCGATTCACCCCCTCGGCCACGATGCGCAGGGCGTCGATATCCAGACCCGAGTCGGTCTCGTCCAGAATCGCCAGGCTGGGCCGGAGCATGGCCATCTGCAGGATCTCCACGCGCTTCTTCTCACCGCCCGAGAAGCCCTCATTGACGTAGCGTCCGGCGAAGTCCTGGCGGATCCCCAGATCCTTCATGCAGGCCATCAGCTCCTTGCGGAACTCCAAAGGCTTGACGTTGGCCGCGCCGCGGACGTTTCGGACCGCCGCCAGCAGGAAGTTGCCCAGGCTGACACCGGGAATCGCCGTGGGGTATTGGAAGGCCAGGAAGATTCCCTGCCGGGCCCGCTCGTCGGCCGGCAGCTCCTGGATCTGCTGCCCCTTGTAGGTCACCGTGCCATCGGTCACCTGGTAGCTGGGGTGGCCCATCAGGGCGTTCGACAAGGTCGATTTCCCCGATCCGTTGGGTCCCATGATGGCGTGGACCTCACCCGGCCCAACGGTCAGGTTCAAGCCCCGCAGGATCTGCTTGCCCTCGACGGCCACGTGCAGGTTCTCGATCTTCAGAAGGGGATCGGACATGGATGTCTCCTCGTTCGCAGTCTCAGTGGGTGGAATCCAGGGAATCCCTGGACATGATTTCCATTCCCTGACAGGTGCAGGTCGAATCTTCTCGACACCTCAAGGCCCTGGCCCGGAGGTCGGCCAGGGTCGTGCCGTCCAGGACGCGCGTCAGGGTGCGCTCCATCTCCTGACAGAAACCCTGGCAGAAACAATTCTCTCCGGCGCAGACCCCTTGGGCCTTGAACTCGGGGAAGGCACACAGCACCGGTTCGAGTTCCCCCTCCACAGCCCGCACGATGTCGCCGACGGTGATCCGGCCGGACTCCCGGGCCAGTCCGTAGCCCCCCCCGGGTCCCCGAGTGGCCGTCACCAGCCCGGCCCGACGCAGACGGTTGAGGATCTGCTCGAGGTAGCGACGGGGAATCCGGTTCTCTTCGGCCAGCTTCGCCACCGGCCGAGGTGCCTCGCCGTGATGGAGGGCCAGGGCGAGGGCGGCGCGCAGGCCATAGGAGCTTCGCGTGGACAACTTCATCATCTCGGGCCGGCGCCTCCTTCGCAGGATCGGGTGCAGGCCTCGAAGAGCCCACCGGCGCATCATGCCAAATCTTGACCAGTTCTGTCAAGAACCCCCCCCAGCGAAATCCTCGGCCTGTTGACAGCACGAAAGCTCCCAGTGGGCGCGGGCGCCCCGGAGACCCGACCCAAGCCTCCGCGGACGCCCGCCCCAGGAGTCTGTGTGAAGACCGCGTCTATCGCCTCGCCGCTCGATGGGATGCACCCGCGCGGGGCGCGGGTGCGAGACCCCCGCTGTGTTGCAAAAAGTCTATTCTGCCTCCAGCAAACCACGACTTCTTGCGCCTCGCGGGGTGCACAAGATCCCTCGGCGATGCTCGGTCCGGAGACTCACACAGACTCCTGGTTCATCGCCCGGGCGTCCTCAAACTCTTCCTGGGGAGCGTTCATCTGGCGATCGTATTCCCGCAGGACCATGTGTTCCAGGCGATCCCGCGCCTCCCGGTCCTCGATGAAGACCGTGTCGATCCACTCCCCATTGCCGTTCTTGCGCCCCGGCATGGAGAGCCAGCGATTCCCCTCCTTTTCGAAGATCTTGGCTCCCCGGACCAGGACCGGCCCCATCCTGAAGGTGACCCCGGCGCGACCGAAGCCGTCTCCGGAGAAGAGGGTGACCCGGCGGATCTCGACGTCATTCATGAGTGCAACTCCCTTGGCCAGCGGGGCCCGACTCCTGCGGCCGGGCCCCTGCCCCTGCAGCAGGGGCTCAAGACCAGCCTGACGGGGCCTCTTGCACCGCGAGCTTGCCGAAATGTTTCCAAACGATGAACAGGATGTTTCCATTTCCGGGAGAATCCGCAGAGAAGCAGGCCGATCGGCGTCCCTGACTCTCCGGGCCCTCCCCGGAGTCCCAGGGACTCCTCGGAGGAAGGCGGACCATGACGGATCTCAACGAGCCCCTGCTGGCCCTGATCGGAGACGTCCTGGACCCGGAGAATGCGGAGATGGCGGCCCTGGACACCGCCCAGATCCACTTCGAACGCCGGGTCGGTCAGGGCAGCAACCTTCCCGACCGGGAAGTGGCGCTGTCCTTGCTGTGGTTGGCGGGAACCCGCGTGCAACTGCACAAGCTGCGTGGAGCCCGACACACCCTGGCCCACATGAAGACCCGGTTTCGAGGCCGCTTCCCCGACCTGGAGCAACTGGCGGACTTCTTCGAGGTGCGGGTGTTGTTCGAGGAATCCGAACTGTCCAAGGCCTCCGAGGCCCTGGACCGCCTGGACGTCGAGGCCTCCAACTCGCGCACGCGCAAACGCCTGGAGTCGTTCCGCGGCTACATGCGCGGCGAGATCCTGACGGCTCAGGGGCAGACGGCAGGCGCCTTGAAGTCCCTCGAGCGCGCCCTGGAGCGCCTCAAAGGCGAACCTCCTCATCGCGTCGATCTGGCCTTCATGGCCGAGATCTACGCCAGTCAAGGGCAAGCCCTTCTCAAGGCGGGGGAGCTCGAACAGGCCGAGGCCTGCTTCAACCGCTCCTTCACGGTGGCAACCCACATCCAGTTTCCCTTGTCGATGGCCCGCAGCCTTCGGGGGAGGGGGCAGGTCTTCAGCCGCATGGGCCAGCTCGAGAAGGCCAGCGAGCAGTTGCGCGAGTCCCTGCGGGTCTCCCAGGAGGTCCGCTCGGCCTACGGGATCATCCGCTCCAGCATCAGCCTGGGCCGGGCCTATTACGCCGCCCGGGAATACACCAACGCCCTGCTCTTCTTCGAAGAGGCGCGCGTGCAATGCGGCGAGGGCCGCTTCCCCTTCGAAGAGGCGGAGGTCCACTCGCGGATCGGCGACATCCTGGTCACCGAAGGCCGCTACTCGCAGGCCGCCGACTTCTACGAGACGGACCTCCACATCGCCACGTCCACGGGGAACCTCACCTCCCGGGCCCACGCCCTGAAGAACGTGGGCCGCATCCAACGCCTTCTGGGGAACTACGAGCGCAGCGAACAGAGCCTGGAGGAAGCCCGGGGCCTGTTCTCGCGCCTCAACGACCATCAGGGGCTGAGCACCACGCTGCTGCAGGTGGTCCTGTCGTTCGTCGAGCAGGGCAAGGTCACCCAGGCCCGCGAGGCCGTCGAATCCCTGAAGGCGGCCTCGAACCGGACCGGCCGTCCCTTGGAGAAGGGCCTCGAGCAGATGCTGGAGGGCATGGTCATGCGCCGCGAGGGCCGGATCAAGGAGGCGGCCGACGAGCTGGAAGCCAGCCTGGCCGAACTCTCGACGGTGCCGGGCTTCTACACGGTCCTGTGCACGCTGGAACTGGCCCAACTCTACGAGGAATGGGGCGTCCTGGACCGCTGCGTGCACCACTACGGCGAGGCCGTCCACCTGGCCCGACAGTTGCGCCTGCACGACATGGAGAAGCGCTCGCTGGACCTGCTGGCCCGGGTCGACCGGGCCGAGTGGGCCCGACTCCTGCACCACCAAGCCTCCGCCTCCGTCGAGCAGAACGCCACCGGGCACGTCTACGTCGCAGCCCTCTTGATGGATCTGCGAGGCACCAGCAGCCTGATGGATCGCCCGGCCGACGAGGTCTCCCGCATCGTCGACCTCTACTTCGACCAGGTGAACCGGGCCATCAAGGACACGGGCGGGGTCCTCAGCCGGATCTTGGGGACGCGGGTCATGGCCCTCTTCGGCCTGAGCGGCTCGTGCGACCCGGGCGACGCCCTGCGCTGCGCCCGGAAGGCGATGGATGCGGTGGCTGCCGAGCAGGGGCGCTCGGTCGAGGAGCCTCTGGTCGGCACCGCAGCCGCCATCGCCACGGGCGAGGCCATCTCGGGACTGATGGGCCCGATCGACCGGCGCGAGCACCTGATCCTGGGCGGGCCGATCGAAGTGGCCAACGACCTCCTGAGCGCCACCACCACCGGAGAGATCCTGGTGTGTCCGGCCACCATGCAGGCTGCCGGGAACCAGATGGCCCACCCCATCCCCCGGGAAATCACCCTCTCAGACAACCACCGCCGGATCGTGGCGCACGTGGCCACCACCCCAGCCCTGGCCCGCAGATCCTGAGCCTTCAACCCTCGTCGGCGAAGTCGTGACGGACCTGAAGGGGCTTGCCCGATCGCAAGACCTCGAATTCGACGCGCGGGGTGTTGCGCAGGATCAGCCAGGAGTTGTACAGCTCTTCGGTGGTGCGAATGGGCGCACCATTCAACGCGAGCACCACATCCCCATCCTTCAATCCCAGCGCGGCCAGGGCATTGGCGGGATTGCGGAACTCCAGGCGGACCCCTCGGCCCGGACCGGAAACCATCACGCCCCGCACGTCCCGGGCCAGAGCCGCCCCCTGCTCCAGAAAGGCCTCAACCTCCAGGCGCTCCGGGGCAGACGAGGTCGAGTCCAGGCCCCGAGCCGAGTGGACCGTCTCGAGGGAGTCCTCGGGTTCGGGAGCGACCGGAAGCGGAGGGGGTGGCACAGGGACCTGGTCCGGAGGCGGCAGGACCGGCGGGCCCTGCCCTGGAGGAGGCGAGACCGGGGCGCCCGAGAGAGCCAGGGGATGGAGCTGCCCTTCGCGGCGAAGGACCACATGGTCGGGGTGAATCTCCACGACCTCCCAGCCCCCGGCCGACTCACCCACCCCGAGAGTCCGGTCCTGACCGTCCACCCGCAGGACGGCCACCCCGATCCCGCCCCCCACCATGACCCCCTGGAGCTCGACTGCAAGCTGAGGGTTCCCTGAAACCGGGGGCTCTCCCCTCCCCAGATCCGGGTCCAAGGGCGCCCTGGTGGCGGGCGGGGTCCGAGGTTCGCGGCGCAAGAGGACGGTCAGGCCTGGATCCGAGGAGCTCGCCGCCAGCCCGTCCTGGTTCCTGTCGGCCTCGCGGGTCAGAGGCGGGGGAGGAATCTCGGCCTGGTAGCTGACCAGGGCGGAAAGCAGGTCGCCCCCCAGAAAGACGCTGAGGACCACCAGCGCCCCCGCCGTCAAGCCCACCCCCAGGGGGGGCTCACGCAGAATCCCGCCCACTCTACCGCGCCAGCTCGTAGCGCACGGTGGTCTGCTCCTGGCCTCGCTCCACCTGGAACTCCAGGGCCTCGGCGTTGCGCAGGGTCATATAGGCACGGTAGAGATCCTCGGCTCCGCGAATCGCGCTGCCATTGACCGCCAACAACACGTCGGAGTGCTGCAGACCCAGGCGGGCCATCAGGTTGTCAGCCTTGCGGAACTCCAGCATGACGCCATAGGTCTGGCCGTCCCGGGCCTTGGGGACCACCCGGACCTCCTGGGCCATCCTGGAAGGATTGTCCAGTTGGGCGCGGATCTCGTCCAGGCTCAGGCGACCCGTGGCAACCGGACCCTCAGCGCCCGTCCCTGCGCCCGAGACCAGGGGTTGCGCCGTCGGGTCGCCCGGGCGCAGCGTGGAGGCGCCTGGGCTCGACTGGGGTGGCTTCATGGACTCCAGCTCGAGCAAGAAATCCTGGGATCCTCGGCGCAACCCCACCCAGGTGGATTCGACCCGTGTCACCCGGGCTCCCCCGACCTCCTGGCCGATTCCGACGGCCACGGTGGATCCGGCTGCCTCCAGGAAGGCCAGGCGGGTCTCTCCGGCCACCAGCGTCCCTTTCAGGCTGACTCCTTGAAGTCCCCCCGTCACGGGAAGGGTCGCCTCCCCAGCGGCAGGGCTCCGTCCCGAGAGCGAACTCGAACTCGCTGGACTCTGCCCCTGGGGCTGGCGCAGGACCGCATGCACTCCAGTCAGCGAGCGGGGTGGGGACGGGGTTCGGGAGGTGGCCTGAATGGACTCCAAGGGGCGCGGCGGCGCCTGCAGATGACGCTCAAGGCTGGCGCTGAGCAGATCCGCCGACAGGAAAGCCGAGCCGACCAGGGCCAACCAGCCGACCAGACCAGCAAACGGGTGCGTGCGGCGCGCAAGCTCAGCCATGGCGGGAAGGTTCCGCTCGTTCGGGGCCAACCCTGCCCGCGCCGGACGCGAATCCTCCTCTGGATCCGCCAGCCGACAGGTCTGGGGAGGAGGAGGAGCCCAGGACGCGGAACGCTGGGAAGCATCGCCATGCCAAAGCTTCTCCGATTCCTGCTCCTCGTCGCCCTGCTCCTCGGCGCCCTCCTGCCGGGAGTCTGCCAGGCTCAGGAAGGTCCTCTCCAGGTCGAATCCCGTCGCCGGGTGGCAGCCGCCGATCTGCGGCTGGCCTCTCAGTGGCTGGCCTATGCCTACCAGATCCCCAGCCGGGTCCCCCAAGAGATGCTGCTGGCCGGGTATGGGTACGGCAACACCCTGGTGGCCCTGGCCCTGGTCGGTCGAGGAGCTTCCCTCAACGAGGTCCTGGAGCTGCGACAACGCCACCTCTGGCCTGACGTCGCCCGCCAGGTGGAGGTGGATGTCGACCGGCTGCCCGGGGCCATCCGCGACCTGATGAGCAGTGGAATCGACCAGCCCGCTCCGGGGTCGCTGCACTTCCTGCCCGACGTGCGCCCGGGGTTGAGCGAACGCCTGCGCCTGCCCGCCTTCTCTCCGACGATCCCCGATCCGGTGGCCGTGGAGCGCTTCGGCCTGCGACCCGAAGAGGTCGAGAACATCCGGCGGGTCCTGGACAACCCCAACGAGATCCCGGAGGAATGGTTGAGGCTGCCCGCCGGTCGGACGCTCCTCACGGCGGACTGGCTGATCGCCGCCACTTTGGCGAAATTCAAGCCCTTTCCCTTGGAGACCCTGCTGGAAACCCGCCTGGGGCAGGTGATCGAGTGGGGGGACGTGACCAGCCTGTTCGGGATGAGCCCACAGGTCCTCACCCAGGGCCCCCTGGCGGCCGTCTACCCCGCCCTGACCGGCGTCCCGCCCCACACCGTCCTCTCTGCCCACCGCCGCACCCGATTCCCCGACCAGCTCCCCCTGCGCTATGATCTGGAGCGCCTGCCCACCACCCAGAAGACGGCCCTGCGCCCCCTGCTGGGCTGGACCTACCAGGAGACGCCGGGCGAACGAGCCCGCCTGGATGCAGCGGGCCTGGAGCTGGCCGAGAAGGCCATCGCCCTGGCGCTGGCCCGCTCCAGCGGCCTGGAGCTGGCGGTGGTCCTGGAGCGTCGGGCTGAAGGCGATTCCTGGGCCGGAATCGTCCAGCGCTTCGCCATCGACATGACCGGACAGGAAGATCTGTGGGCCGCCATCCAGGCGCGCGAGGCGCGCTGATCTCCCGGGCCATCGGCCGCCCGACGGGAGGATTCACGCTCCTGGAGGTCCTCCTGGCCCTGGCCCTGGCGGCGCTGGTCCTGGGAACCCTGTTGACCTCGGCCGGGGTCCAGACCCTGAGGATCGCCCGGATCGAGCCTCGCTACCAGGCCCTGCTGACGGCCAGCCGGGTCCTGGAGAAGGCCGCCGACCAGCGCTTCCGAGGAGAGGAGTCCGGGAGTGAGCAAGGCCTGGACTGGAGGCTTCGGACCACGCCGGTCCCGGCCGACCCCCGCCTGGAGCAGATCCTCGTGGAGATCCGGGGGACGCGCCCGGGAACCTCGGTGGTGTTGGCGGCCTACCGCCTGCGGGCCCGCCACGAAGACCCTGGAGCACACCCGGTCGAATCGGGGCTGGACCGGTGAGGGCCCCCCGCGGCTTCACCCTGCTGGAGATCCTGACCGCCCTGGCCCTGGCCACCCTGGTCTACGCCCTGGTCTCTTCGACCACGCTTCACTTGAGCCGGACCGCCCGGGCCGCCAACCGGGCTGCCGAGGGCCGGGCCCGCGTCGTCCGGATCTCCGAGCAGTTGCGCTGGCAGTTGCGGGGGCTCTTCACTTCCACCCAGGAGGACTCCGCCGACCCGACCGCAGCAAAGGCCTCGACCGGGGTCCAGACCGAGGCGCGCTCCGGCCCGCGACGGGTCCGAACTCTGGGGGCTTTGGCCCTGCTGGGCCGACGCACCCAGGAACCCGACCAGGAGATCCTGCTCTTTCGCAGCAACCGGCTGGAACGCGGAAACGGAGCGGCTGAGGTGGGCTACCGCATCCTGGTCGACTCCGAGACGGGCCGCCCCGCCCTGGCCTACCGCCAGTATCCCTGGGCCGACCCTGCGGGCCTGCGCCCTCCCGAAGACGACCCCGAAGCCCCCTGGCGTGTGGTCTGTCGCGAGGTGGTCGGCCTGCGCCTGGAGTTCTCGGCCGACGGTCAGACCTGGCAACGCGAGTGGGAACGACTGGAGAGACCCCGTCGGATCCGCTTCACCCTGGTCCTGGATTCGGGGGCCCTGCTTCAGGCCGAGGTCGTGCCGGGGGTCGAGGCCGGTCGATGGTGATCCTGGCCGTCCTGGCAACCCTGCTGGTGGCCCTGGCGGTCTGCGCCGGGTTGACCGGTTCGGGCTTGGAAGCCCAGCGCCTGATGGATCACGCCGCGGCCCGCGAGGCCAACTACATGGTGGCCCGCTCGGCCATCGAACTGGGCATGGAGGTGTTGCGAGCCGACGACAACGACACCGACGGCCCCCAGGACCCCTGGGCCGTGGGCGAGGTGAACCTGGAGTGGGAAGGCCGCCAGGTGGCCCTGCGGCTGGTGGATGAAGAGAGCCGCTTCCCACTGGGCCGCCTGCAGGCCGCCCCCGACGACGAGTCCGGCCAGCTTCTGGCCCAGGCCCTGGAGCGCCTGATCCGACGCGCCGGACTGCCCGACGCCCCCGCCGCGGTCCAACAACTCCTCGACTGGGTCGACCCCGACCCCATCCGCCGACCCCGCGGGGCCGAGCTGGGTGACTACGGCCAGCAACCGGTCAAGGATGGCCCCCTGGACTCGCTGGCCGAGCTGAAGGTCCTTCCGGCCTGGAACCAGGCCCCGGGCCTGGCGGCGCCCAAACGCCCCCCTCCCCCGCAACTGGAGGGCCTGGAAGAAGCTCAAGCCTCCGACGAGATCCGACTGGTCGTCCCCGGCCCCGAGACCCTGGGGTCCGGGACCTCCAGCGAGTGGTCCGACTGGCTCAGCCTGCACTCCAATGGCAAGACCAACATCAACACGGCTCCCCCGGAGCTGCTGTCGAGCCTGGACCCCGACCTGGGGCAGGTGGCGGTCGACGAGATCCTCCGCCGCCGGCAGCAGGAAGCCTTCGCCAGCGGCGACGACCTGCGCCGGGTGCCCGGAGTGGACGCCGACCTGGCCTTCCGCCTGGAAAAGGTGCTGGGGTACCATTCGGACACCTTCGAGATCCGAGCCACCGTCGACCATCCCCCAGGAAGCCTGACCCTGAAGACGGTGGTCCGCCGCGGGCAGGGTCCCATGCGGGTGCTGTGGTGGGAAGTCCAGTAGGGCGGATCTCGCAGGTCTGGAGGCCACTGGGGAAGAACCCGGCCGGGTTCCCCGAGTCCGAGTTGCGGGGAGTGCCCAAACCGCACGAAGGGAGGACAGGAGAGCTCCGATGTTCCGCGCCACCGGCTTGGATCTGGCCGCCACGGGCAACCGCTTCGTCTCGGTCGGGCTGCCTTGGGGATCCGCCCGCCCGGAAGGCCACCGCCCCCCGGGGCGCGGCCCCCTGGTCGCCAACGTCCCATCGGACCTGCTGACCTTCCGGCGTCTGAACGTCCCCCCCACGGGTCGGGAGATCCGCAGCCGCGTCGTGCGCGAAGAGCTGAGCTGCTCGCTGCCCTTCCCACTGGAAGAGGCCGTCTGGGATTGGACCGACGGCGAGGATGTGGCCAGCGTCCTGGTGGCCATGCGCAGCCACCTGGAAGAGGTGCGAGGGCGCTCGGGCGACCGGGCCCGACTGGACGGTGAGCCCCTCTCCTACCTGAGGGCCGCCCGGGCTTGCGGATTCGAGGATGCCCTGGTCCTGGACTTCGGAGCTTCCCGGACCACCATGTGCGCCATGAAGGACGGCGCCCTGGAATGGGTGCGGGTCTCCTTCCGTGGCGGGAACGCCCTGGATGGACGCCTGGCCGCGGCCCGGAACCTGACCCCGGAGGCGGCCGAGAACCTGAAGAAGGAACGGGGTCTGGATCTTCCCGAGTGTCGGGAATGGCTGGCAACCCTGCTGGAAGAGGCCCTGCTGCCCCGACCCGTGCCCTTCGAGGCCCTGCTGGTCTGCGGAGGGGGAGCCCAGATGCCCGGGCTGCGCGAGGCCCTGGCCGACCGCCTGGGCCTTCCCGCAACGCCCTTCCCGGTCCCGGCTTCCCTGTGTCCCTTTCGAGACGTGGCGGCCTGGGGGGCAGCGCTGGCGGCCCGCCCCGGACGCCCCCGGATCCGTCTGCAGCCGGCCGCCCGTCCCGAGACGGGCCTGCGCCCCTGGTCCATGATCTGGCTGTTGGCCCTGCTGCTGGTCGCCAGCGTGGACCTGGAGGTGCGCCACGCCACCCTGGCTCGGCGAACCGCTCAGCAGGCCGAGGTGCTGCAGGTCGCCGTGCGCCAGCATGCTCCGGACCTGGCCCGATTGTCGAACGAGGAGCTGCTGGCCACCCTCTCACGCCGGGTCGAAGCGGCCCGGGAGGCAGCCCGACGCTCGCCCGTCCTGCTCCTGACCACCCTGGGTCGGCTGGCTGGCCCCCTGCAGGAGCAGCCTGGCATGGAGATCCGCGCCGTGGGCTTCGAGGAAGGGGTGCTGACCCTGGAGGGTCAGGCAGGCTCGGCCCAGCAGGCCGAGGCCTTCCGCAGTTCGCTGGGAGCGGTCCTGGACAAGCCGGAGCTGGTCGAGAATCGGGCCGGAGCCGGCGGGCAGACCCGATTCCGACTGGAAGGCCAGGTGCGCGAGCCATGAGCCCGACTCGACAGATCGCCTGGCTGGCCGGTGTGGCCCTGCTGGGCCTGGTCTGGCTGCTGGCCTATGCCGCCCCCCGCGTGCGCGACATGGATCGCCTCAAGCAGTCCACCTCCCGCTTCGAAACCCAGCGCGGGGCCCTGACCCGCGCCTTGGAGGGGTACGCCGGAACACGCCGCGACCTTCCCCCCCCAACCCCCAACACCAGCAGTTGGATTTCCCAGAACGCCCTGAACGAACTGGAGAACCATCTGGACTTCAACAATCCCTATGGGGAAGGCCGAGGTGCCCAGGTCAAGCTGCGAGCCCTGCGTGCCGAACAGGTCTCGGCCTTCCTGACCCGCCTGGTGTCGGTCGATCTGGTGGTCAAGAGCCTGAAGCTTGAGGATCGGGACGGCGACGGGCGCTGGGACCTGGAGATGATGGTGGAGGTGCCTTCATGAGGACCCTGGGCACCGTCATGCTGTGGCTGCTGGTCTTTCTGGCCTTCCTGGCCCTGCGCTTTCCCTACCAGGCCCTCTTCGAGCAGGCCGTCGGCCGCCTGGAAGCGTCGACCGGAGCGGACCTGACCTGGGAAGAGGCCGAGGCCGGACCCACCGGGGTGCACCTGCGGGGCTTCGAGGTGCGGATGGCCTCCGGAGCCACGTTCCAGGCGGATCGGGCCCGTTTCCGGCCCGCCTGGAAGGGTCTGTCGGCGACGCTCGGGCAGACCCGGCTGGCCGGCCAGGCCAACGCCCGGCTTCAAGGCAGCCGGTTGACCCTGCACGCCGAGGACCTTCAGGTCGACACGGGCTCGCGGGACCTGGGAACCGTGAAGCTGACGGGCGACCTGACCTACGACCTGACCTCTCGGGAAGGCGACGGCGAGCTTCGGATGAGCCTGCCCGACATGTCGGGTGTCCTGCCGGTCCCGGTGCCCTCCCTGGAGGTCGGCGCCAAGGTGGCCGTCCGGCCAGTTCCGGGGAACGGCCCCCCGGCCAACGACGTGACCAGCGAAATCAGCCTCTTTGGCGAAGGGGTCTCAGGGACGGGCAAGGTGAACCTGCGCACCAGACCGGGCGGAGGTTCACCCGGCCTGACCGGGGTCCTGCAGATCGATGCCGGCCCATTGGGGAGCCACACGGTCCGCGTCGGCGGAACATGGGGCCGGCCCGAGTGGAGCCTGGCCCAGGGAGCGAGTACGTGAGAGCACTGAAGATCCTGACGGCAGCCATGCTGGCCGCCCTGCTGCTTCCCCTCGGGGTGGCCCGGGCCCAGGCTCCGGCGCCGGCCCCGGACGGACCCCTCATGAACACCCGGATCACCGAAGCCCTGCGGCGCGGACGCGTCCTGCTGAACTTCGAGAACATCGATATCCGGGTCCTGGCCAGGATGATGGCCGAGCTGACCGGGCGCAACCTGGTCCTGGACGATCGGGTCCAGGGCCGGGTGACCGTGCTCTCCTCGCGCGAGGTGACGCCCTCGGAGGCCTGGGACATCTTCAAGACCGCCTTGCAGCGCTACGGCTTCACCGTGGCCGACCGGGGAGACTACATCCAGGTCCTGCCCGTGCTGGAGGCCCGCCGCACCAGCCGGGTCCTGGCTCCGGGAACCGCCGCGGCGCCGGGAGAGGATCTGGTGATGGCCATCCTGATCCTGCGCCACGCCAATCCGGACGTCCTCCAGAACTCGGTGCGCCCCCTGATCTCGGATGCAGGGATTCTGCTGCCCTACAAGGAGGGTCGCGCCCTGATCGTGGCCGAGCGGGCCGCGGTCGTGTCACGCATCTCCGAGGTGGTGCGCGCCCTGGATCAACTCCACCCCACCACCCACACCTCGGTGGTCTTCCCCAAGCATGCCGAGGCCGAGAAACTGGTCCCGATCCTCCAGCAGATGTTCCAGGGGAGCCAGGACTCGAAGTTCATGGCCTTCGGACCGGCCAACGCCGTGGTGATCCTGGGAAGCGCCCAACAGATCCAGGACGCCAAGCGCCTGCTGGAGCGCCTGGACATCCCCGCCGCGGCCCCCACGAAGCTCGAGCCCCCCCGCTTCTACGTCTACAATCTCCAGTTCGCCCAGGCCGAAGATGTGGCCAAGATCCTGTCGGAGATGCTCCAGGAGAAGCAGCGACTGACCCGGGAACAGGAGAACAAGGCACCCTTGGCCCTGATCCCGACTCCCCCACCCGACGCGGGCAACCTGAGCGCCAACTCGGCGGCCCTGGACCGGCCCATGGTCCCGGGCCCGACCTCCAGCCCCTCGCCCTTCCCGGACGCCACGGGGATCGTCCCGGCGCCACGGACCGTGGGCTTCGTCTCTTCGAAGGTCTCGGCCGATCCCGAGACCAACTCGCTGGTCCTCTTCGTCTCCCCCTCGGAGTACGAGGGCCTGCGAGCGGTGATCGCCCGGCTGGATCTGGAGCGCCGCCAGGTCCAGATCTCGGCCGTGGTGGCCGAGGTCTCGCTGCGCCGGGTCCGCGACGTGGGCGTCAACTGGCAGGCCATGACCTCGGGTGGCGTGGTCGGCTCCTTCCGGGGTGGCCTGACCGAGGAGGGCCTGCTGAGCTACCTGGCAGGCGGCCACTTCGTGGTGGGCGCCGTCGGGCCCAACACCCGCACCATCCGGGTGGCCGGCCAGGACATCCAGGTGCCGGAGTTCTTCGCCTTCCTCTCGGCCCTGCAGGACAACTCGGACTTCAACCTGATCTCCGCTCCCCGAGTCCTGACCCAGGACAACAAGGAGGCGATCATGAACGTCGGCCAGGTCGTGCCCTTCGCCACCGGCGGACGCCTGGACGCCTTCGGCCAGCCCCTGGTGACCTTCGACTATCGCGAGGTGGGGATCAAGCTGCAGGTCACCCCGCACGTCAACCAGAGCGGCAAGATCCGGATGGACATCGACCAGGAGATCCAGGAGGTCACCGACTACCTGCAGCAGGAGATGGCCGGAGTCGGCTTCTCGGCCCCCATCGTCTCCAACCGCAACGTCAAGACCACCGTGACCGTGGGCAACGGGGAAACCCTGCTGATCGGGGGCCTGATCTCCAAGCGCACCGTCGACGCGGTTCGGGGTGTGCCGATCCTCAAGGACCTGCCCCTGCTGGGCGGGCTCTTCCGGCAGAAGAGCACCGACGAACAGAAGACCACCGTCTTCATCTCGATCACCCCCCAGATTGTGGATTCCGACAAGGAGTTGGGCCCACTGGACCAACCCTTCGCCCCCTACGTCGAGAGTGAAGGCAACCCCGGAGAACAGCAGCCCGAAGACCGCGAGACCCGTCCGACCCGGAAGGCGGTGGTTTCGGAGCCAGCGCTTCCCGGTCTCTGCCTGCAGGACTTCGGTTTCCCCCAGGATGTGGGACCGGGGCGCTCGAGCCGACCCTTCGTCACGGTGCGCAACCAGGAATCCCGCCCCCTGGAGCTGGTCCTGACCGGCACCGTGGAGCGTCCCGATGGGCAGAAGGAAGCCCTGGAGAACCTGCCCCTGACGCTGGGCGTGGGCGAGGAGCGACAGGTCCAACTGCCGCGCTACACCTTCCCGAACCTGGCGGGGGTCTACCGCTTCGACGTGCTGGCCCGATACCAGGACCGTGACGCGGCGCGCCTTCCCAACCCATGGCAACTGGAACTGCCCGGACTGCCGGCCCCCGGCGCCGGGGACCGCTGAGGCCGCCGATGCCCTCCAGCCCCACCATCCCCCTGGAGTTCTGGCAGCGCCATCGCCTGCTGCCCCTGGAGGAAGCCCCGGATCTCCTGACCGTGGGCATCCACTCGGGTACCCCCCGACAACTGCTGGAGGATGTCCGGCTGACGCTGCGCAAGGATGTCCGCCCCGTCCTGATGAGCACCGAGGAGCTGGAGCAGGGGCTGCGCCGGCTGATGGTGGAGGGCGAGCGCCTGGGTGAAGCCGAGGAAGGCGAAGGCGCCGAGGTGGACCTGGACGCCAGCGGAAACCTGCTGGCCGACGCCACCGACGCCCCCGTGGTCCGCCAACTCAACGCCCTCTTCCTGCGGGCCATGGAGACCCGCACCTCGGACATCCACTTCGAGCCCTACGAGGACCGCACCGTCGTCCGGATGCGGGTGGACGGAACCCTGTACCCGGTCCACGAGATGCCCCGCTCGCGACACCCCCAGGTGGTGGCCCGACTGAAGGTGATGGCCCGGCTCGACCTGGCCGAGACCCGACGCCCTCAGGACGGGCGATTGCACGTGCACTCGGGTGAACGCCACCTGGATGTGCGCATGTCGGTGGTGCCCACGCTGCACGGCGAGAGGGTGGTGCTGCGCCTGCTGGAGAAGGACGTCCGGCTCTACAACCTCGAGCAGTTGGGCCTGGACGCCCCCGACCGCGAACAGGTGAACGACCTGGTCTCCAATCCCTACGGCCTCTTCCTGATCACGGGCCCCACGGGTTCGGGCAAGACCACGACCCTGTACGCCATCCTGGACCAGATCAAGTCGCCCGAACGCAACATCCTGACCATCGAAGACCCGGTGGAGTATCAGATCGCCGGCCTGGGGCAGATCCAGGTCAACGAGAAGGTGGGAGTCACCTTTGCCAGTGGCCTGCGCTCGGTGCTGCGCCAGGATCCCGACGTGCTGATGGTGGGCGAGATCCGCGACCCCGAGACCGCGGAGATCGCCATCCACGCCGCGCTGACGGGACATCTGGTGTTGTCCACCCTGCACACCAACGATGCCCCGACCGCGGCCACACGCCTGCTGGACCTGGGGGTGCCCCCCTACCTGCTGTCCTCCTCGCTGCTGGGAGCCATGGCCCAACGCCTGGTCCGGCGGCTTTGCGACCATTGCAAGGGCCCCTACCAGCCGACGCCCAACGAGCTGCGCCGGCTGGGCCTGGGGGAGTTGCCTCCCGGCGGGCGTTTCTTCCAGGCCGTGGGCTGCGAGAAGTGCATGCAGACCGGCTATTCCGGCCGCAGCGGGATCTACGAGATCATGGCGGTCGACGAAGAGTTGCGCAGCCGCATCGCCCGCTCGGAGGACTCGCGGACCCTCGGCAGGCTGGCTCGGGAACGCGGGATGCGAACCCTGATGGAGGACGCGGCGGTCAAGGTCACCGCAGGCCTGACCACCGTCCAGGAGGCCCTGCGGGCGGCCCGCCTGTAGGAAGGATCGTCCATGCCCCTGTACCAGTATCAGGCCACCGACCCGAAGGGGAAGCCCGTCCAGGGGATGGTGGCCGCCGCCTCCCGCTCGCAGGCCCACCAGAAGCTGCGCCAACGCGGCCTCTTCCCCCTTCATCTGGACGAGGACCTGGCAGGCGGAACCCGCCAGGCGGGCGGCGAGGACCTGGCCCACACGATCCTGCAGCTTGCCGCCCTGCTGAAGTCCGGGATTCCCACCGACGAGGCCCTGGAGTCGCTGACCGAGACCGCCGAGAGTGCCCGCTTGCGCCGGGCGTTGGCCCGAGTCCGGGTCTGCCTGAGGGAAGGGCAGGCCCTCTCGGAAGCCATGGCTGAGGACGACACCTTCCCTCCCATGCTGGTCCGTATGGTCGCGGCAGGCGAGGAGGCCGGCCAACCCGCCGTCATCCTGGGCCGCTATGCCAGCTTCCTGCAAGAAGAGCTCGAGCACCGCCGGGCCCTGCAATCCGCCCTGACCTACCCGGTGGTCTTGGTGACCATGTCGGTGGCCCTGCTGGTGGCGCTGCTGGTCTTCCTGACACCGGTGGTCCAGGAGATGTATGCCTCGATGGACCGGGATCTGCCGACCATGACCCGGGTGATGGTCGATCTGGGGGCGGTGCTGCGGGCCTGGGGCCTGCCCGCGTTTCTGGGCCTGGGCGTCGTGGGATTGCTGCTCTGGCGTTCCCTGCCCCGGATCGCCTTGGACCGCTGGAAGCTGGACCTGCCCTTGCTGGGCGCCCTGGTCCGCTCGGGCCTGATGTCCCGCTGGGCGCGTACCCTGGGACTGCTGTACGGCGCCGGAGTGCCCCTGGTCCGCGCCTTGCAGATGAGCCGCGAGGTGATCGACAACCAGTACCTCAACCGCGAACTCCGTGGCGTCGAGAAGGCCGTAGAGAGAGGTGACGGCCTGGCGGTGGCCATGGGCCGGGTCTGGCTGGTCCCGCCACTTCTGACGCAGTTCCTGCGCACGGGCGAACGCACCGGCGACCTGGAACCCATGCTGGTCTCCGCGGCGGGATTCTACGAGCGCGAGTTGACCCGGAGGCGCGCCGCCATGGTGCGCTGGCTGGAGCCCGGGTTGATCCTCTTCATGGGACTGGTGGTCGGGATGCTGGTCGTGTCGGCCCTGCTGCCCCTCTCACAACTGGCCGCCGAGTTGTAGCCGGACCGGCTTTCGCCCTTCGGCCTCCCGAGTCCGACGCCAGGAGGCACGCAAGCCGACGTCGAACACCCGCCGCTCGAAGGCCCGGTTCTCCAGGAACAGAGCCGGCCAATCCGGAGGAGGTCAGACCATGAAGAGACTCATCCTGGGCCTGCTGGTGCTTCTCGCACTCGGCCTGCTGGTCTTCCCCGCCATCGCGGAAGCCGAAAAGACGGACTGTTCAACCTGCCCGCAGCACGCCAGCCAGGCCTCTGCGGAAGACGCGAAGTGCCCCTGCCCCCAGGCCAAGGACGGCAAGCCCTGCGAGAAGTGCACCTGCCCCCATCGCCAGGACGGCAATCCCTGCGAGAAGTGCACCTGCCCCCATCGCCAGGACGGAAAGCCCTGCGAGAAGTGCACCTGCCCCCAGGCCAAGGACGGCAAGCCCTGCGAGAAGTGCACCTGCCCCCATCGCCAGGATGGCAAGCCCTGCGAGAAGTGCACCTGCCCCCAGGCCAAGGACGGCAAGCCCTGCGAGAAGTGCACCTGCCCCCATCGCCAGGACGGCAAGCCCTGCGAGAAGTGCACCTGCTCCCAATGCCAGGATGGCAAGACCTGCACTCCGACTTCAGGCGACACCTGCACGACGAAAGAGGCCTGCCCTCGCTGACCCAGGCCCCCGGAGTCCTGACCCCGAGCCTGCCAACCTGGCAGGATACGCCCGCGCCGGCCCTCTGGGCCGGCGCTTCGTTTGATCGGCCCTCTGGGCCGGCGCTTCGTTTGATCGGCCCTCTGGGCCGGCGCTTCGTTTGATCGGCCCTCTGGGCCGGCGCTTCGTTTGATCGGCCCTCTGGGCCGGCGCACCCATTTGATCGGCCCGCTTCTGGCAAGTTTCGGCCTGGCGTCCTATAATCGACGGCGGAGGCCTGCGACTCTCGCACCCCCGCCAACCCCACCCCCCGGAGGACGCATTGAAGAACGCCTGCCGAATCCTCCTGGCTTTGCTGGTCTTTCTGGGGGCTGGCCTCCTGCCGGCCCGGGCCGAGCTTCCCTTTCGGCTTCCTGAGGGTCTGGAGCCCGGCCAGGAAGGCGGAGTCCTGGCTGGTCGGGTCCAGGACTCGAACGGAAAGGGGCTGTATGGCGCCAGCGTCAAGATCGACGGCTCGGAGAGGACCCGGACCGACCACCGCGGCGGCTTCCGCATCTCCGGGCTCCCTGCTGGCGAGTACGGACTCACCGTCTACCTCTCGGGCTACCGGACCGCCAAGGGGACTGTGAGCCTGGGCCCCGGCCAGTCCCGGGACATCCTGATCAGCCTCTCGTCGATCTCGGGAGGCTCTTCGGGCGAATCCGCCCCCATCCGGCGCACCCGCCTGACCATCCAGGCCCATCCCTTCCGTTCCGACGGTGCCAGGTACACCGTCCGGCGCATCGAAGTCACCGAACAGGGCGGCTCCGGACGGACCTGGAAGAACACCTGGTACCGCACCTATGACTCCTACGTCGAGCTTCCCTGCGACGATGCCGAGTTCGGCCGCTACTACCGGGTTTCCATCACCTGGTACAATTGGAGATCCCGCAACGAAGTGACCAGCTCCTGGGAGCCTCGGATCTGGAGGGACTCCCAGAAGGAGAGCTACAGCCGACCCTGAGAGCGGGACGACGGGGCCGGCCCCACCCGGCCAGGCCTTCCCAGGCCGAACCAGAAAGACGACGTCCCTGAGACGTTCCGAAGGGGCAGGCCCGAACCGGTCGAAACCTGTCCGAAGGCGATTCTGGAATCCGGAAATGGCGTGATCGGACGCGGCCTGGGCCCAGGTGAACCCCAGCCGGAACCTGCCAGGCTTCCCAGCCCAAGGAGGTGCCTCGATGTTCAGGCTTCGTTCCCTCATCGGACTGATGGCCCTGCTCGTGTCCTGGACGGCACAACCCGCCCTGGCGGCCCCCGAAGGGGAGTTCATTGCCCCGCAGGGGGGCCAGCAGGAGCGCGTGGTGGCCTCCCCCACCCTCTGGATTGCCGAGATCTCCGGGCTGGGGATGCCCGAGCCCTATCGCGAAGAATCTCCCGTCGCCGAGGCGATCGACCCCACCCACGGGCTCCCCGGCCGCGTGGTCCTGGGACCCCTTCCGGACCGGATGGAGCCCTTCGAGGTCCTCTGGTTCACCCAGGAAGGTCCGGAGGCGATCCGACTCTTCCGCGACGGGCGGCAGTATCCCGACCTTGAGGCCGCCCGCCAGGCAAGCGCACCTCCAGGCCCCTTCATCCGCTTCTGGTCTGCAGCCCGATTCGCCGAGCTCTCCGTCCTGCCGGTGTTGAAAAAACCCGACCGGGCCGGCCTGCTGGCCTTGATGCGAGAAGTGCTGCCCAGGATTCCCATGGGATCCACAGACTCCGCCGTGAACGAAGCGATGGAAGACCTGATGATCGAGAAGGGGTTCAACCCCTTCTCCAGCCGCCGGGCCTTCGTCGAGGCCCGTGAAGGCCTGGCCGAGGACCCCGAGGTCCAATCCCTGCTGAAGGAAATCCAGGGTCGAATCCAACAGGACGCCCCGGATCCGGAAGGCTAAACCGGACAGCAGGGGTCCGGCGACGAGAGCAGGCCGGCGGCCACGTCCAGCAGAGGCTCCTCGTTGGCGTCCAGGCGGGGCATCGCAAAGCGGGCCCCGGCGGCCAGGCAGCGTTGCCGGAGGAGATCATCGTCCGGTCGGGTGATGGCCAGGATCGGATGGCGCTCCGCCAACGCCCCCAAGACCTGAAGCATCCGTCGGCTGCGTCGGGAAACCTCCACCAACAGGGCGACCGGCATCTCGAGGTCCAGGTTGGCGCGCACGTCTCGCAGCGAGGCACACCACAAAAGTCGAGCCCCCAGACGGGCAGCGAAGCGCCCCTGAAGACGCGCTGCCAGGGCAAAATCGCCCGTCAGCAGAAGGAAGACGGGCCGCCGCCCATCCCCTCCCGGTGTCAACTTCATGGCTCGGACCTCGCCGTGTTCACAGCGTCTGAAACCCGCTTCCTCGCACCGGGTTGCGCCTGGGGCATCCACCCCGGCCTGCCGCCCTTTCAGCCCTCCTGAGCCTTCTTCCTCCAGGGCGGCGGCCCGGAAGCCAGGAAGAGCACCTTGACCGCCACCACCAGGGCCAGCAGGCCCCAGATCGCCCCCCACACCATCGGCGGCAGGGGAATATAGTTGGAGAAGACGGCCGCATCGCTCTGCGGGACGGTCCGGACGATCAGGTCGTCCCGGATGTCCAGCAAGGCGTAGAGCATGCTGGTCACCCCCAGGAAGGACAAGAGCAGATCGTTGAAGGCCTCACTGAGGCGTGCACCGGCCAGGCACAGCAGGCCACCGAAGAGCAGACCGCTGACGAATCCGAACAAAGAGCGCACGTACAGCAGGGTGACGATCAACAATGCAAGTCCGACCAGAAAGGCCAGAGCCCTCCTCTGGGAGGTCCAGGCGGCCCCCAGGACCAGGGCGGCTCCGCAGAACATGCTTCCCAGATACCCGGCAGGAAGAATGACCAGGGGCCAGCCTCCCGTCGAGGTCATCAAACCCCCCAGGTTGGGGTCCAGAAGGATGTGCTCGATCCGCCCCCCCGTGGCCATCGCGGCCAGGCCATGGCTGGCCTCGTGGAAGAACACGACGAGGACCTTGATGGGATAGACCAGGGGCGTGTCCCACAAGGTCATGGTCACGGCGAAGAGCGCCGCCAGGATCCACATCCGATCCAGGGTCTTCATGGTTCCCCTCCATGGGTCGCCGGTTCTGCCGCAGGACAGGCCCCAGCAGAGCCTTTCTCAAGGCATTCGGGGCGGGACCCGAGGCGGCCTCTTCCAGGATCCCTCCCAGACCACGGGCATGGCCAGGAACATGGGGAACTGTTCACATCCTCGCCACATTCACGATTCCTTCAGATGCCACCATGGCCATAGGAGGCACAGACCACATGCAGATCGGTCCTCTCTTCAACGTCGGTGGGAACCAGGTTGACCGCAAGGAGGTCAACCCGGAGCTGATCCGGACCATGGCGGACAGCGCCCGAAACATCAAGACCGAGGGCAACCCCGCCCCGGCCGCGTGGACCGAACTCGCAGACCGTGTTTCCAAGGACGATCAGGTCTCTCCGGAAGATCTCCAGCAGATCCTCGATCTGAGCAAGTCCTGTTACAAGCACCACCGCCAACTGCACACCGATCTGAAGGCCTCCGGATACAAGGACCGCAAGATTCGGGCAGAGCTCCAGGATCTTCACGTCTTCGAAGCCGGGGCCAGCAAGGTCAAGGAATCCGTGGCCCTGGCCCAATCGCAGGTGGCCGTCCAGGCCCTGGCCGGAGCCTCCTTCGGCCCCATCGGCCTGGTCAGCGCCTTCGTCACCCACGCCAACCTCCAGAAGAAGGCCCTCGAGCCCCTGATGACCCAGATCCAGGGCCTGCGCGACGGCACCAGCCCCAGCCTCTTCCAGGGCAACAAGGCCGAGGGAGTCCGCGGTCCGGAGGTCTGGAAGAAGATGAACGACCTGCTGGACGGCGCGGTGGCCTCCGGCAACGCCGGCAAGCCCGTCGAGGTCAACGCCCAGTACTACGAGTTGACCAACCAGGAGATCGTCGGCAAGCTGGCCCAGGCTGCCCAAGCCGGCAACAAGGTCCGCGTGAACGTCGATCCCGGCCGCCTGGTGGCCTACCAGGGAAGCCACGTCGTGATCGACGAGGTGCCCGACAAGATGCGGGCACTCTTGCAGCTCTCCCAGACCAAGGGCGACGTCGGGATCTCGATGTATCCCATCTCCAAACAACTGGGAAATCCCAACAACCTGATGCACCGCAAGGGGCTGCGAGTGGGTGAGCAGTTCTTCCTCTCGGGGATGAACGCCAACAAGGGCTCGGGCGAGAACGTCGACGTGGGCTACGTCCTGGAGGGCCCTGCCGCACGCCAGTTGGTTCAAAACTTTGCCCGCGATGTCGAACACTCTTCAAACGCCACCCTGGAGGAGGTCTTCGGCGAGAAGCCCCTGGCCGAATTCATGGACGGCGACATCAACATGCGGGCCCGCGGTCTGGCCAGCCTGATCGACTGCGCCGGCGGGCCCTCCCCAGCAGGAACCCAGCTCCCGAAGATCAACAACTACGCCGAGCTGAAGGCCCTGGCCGACAAGCATGGCGAGCGGGCCCTGGACTACACCGACCTGAAGATGGCCGAGCTCGACCAGGCTCTCCAGTCCGGGCGGGAAATTCCCTTGTCCAAGAAGGGCAAGAAGAAGTTCCTGGAGCTGGTGGAGCGCACCCTGGATGCCTCCAGGACCCCGAAGAACCTCAAGCGCCTGGCCGACATCGGACTTCCGGAAGGCAAGGTGGCCGGCACCTCGGCCGTGGCTCTGGCGGACTATCCCGAAGAGCGCCAGGCCCTGATGCTGACCGCCATCCAGGAAGCCGAAGAGTTCGTCTACATGCCGGCCTTCGTGATCACCCGCAGCGTGGCCTCGATGCTTGTGGCCCGGCGCGATGAGCTGAAGGCCGAGGGCAAGGAGTTGGACATCCGGGTCATCGCCGACCCTGGCGTGTACCCCGACGGTGGCACCCCCAACGAGTACGGCGTGAAGTTCCTCGAGAACGCAGGAGTCCCCGTGCGCTGGGCGCTCCTGCCTCGGACGGACGAGCACGACCGCAAGGTCCACGCCAAGGCCATGTTGACCGAGAACGGCGAGTTCTTCGGCAGCACCAACTTCTCGAACAAGGGGCTCACCGACAACTGGGAACAGTCCGGCTACGTGCGGATCGACCCCAAGGACAAAGCAGCCCGGCAAGGTCACGATCTGGCTGTGGCCGACTTCCTGCAGATGTGGGACGACAAGTCCTTCGAGTTGAACACCCTGGAGAAGGGCCTGGAGATGCGCGAGCGCTCCAAGGGAGACAAAGACTACGAGGTTCAGGCCGACGAGGCCCGTTACGGGATCGTGCGGTCCGTCATCCGCGGGATCGAGAACGTCGAGAAGGCCTCGGCCACGTTCATCCAGCAGCAGGCCTCCGATCCCAAGACCGCCGAACGCATCTCCGAACTGGTGGAAGAGGGCTACGACGACGGCAGTGCCACGCTGATGGCCGTACGCGAGAAGATGGGCGACGACGCCTTCTTCAAAGCCCTCGAGAACCTTGAGCAGCGCCAGAACCTGGAGAAGCTGAAGTAGCCAGGGAAACGCGCGTTTGAAGATTCACCAGGCCGAGTTCGTCACCAGCGCCCCTTCCCTGGCTCAGGCTCCGCCCGATCGGGTCCGCCCGGAGGTGGCCCTGGTCGGGCGTTCAAACGTAGGAAAGTCGTCGTTCCTGTGCGGCCTGGTGGGCTGCAAGGGCCTGGCCAAGGTCAGCGCCACCCCCGGCAAGACCCGGATGCTGAACTACTTCCTGATCGACCAGCGCTGGTACCTGGTCGACCTTCCTGGGTACGGCTACGCCAAGGTCTCCAAGGCCGAGCAGGAGCGCTGGGGTCGGGCCATGGAGGAATACCTCTCCCGGCGGGAGGGGCTGGTCCTGGTCATCCAACTGGTGGACGCCCGCCACGGCCCCCAGGCCTCCGATCTGCAGATGCAGGGCTGGTTGGCGGACAAGGCCTTCCAACACCTGGTCATCCTGACCAAATCCGACAAACTCTCGCGCTCTCAACTGCTTCGTTCGCACCGTCAGTCGGCGGTGGCCATGGGCCTTCCCCTGGACGACGTCCTGGTCTATTCCTCGGTCACTGGAGACGGCCGGGACGCCATCCTGAAACGTCTGGGCGCAACGCTGGGCTGACCTTCAGGCGGGTCGTTGCAGGCTTGCCACGCAAGAGGGCCCGAACGGCGAACCCCTCTGGCCCTTGCCGAAGACCTCAACCTCCAGAGGGAAGCAGTGACGACGGCAGGGGCCGGATTCATGAAATCGACGCGGACGACCTTGGTGCCCCCCAGAGAGCCAGGAGCCCCTGCGGACGCGCCGAATTCCTCCCTGTTCCAAAACTGGCAGCGGAGCTTCGCGCTCCGACGGGAGGACACATGTCGGATCCCCAACCGACCCGCAGGAGTTTCGTCAAGGGCCTGGCCGGTGCAGCCTTCCTGGCCTCGGCCCTGGGGGCTGCCGGGCCTGCCTTCTCGGACGACGAGTTCGACCTGGACCTGGACCTCAAACCCACCAGCGGCCGGGACGACGGCGACTTCCAGACCATGGAGAGTTGCCGCCCGGACTCCTGCGCGGTCTCGTGCGGGGGAACCTGCCACACCTGCGGGAAGACCTGCAACGACACCTGTGGGTCCTCGTGCCCGGACACCTGCCGGGGCACCTGCGTGACCTGCGGCGGCGCCAGTTGCAACCGCAGTTGCCAGAACGCCTGCCCGACCCAGCGCGACTCGTGCGGCTGTCCGCCGCCCAAGCCAAAGTCCCGCTGAACAGGTGCCCTCCCCGGAAACCTGGCGCCCGCTTCTGGAAGGGTCACACCGGCTCGAGATCCTGAGCCTCGTTCGCGAGGTGGCTGGCCGACTGGCTGAACCTGGCGCCCCGCAGCGCGCGGCTGAGATCGCCCGATCCCAGACCGGCCACCCGGGCTCGGTCTACTGGCTGGCCCAGGGCCTGGCCCAGGGGGACGCCGGGCTGGCCCTGCTCTTCGGACAACTGGATGTGTGCTTCCCCGAGGAGGGCTGGGACCGGCTGGCGCACCGGGCCCTCCAGGAGGGAGTCGGCAACGCCAGCCGGGAGGCCGGGATGGGTCTCTTCTCGGGCCTGCCCGGACTGGCCCTGGTGGCCCACCTGCTCTCCCGGCAAGGCCGGCGCTACCAGAAGCTCCTGGCCTCCCTGGACGCCGAACTCTCCCTCCTGGTGCAACAGGCCCTGGAGGTGCCATTGCAGACCAGCCGGGCGGCTCGCGACTGGGATCTGGTCTCGGGGCTGGTGGGCCTGGGGGTTCTGGCCTGGACCCGGAACCACCCGGCCCTGCCCGATGTGCTGGCCCGCCTGGAGACGATGGCCAGCCAGACCTCTTCCGGATCCGGCTTCTTCGTCCCCGGAGAGTGCATCGCCAATCCCTCGCTTCGCGAGGAGGCCCCCGAAGGCCACCTGGACCTGGGCCTGGCCCACGGCATCGCGGGCCCCCTGGCCCTCCTGGGCCTGACCGGGAACTCCGGCCCGACCCGGGCCACCCGGCGGCTGGCGGATCTGCTCCAGGCCAATCGCTCGGACGACGAGTGGGGGCCCAACTGGTCGGCCGCAGCTCCGCTTCAGGAAGGGGCCCTGGTTCCTGGCCCACCGACCCACGCGGCCTGGTGCTACGGGGCCCCGGGCATCGCCCGCGCACTCTGGCACGCGGGATTCGGCGAGCGTGCCCTGGAGGCCATGCAGGCCGTGGCCCGCCGCACGCCCCAGGCCCGGCGCCTGGTCTCGCCGGGCCTGTGCCACGGCTTTGCCGGACTTCTGGCGCACGCCCTGCGCTTCTGGAACGACTGCGACGACCCGACGATGGAGTCGCTGGCCCTGGAGATGGTGGCTCGCCTGGAGGAGGCATGGGACCCCCAGGCGGCCCTGGGTTTCCAGGCGGTGGAGCCGGGAGGGGTCCGGGTCGACCAGCCTGGGTTCCTGGAAGGAGCCCCGGGCGTGGCCCTGGCCCTGCTGGCGGCCTCGACCGATCGCGAGCCGACCTGGGACCGGGTGCTGCTGCTCTCTTGATGCCCAAGCCCCCCGCCTACCAGCCCCGAGACCCCTTCCTGGTCCGGGCCCCGCTGCTGGCCCTCCAGGCGGACCTGGAGCCCGAGCGATTGCTGGCCGACCCCGCAGTGCGCGCCGCCCTGCGGATCGGCAGCCCTTCCCTCTTTGAGGCCCTGGGCTCGCCCGACTCGCGGGCCCGCCGCAGCCTGCGCCGCTATCTCAACCGGCTCTGCACCCGGCCCACCCCCTACGGCCTCTTCGCCGGCGTGGCCCTGGGCTGCTGGGGACCGACCAGCGACCTGGCCCTGGCTCCGGGGCGCAGGACCCGGACCCGACCCGACATGGGCTGGCTGCTGGAACGGGTCCTGGCCTGGGAGCAGGATCGCAAAGTCCGCCCCTTCCTGAACCTGCTGGCCAACCCCAGCGTCGTGGTGCGCACGGGTCGGGCCTGGCTGGGCGAGCGCCTCCGCTTCCAGAAGGAGGACCCCCAGCCCGAGGTGTCCGTGCGGGCCACCCGATTGCTGCGCGAGGTCCTGGCCCGCGCCCGGCAGCCCACACCCTGGGAGGAGGTGCTCAGGACCCTGCCCGGCCCCACGGAGCGCGGGGAGGACTTCCTGCACCAGCTCCTGGACCAGACGCTTCTCCTGAGCGACCTGCGGCCGCCCTTGACCCTGGCGGATCCGGCGGGGTGGTTGGTGCAACGCTTGAAGCGGATCCCTCCCCTGGCCCAGGAGGCCGCCGAACTGGAGCAGCTCCTCCAGGCCTGCCGGACGTGGGACGACCTTCCCGAGCCGGCTCGAGAGGCCGCCTTCGCCGAGCTTCCAGCCCCGGTCCAGGTCGACTCGGCCCTGAACCTGGAAGGGCGCACCCTGTCCCAGGAGGTGGGCCTGGAGGTGGCCCGGGCGGCGGAACTGCTGCTGCGGCTCTCGCCCTTCCCCCAGGGGCTGCCTGACCTGCGGGAGTACCGGGGACGATTCGTCGAGCGCTACGGCCTGGATCGGGAGGTGCCGCTGCTGGAGATGCTGGACCCGGTCCTGGGCCTGGGCGCCCCCGAGGGAGGCAGCCAAAAGACCCC
>Ga0334890_1000608_pt1 | contig 61438 bp, 51 predicted proteins | sample GraSluR1_MG_3_FD_207220 | JGI IMG/M metagenome (GOLD analysis project Ga0334890, IMG submission 207220) | Sludge microbial communities from methane-producing bioreactor in Wageningen University, Netherlands - Granular Sludge_31_08-R1 | ecosystem: Engineered > Bioreactor > Anaerobic >... | reverse complement strand
CCTCAAAAGGATTTGAACGATTGTTTGTCCCACAACGGAAAGGCTAAGAAGGACTAAACACCATGCAGTAAGTATGGTCGCTCTCCAGTCAAAAGCTCCAACACCGTACGCTAACCTTACAAGTGGTAACCTTAGAACTATCAATACTGCCACTATTGGAAATATTAAAAACAGAGAGATTTGTATAGATTTATTTAATACTTCACAAAACTTTTCTTTTTCATCACAATTTTCTGCTAAATCAGGTAGGGCCACTTGTGCTACAGCACTTCCTATTATGTTGATTGGAAACATATGTAGGCTGAGAGCAAATTTATAGGCACTAAGAGCCCCAGCCGCTAATGAAAAACTTATCAACGTATTAACCACCACATTAATCTGTTCACCAAATATCCCAATTGTTCTTGGTATTGCTAATTTGAGAGCCCTTAAAGTATGATGGTTTCTCAGACCTTCCATCAATGTGTCAAAGCCCATCCTAAACCTCGTATCGTAGTATGTTTTAAATTTAGGTATCTGTATTAAGAAATGAAGTAAAGAGCCAATGACCGCTGATATTGCAATACCCTCTATCCCCATCTTAAAAAAAACTACTAAGACAACCGAGCCTATTATCATTGCTAGGTTGTAGAAGAGAGGAGCTAATGATGTTATAAAGAATTCTTTTCTAACTTGTAGATATCCTGTTAAAAGACTGCTAATTCCCAACAGGACAGGAGATATCATCATTATCCTTGTTAGCATAACAAACAGTTCAAAATCATTACCATCAACTCTCTCAGCAAAGCTAAGAACATTCTGTAGTACATCTGACTCTATTAGCACTGTTGTTAATTGAGGGGTGAATACGAAGAAGAGAAGAGCTATTACTGTACAGAAAGCGGATATTATCAGAGCTAAATGATTAAAGAACTCATTTAAATACTCCTTTCCTTTTTTATGTAGGACTTCAGAAAATATAGGTATTACTGCGGCATTGATCGAACCAGCAACTAAAATCATGAACAGCATATCTGGTATTGTGAATGCAGCCCAGAATATGTCCAATTCATGAGACACACCGAATAGCTGGGCAATAGTTCTTAATTTTAGAAAACCTAAAACCTTTGTGATGAGAAGTAGGAGCATTACAAAGAACACACCATTTTTCTGTTTTAGAATCTTTAACATATTCTAGAGATTTCAGTTATGCGATTAATATCATAATTTAAACTCAACTTTTTATCAATTAATCTAAATTTAATAATTATACGAGATAATTATGTATGGAATCTTTTCTCGATATTTTATTCCCCAAAAGTTGCAGTATATGTTGCAGAAAAGGAACATATTTGTGTAACAGGTGTAAAAAGCTTTTTAAGAAGACATTACCGGAGTGTTATAAATGTAGGAGGATAAATTGCAATTATAAAACCCACAACTTTTGTAAAAGAGAGAAGGATCTAGATGCTGTATTTGTATGTTGGGAATACAATTCTCTAACCTCTGATCTCTTACGAAAGTATAAATATGGATATGTATATGATATTGATACAGCTTTGGTGGAGTTTGCTACAGAAAGAATAGTTGAAAGTAACTATATGGAACTACTAGAAAACACTCTTATAACAAATATACCCATATCATCGTTGAGGTTAAGAGAAAGAGGCTTTAATCAGACATATAGTATATCTAAAAGGATATCCGAAGTTTTTGAGCTTGAGTTTAATAGTGCTTTAATAGGAAGAAAGCACAGTATTGAACACCAGGCTTTTAAGGAAAAAGACGAGAGGAAACATATGGAGGAAGAGGAGTTCTATATTTCGAAACCTCAGGATATCAACAATTTTAGTAGTATTACTATAGTAGATGATGTAATAACTACTGGAACAACATTAGAGAATGCCTCTTACTGTCTAAAGAAATATTACGGAGAATCGTTAATAGTGAATGCTATTTGTATGTTCAGGGGAAAACCCTACTACTCTGAGTCTTCTGATTCTGAGGAAGGAGTAGGATCCTCTTGATCTTCTGAGACTTCTTCCTGGGTTTGACTATCCGTCGGTTCTGTATCCTTGCTTATTGCATTAAGTTGCTTTGTTATCTCGGTATACACATCCACGTTTGTATTTCCCTGAGTTTCCAATATCTTTTTTGCAGCCTTTAAATATGATTCATATATATCCATATTCCCCCTCTCTTTGTTAAGATCTCCTGCTAAAAGTATAGAGGGAATATGCTGAGGATTTATACTTAAAACCTTAGTTAGAGATGCTAATGCATTATCCTTCTCTCCTTTTATTACGCTTATTTGAGCCATACTGTAGTGTAATTCGAAATTAAGAGGATTAAGCTCTAAAGCTCTCTCCAAAGAGAACACTGCATCTGCTGTATAATCATAAAATCCCATACCCACTAACCCCATGTATATCCTAGCTCTGGCCTCCCAATTTGCGTATATATTAGGAGATATATCTATACTTTTTCTTGTAGAATCTATTACGGCATTTCTCCATGTACCTACATTCCTTATTAAATCTTGATTGTTTTCATCTTCTTCGGACTTAGAGTATTTTTCCGCTGCAATCCCAACTCTTTCTAAGTACATTGATCCCTTCCTTCTATTATATAAAGGGTTGTTTCTGTCGAAATCTACCGCCTTGGAATAGAAATGAGCCATAGATGCGACGAAAGCTTCCCTCTCTTCAATTGTAGGATAAACATCTCCTTGGTACTTTTTGTTCTGTTCAACAAAGAAGGATTCTGCCTTTAATGCATACGCACTAGCAATCCCCTTAGATATCCAGACTCCGAATATTGCAATTGTGATAACTGACATTAATATTGTTACAAAAGTATTCAAACCACTACCAGATCTTCCCCTTTGTCCCACCAAATTCAAATTAGCAGCCCAAAGTTTAATTACGAACCTATCCTCAGTACCCTTTTTAAGTATATCTTTTGTTATTGCTCTTAAACTTACCAATGTCAAAAGAAGAAATACAACTATTACAGAGTATGTAACAAAGTATGATGATATATATATTGTCAGAAGCGAGAGATTTATTATTAAGAGCCTCCAGCTATTTGAGTGATCCGTATGGGATTTTATGTTTCTCAAATCCGTTATGAACACCTTAACTATCGAAAACCCTAGAAAGAGCCATACCAAAAACCAAGCTAATCCACCATTCGCAAACTGAGTAAAGACCTCACTTCCTGCATAATAAAAGGTGACTTGATTGAAAGCTAGCAAATTTACATTAAGAGGTTTGTATAGGTAATAGGCTGTTGAAAATGCATCAACTCCAACACCAAAAATACCCCTTACAAAAGATTCTACAAATACAGAGGCTGCTATTATCCAAGAAACGTCAGATCCTAAGGAAACTTGGGATACCAAGTCCATGCTATCAGGAATTACTAGATTTAAGACTGCAGGAATGTGCAGAAGGATTGCAGGTATCAATACAGCTAGTATCACTATTATACAAAGAAGAAAAATATTTTTAGAGACATTTACTTGCAACTTTATTCTTTTTAATACAAGTAGGGAGAATAGAATCAAAAGAAAGAGTGTTACTAGTAATAGATTGAAACCCTGTTTGATTGAGAAGAGCCATATGTTAATTATTGATGCGGAACCAAATATTATAGCTAAGATATATTTCGTCTCTTTTCCTTTCTGTATAAAATGCTCCCCGGCGAGTCCTATGCAGAATATCAAATTAATAATATTGACGAGAATATGCACCTTAGCTGATCTTAATATTGGGAGACCAAATTGATGAAGATCCCTATATACTGGAATTAGTCCCCACACATTGACACCTAAAAAGGATAGAAAACTGAGAATATTATTTAAGAAAAATCCTGCCATAAATGAGAAAAGTGTATATCTCATATCTCGATCATCCTTTATAAATGATCGGGCAATTATCGTTACAAAAAGTATACATATAAAAACGATCAGTCCATTTCCTAATCTTCCATCCACACCCCATATGCTCGAATTAATATCCTTAGAGAATATTGTGGAAAAGAGCATAGAGAGAAGCAGTGTAAAGAAACATATATCTAGAGAGCTTTTCAATATGCTAGTTTTACCTTCTAATAGAAGCTTGGTTACTTCTAAACCTAGGATTATTGTAGAGAACGAGAGTATAAGTAAAGACATACTTCTTTCGGTCCAATCCCAAGGAAATGGCATTATTGCTAAGGGCAACAGAAACATTAAGCCCCAAAAAACATACTTCTGAATAATAGGAATCGTGAATTTTGTACTACGATTCAATTTTGGATCTTGTAGCATAAATGGCAGTAACGATATATTTAATCAATAAATGCTACCATAAATAGAAAGGGAGACCAACTGTCTCCCTTTCCTTCATTTAGCAGAGCCTATTTTTCATCTACTACTTCGCCTTCCTTAACTTCTTCTTCATCCTTTCTCTCTTGATTATCCTCATCTTCTTCCTTTTTCTCCTCTTTACTGACCTGCTCGTACATCTTCTTTCCCACTTCTTGCATAATCTCAGAGAGCTTTTCTGTTTTTTCTTCAACCTCTTTTTCATCGAAGTCTTCTTTCTCTATAAGCTTCTTTAATTCCTCTGCCTCCTTTTCCATTTGCTCCCTATCCGTTTGATCGATCTTATCCTTATTCTCTTTTATAAGTTTCTCTACACTGAAGCATAATGTGTCCGCATTATTCCTTTTCTCAGCTCTCTCCCTTTTTTTCTTATCTTCCTCTGCATGTTTCTCTGCCTCTTCTACCATTTTTTCTATTTCCTCATCCTTCAAACCTGTGGATGCGGTGATTGTGATTTTCTGCTCTTTCTTCGTTGCCAAATCTACTGCTTTCACATTCAATATTCCATTAGCATCTATAGAAAAAGTAACCTCTATTTGAGGAACTCCTCTGGGTGCAGGTGGAATTCCATCCAAGATAAATCTTCCCAAGGTTTTGTTATCAGAAGCCATTTCTCTTTCACCTTGAAGTATGTGTATCTCAACTCCTGGTTGATTATCTGCTGCCGTTGAAAATATCTGTTTTTTCTCAACAGGAATGGTTGTGTTCCTATCTATTAATTTTGTCATAACTCCACCCAAGGTTTCCAAACCTAAAGATAAGGGAGTTACATCCAAGAGTGTTATATCTTTAACATCTCCTCCTAAAACTCCTGCCTGTATAGCTGCTCCAACACCCACAATTTCGTCTGGATTTACACCTTTATTTGGTTCTTTCCCAAATATCTCCTCCACCTTTTTGATTATTGCAGGCATTCTAGTCATACCACCTACTAGCAATACCTCATTTATTTCCTCCTTTTTCAATTTGGCATCCTTAAGAGCTTTTTCGCATGGGGCTACTGTCTTCTCTATCAAATCTGATGTTATCTTCTCAAGCTCTGATCTTGTTAATTTCTCTTTAAGATGTTTTGGTCCTTTATCTGTAGCTGTTATATATGGAACATTCACATCAGTTTCTTCTGATGTGGAGAGCTCTATTTTGGCTTTTTCTGCTGCCTCTCTTAGTCTCTGAAGTGCTGTTCTATCATCTCTTAGATCAAAATTTTCCTTTGCTTTGAATGCATCAGCTAGATGATCTATTATTACCTGATCGAAATCATCCCCTCCTAGGTGTGTATCACCATTAGTAGAGAGAACTTCAAACACTCCATCACCCATTTCTAAAATAGAGATATCGAATGTACCACCTCCCAGGTCAAATATTGCTACTTTTTCGTCCTTCCCTTTCTCTATACCGTATGCCAGTGCAGCTGCAGTAGGTTCATTTACTATTCTTTTTACTGTTAATCCAGCAATCTTCCCCGCATCCTTTGTTGCTTGTCTTTGAGAGTCATCAAAATATGCAGGTACCGTTATTACAGCCTCCTTAACTTCTTCCCCAAGGAATTCTTCCGCATCTTTCTTCATTTTTGCAAGAATCTTTGCAGATATCTCCTGAGGTGTATACCATTTACTCCCCATCTTAACCTCAACTCCACCACTATCTGATTTTCTCATTTCAAAAGGAAGTAATTCTTTATCTCTTTTTACCTCTGGATCGTCCCAAGATCTACCAATTAACCTCTTAACAGAGTATATGGTACCTTCTGGGTTTGTAATGGCCTGGTTTTTTGCAGGGGTACCAACAAGGACCTCTCCCTTTTCATCCTCTGCTACTACAGATGGTGTTAATCTACCACCCTGAGCATTTGGTATTACATTGGGCTTACCACCCTCCATATAGGCCATAACCGAGTTAGTGGTTCCCAAATCTATTCCTATTATTTTTGACATAATATTATTATTAAAAATTTAATTTCTATTTTGATACTACGACCCTTGATGGGCGTATTACAGTGTCATTTAATGTATATCCAGGTTGTACAACATCAAATATTTTTCCTTTCTCTCCTTCATCTACCATAGCCAATGCCTCATGTATATTACTATCAAAATCATCTCCTTTATTAGGTATATACTGTTTCAATCCAATACTTTCTAAACTCCTATTTATACCTTCTAAAAGTGCTAGCACACCTTCAAACCAAGATTTATCCTTTTCATCCAATTTAATATCTTTTGCACCTTTTTGCGCAATCATTACTGCATCAAGTGAGGGGATTATTTCCTCACAAAGATTTTTCTTTGTCTGGAAAAATTTTAATTCTTCCCTTTTTTCAGAATTCTTAACAAGGTTATGATAGTCTGCTAATGCTTTTTTAAGTTGATTCTGTATCTCTAATTTCTCATCTTCAACTCTATCTATAGCTAGTGCTAACTCCTGTATCTTTGCTTCTAAATCTTCCACTTTTAATGTCTTCTTCTGTTTTTTATTTGTTTCTTTAGTCATTTCTTTAATTAATCAAATTATCTCCAGCCAGATGTAGAGCTCTCCAATGCATTTTTAACTTCATTTAAAGCCGGCAATACCTTTGCATAGTCCATTCTCTTTGAACCTATTACACCAACATATGATTTCTCTTTCCCCCAAAAAGGAACTTTTGTGAAAGCTATGGCACAATTCGCTAAATTATCTATTCCTGATTCCTGTCCAATTAAAAGAGATACACCGGAGCTAGAGTATTTCTCCACTAAATTTCTAAGGAATGTTTCATCTTCCAATATATCTATAACTGTTTCAATTCTTTCCACATCTCTAAATTCGTCATATTTCAAAAGATTTGATATCCCATATCCCCTGATATCATCATCTAGTATGATGAAGACTAATGCCTCTGTTTCCTTTGAGAGAACCTTCAGTATTGATCTAATTACAGTTTCTTTCGAGAATCTATCCCTAAAGATCTCCTGCCTAATCTCAACAGTTACAAGTGGGCTAAGACCATTTCTATCTAGAAATTTAGTTACATACAACCTCAACGCTTGATCTGTTGGGAGTCTTCCTGAAGATATATGGCTTTTTTCCAAAAGGCCCAATCTCATTAATCTGACCATTTCGTTTCTAATGGTTGCCGAGCTTACTCCTAAATCATATTTTTCTAAAAGAGCAAGCGATCCTACTTCAGAAGCTTCCTGCATAAACTCCTTTATCACGGCCATTAGTATGGCTTTTTGTCTTTCTGTTAAATCCATTTTAGCAAAAGATGAGATTAACTGCTAAAGTATAGAGGAAGATTATTGAACTGTCAACAGTTCCCCAATACCTGTTGCTCCTTAATTCTTTTTCTGATATACTCCTACTCGTTATGGAAAAAATCACATTTCAAAAAAGAGAGATTCAGGGGAAGAAAAGTAAAAAGCTGTATGAGGAAGGATTTATTCCTGCTGTTGTTTATAATTCAAAAGGAGAATCTAGAAATATCCAAATTACATCATCCGAGGCTGTAAAAATAACTAAGGAAGCTACTTCCACCACCATTCTTGATGCTGATCTAGATGGGAAGATTTTGAAGGTTTTGGTTAAAGAAATTGATGTTAATCCATTAACTGAGCAGATTAGACATATTGCATTCTTTGAAATTGACGAAAGCAAAGAGATGGTCTTTACAATACCATTTGAGATTGTTGGAGTATCTCCTGCTGTTAAGAATAACTTAGGAATTTTAGTAGATGTTCTTAATTCTATTGATGTTAGATGTAAGCTTTCTGCACTTGTTCCATTTATTGAGATAGATGTCACAAAGCTTGAGCACCCAGGTCAGTCTATTTCTGTTAATGAAATTAATATCCCGGAGGGTATGGCCTTGGTTAACGATGAGCTTGCAACCGCTACCATTGTGACAATTACAGAACTCCAAGAAGAAGTAATCATTGAGCCTGAGGTTGTAGAGGGAGAAGAAGGTGAAGGTGTAGAGGGCGAAGAGGGAGAAGAAGGCACAAATGAAGGAGCAGAAGGCCAAGGGGAAAGCGAAGAGAAGGAGGAGTAATCTTTCATATTTCATAAAGTCCTTGTATAATTACATATGATATCTGTAATCATTACCTCTTTTAAGGAACCAAAGACCATTAGAAAATGCATTTCATCAATTGCAGATAGAAAATATTCAGGGATACCAAATCCGTTTGAGATTATACAGGTCTCCCCAGATGAGCTAACCTTAAAACAGGGGAGAAAAGAGGCTAATAGACTCAAATTATCTAAAAAACAGTATGTTCAGGTGGTCGATCCTAAAAAAGGGAAGCCTTTTGCCCTTAAGATGGCACTGAAGAAAGCTAGGGGGGAAATAATTATATTAACAGATGGAGATGTTTATTTTGAAAGAGGTGCTGTAGAGGAGTTAATTAAGCCATTTGAGAATAAAAACATTGGAGGTGTGAGTGGAAGACCGGCTTCGCAGGATAGTCGGGATAATTGTTTTGGGTATTGGGGACATTTACTTTCTGACTCCGCAGATCATAGAAGGAAAGGAACCATGAATGCGGTTGAAGGAAAAGAGTATTACGTTAGTGGGGAAAATTTTTTTCCTATGAGTGGATATATCATGGCAGTGAGGAACATGAATATTGATATTCCTAAGGATGTTCTTTCTGATGATGCATATATCTCCTATTTTATTAGAAATAAGGGATTGGATATTGCTTACGCACCAAGGGCAGTTAGTTATGTTAAATATCCTACTAATTTAAGGGATTATTACAAGCAAAAAATACGTTCTTTGGGTGGATTTAAACAATTGAAGAGAATGGGAATATTTCAGAGAGATAGACAGAGTAGGAGTTTTTTAATAGAGCTAACTTATGCTTTTTATGTACTCCGGTATCCTGAAAATTTGAGGGAATTTTGGTGGTCATTGCTCCTGTTCCCGGTTAGGTTGATAACTTGGATTAGAATTGTTTGGGAGAGGGATATTTTGAAAAAAGGTATGCCCAAAGGAGGCTGGGAAAGAATAGAAAGTACGAAGTGACAAAGATTCTGACACCCCTATAATATATTAAATCTTTGAAAGAGTATCTGTATAGTTGCTACATTAATACGGGTTTATGTACAAACCGGACGTAGTTACCACCTGAAGTGTGCAAATGCTTTATTTGCCTCTGCCATCTTCTCGGTATCAATCTTTTTCTTAACTGCATCTCCCTCTCCCTTGTATGCGTTTACCAATTCTGTTTGTAATAGTTGTTCAAATGATTTTCCTGATTTATTCCTTGTATTATCTACTATCCATCTAACAGCTAAAGCTTCCTGCCTTCTTGGCATCACAGGCATAGGTACTTGGTAGTTTGCTCCCCCTACTCTCCTTGCTTTTATTTCTAATGCCGGCCTTACATTATCTATAGCTTTATTAATGAAGCTGTTAATATCTTTCTCTTTAACTTCTTCTGCTCCTTGCTCTATTGCCGTATAAACCATACTCTCAGCAAGAGATTTTTTACCGTCTTGCATTACCTTATTAATAAGTCTGGATATAATTATATTTCCATACTTTTTATCTGGTTTTTGTTCTCTTCTTTTTGCTCTTTTTCCTCTCATAATAGTTATTAATTAAATCTAATCATGTATATCTTCTTTCTTAACACCGTATTTTGATCTTGCTTTCTTTCTTCCCTTTACTCCTGCTGTATCATACTTTCCTCTCACTACTATGTATTTAACTCCAGGGAGGTCTCTTTTTCTACCTGCTTTTACTAAAACAACTGAGTGTTCTTGAAGGTTATGTCCTTCTCCTGGAATGTATGCTGTTACTTCCATACCGTTAGAAAGCCTCACCCTTGCTACTTTTCTGAGAGCTGAGTTAGGCTTTTTAGGTGTCATTGTTTTAACTTGTAGGCATACCCCTCTTTTAAAAGGATTAGGGGTCTTTTTATACCTATTTTTCAAAGGATTGAAGTTTCTAGCTAACTGTATGTGTTTAGCTTTCTTCCCTTTCTTCTTTCTTGGTTTTCTTGTTAGTTGATTTATTGTTGGCATAGCTCGCTATTATATATCAAATTTGTTTAAAAATTAAGCTCTGGGACTTCTCTTATGTCTTCTATTTCGGCCCCTTCTCCTACCGGTATTGGTCTTCCTATTATTACATTTTCTTTCATTCCTCTTAAGAAGTCGGTCTTTCCTAATATAGCGGTACTTGTTAGTACTCTTACATGCTCTTGGAATGACATCGCAGAGAGGAAGCTTTCTGTATACAAGGATGATGCCTTTATACCAAGTAATTTAGGAATTATCAATGCTTTGTTCTTTCCTTCTTCCAAAAGAAGATCGTTCTTAGCTTCTGCTAGGAATCTATTTACCAATGAACCTACTAGGTAGTCTGAATCTCCTGATTCAAATACTCTACCAAGTCTCATCATTTGTCTTAGGATTATTTCAATATGGATATCATCTATTGGTACCCCTTGTTCGTTGAATACTTTTTGGACACCATCCAATATATATTTCTGTGCGGTTAAGACATCTGATACTTCAGATAATTTCTTAGGATCCACAGAGCCCTCTGTTAACTGAGTTCCTGCCTTAATCGTTTGACCGTCCTCCACTAGGATTGATACTCCTGGGAGTACTGATACTATTTCTTCTGCCTTTATATTACCTTCAACTGTCAAGATACCTCCTTCTATAGAAACCTTCGAATCAAATGGAGCCTGTCTTTCAACTTCCTCTGCATCTATGTATATAACTTGTCCAGACTTAACGCTTTGGCCATCTTCTACTAATACTTTCTTAGCCTTTGATATTACATAGTATCTAACCATTCTTTTCTCTCCAGTAATAGTTATAACTGCTGACTCGTCTTCAGCTACCTCTATGTGTATCTTTCCGTCAATTGAGGCTACTTCTGCTTCTGCCTTTGGAGTTCTAGCTTCAAACAGCTCTTCTATTCTTGGAAGACCCTGTGTTATGTCTACCTTTGCAACACCTCCTTTATGGAATGTCTGCATAGTCATCTGCGTACCAGGCTCTCCTATGGACTGAGCTGCAATTACACCCACTGCTTTACCCATTTCTATTTCTTGCCCATTTTCGAGGTTTGTACCGTAACATTTCTTACAGATTCCCAATGGTGCTTCACAAAGTATTGGAGTTCTAACATATATTTCCTCAATATTTTCCTTTTCTATTATTTCTGCTATCTCCTTTGTTATAGTCTCATTCTTCTTAGCGATTGTCTCCTTTCCTTTTTTAATATCTTGAGCCAATACCCTACCATATACTCTTGATTTAAAATCTATTCTTCTATCATCTTCTTTTCTCATAATGAAGCCCTCGCCTTCGTAGCCACAATCCTCTGTTCTAACAATCACATCGTGGGCTACATCTACGAGTTTTCTGGTTAGGTACCCAGATGAAGATGTCTTTAGTGATCTATCTGCAATACCTTTCCTTCCTCCGTTTGCAGCTACAAAGTACTCAAATGCACTGAGTCCATCTCTATAGTTACTTTTAATAGGCATAGGTACCCAGTTACCTCTAGAGTCTCTAACAACACCCTTTATGGTTAATACTTGTCTTGCTTGAATTTTTCCTCCATTCCCACCTGACTCAACCATCTGATATATTGAATTATCCTTGTCTAGCTTCTCCCATGCTTGGTCTGCCAATTCATTTGCAAAATCATCCCACATACCAGTAGATATGGTGATTTTCTCACTCTTAGTCATGAGACCTTGCAGATAGTTTTCCTGAAGTTGCTCATCTTTCTCTTCCATTTTCTTAATTTCTGTTTCTAGATCAAAATCAACCTTACAATCACCCATTGAGAAGGAAAATCCTAAATCTGTCGCATATTTAAATCCTAAGAGTTTAAGAGCATCTAGTATTTCTACGACTTCTTCCAAGGATCTATCTGTCTTAATATCATCTATTATTGTATTTACACTTTTAATATTTATCTGTTCATTAATATAGCCGTAGTCATCAGGGAGAACATTGTTAAATATAACTCTTCCAACTGAGGTATTTACTGTATTTCCTTTTACTTTTACAACTATTTCCTCGTCTATTTTTATTAAATCTCTTTCATATGCCTTAATTGCTGTATTTGCATCTGCAAAAAGCTTAGGCTTCTCTACCTTCTTAAGATCTGTCATGAGGAAGAAACCAATTAACATATCTTTTGCTGGAGTAGCCAACACTTGTCCGTTAGATATATTGACAATACTTTTAGATGACATCATCTCCCTTTTCGCCTCCTCTTCTGCCTCTTTTGTCAAAAGGATATGCACAGCCATTTGGTCACCATCGAAGTCCGCATTAAATGCCTTACATACTAGCGGGTGTATTCTAATTGCTTCTCCTTCTACTAGTTTTGGATAGAAGGCCTGTACGCTATATTTATGAAGAGTTGGGGCCCTATTCAACAATACAGGTCTATTCTTTATTACCTGCTCCAAGATATCCCAAATCATGTCTGATTCCTCTTCTACCATTTCCTTAGCTACCCTTACATTCGGTGCAAGCTCTCTGTCTAGAAGTTGGAAGATGACGAATGGTTTGAACATTTCTAATGCTACTGACTTAGGAAGTCCGCATTGGTCAAATTTAAGACTTGGATCTCCATCTATTACTGCTCTTCCTGAATAGTCGACTCTCTTTCCCAAAAGATTCTTTCTGAAGATACCTTTTTTACCTCTTAGATCATCTGTTAACGACTGATATGGTAATCGCTTGCTGTTCATCATTGGTTTAGATGGCCTATGAGAGTTGTCTATCAAAGCATCTACTGATTCCTGCAACATTCTCTTCTCGTTTCTTAAGATTACATCAGGAGCTCCTATCTCTATCAATTTTGCTAACCTGTTGTTTCTATTTATAATCCTTCTATAGAGATCGTTCAGGTCTGATGTTGCAAATTTCCCTCCAGATAGAGGAATAATTGGTCTTAGCTCAGGAGGAAGTACAGGAAGTGTTTCTAAAACCATCCAAGCTGGATTTATACTATTCTGCCTAAAACCTTCTAGATACTGAATTCTTCTTACAGTTATAGTTCTCTTATCTCCCTTTTCCTTCTCAGCTCTTCTTCTTAATTTTTTAATCTCCTTTTCTATATCCAATTGCTCCAAAAGCTTCTTAATTGCCTCCGCCCCCATCATTGCCTCAAAGAATATCAAATCTCTTTCTAAAAGATCCATATATTCATCTTCCGAAAGAACTGTACCTACATGTAGTTTGTCTATTATTTGATTAATTCTTGTATAGAAAGAATCTATCTGTTCCTCTTTCTCTGCAAATTCCTTCCTTACCTTTGCCAAAGCTTGATTTCTCTTGTGCTCTATTTGGCTAATTTTGAAATCATCACCTTTTTCTTTCGATTTTTTGAGCTCATCTAGCTGAGAGCTATAAATACTTTCCGTACTCTTTAATTCCTCTTGAAGCTGTTTCTCCAAATCCTTCAACTCTTCCTCCCTCAACTGTATTGCTTTTTCTACTACCTCTACCTTTTTATCTTTCTCAACATCTACTACCATGTATCTTGTGTAGTATATTACTGAAAGAAGCTTTTTATGCGATATATCTAATACGATAGACATTTTATTAGGTATACCGTATGCAAACCAAACATGTGCAACGGGTACTGCTAAATCGATATGGCCCATTCTCTCTCTTCTTGAATCCTGTGTTGTTACTTCAACTCCACACTTATCACAAACTATTCCCTTATATCGGATCTTCTTGTATTTACCACAGTAGCATTCGTAGTTTTTTGTAGGACCAAATATCTTTTCACAGAATAGACCATCAGGTTCAGCCCTGAATGTTCTATAGTTGATTGTCTCAGCTTTGGTAACCTCTCCGTATGACCACTCTAATATCTGGTCGGGAGAAGCTAGTGTTAGCTTTAAAACATCAAAATCTTCAAATCCATTCTTAGTTTTCTTCATTTTCTTTTACCTCCTCTTCCTTAGGTTTAGTAGAAATTAAATCAAGGTTTAGACAAAGAGCATTTAATTCCTTGACTAATACTTTAAATGACTCTGGGATATTAACATTCTCTATTTTATCCCCATGTATAATAGCTTTATAGGCTGCAGATCTACCCTTAATATCATCCGATTTAATAGTTAACATTTCCTGTAGAGCATAAGGAGCCGTGTGTGCCTCTAGAGCCCAGACTTCCATTTCTCCAAATCTTTGCCCACCCATTTGTGCTTTTCCTCCTAATGGCTGTTGCGAGACTGCTGTGTATGGCCCTGTTGATCTTGCATGTACTTTTTCATCTGCAATGTGATGAAGTTTAAGAACATATTTAGTCCCTACTGTAATTTTATTTGGGAACTTTTTACCTGTTCTACCATCATATAAATCAACCTTCTCTTCCATATTTTCTCCAACTTTCTCTAGTTCTTCCTTCATCCATTCAAGATTTTCCCCTTCAAATATTGGGAAAGCCAATTTCTCATTAATCATCTCCGCATATCTTCCAAAATGTACTTCCTCTGCCTGACCCATATTCATTCTCTTAAGGAATGTTGGGGTTAAGACAATATCCACCGGTTCCCCATCTTCTGTGAATGGCATATCTTCTATCGGCCTAATTGCAGCAATTGTATTTTTGTCTCCGTGTCTTCCTGCTATTTTGTCTCCGAAGTCTATCTTTTTCGTATTAGCAACCCATACCTTTACTTCATGTAATACTCCTGGTTGTAGTTTATCTCCCTTTTCAGCAGAGAGTACCTGACTTCTTACAACTATTCCCTCTTCTCCATGAGGTATTCTTAGAGAGTTATCTCTAACATCACTCGCCGATTCTCCAAAAATTGCTCTTAGTAATCTCTCTTCAGCCGTAAGCTCTTTCTCTCCTCTTGGTGCAACTACCCCTACCAATATATCTCCTGATTTTACTCTTACTCCCGATCTCACAATTCCTCTATCATCCAATTTTCTCAATATCCTTTCATTAACGTGAGGAATGTCCGCAGTTATTATTTCAGGTCCTAATTCTGTATCACGAACAGATACTGTATGCTCTCTAATGTGTACAGATGTTAGAAGGTCATTTCTTACAATCCTCTCCGATATTATGACCGAATCCTCATAGTTATACCCTTCATAGAACATTAGTGCAGCTTTTAAGTTTATACCAACCGAAAGCTCTCCCCCGACCATTGTTGGACCATCTACTAACACATCTCCCTTCTTAAATTTACTACCTGTATCTAGTGCAGGTCTCTGAGTAAAAGATGTATTATCATTACTTCTGTAGAAAGAAAGTAACTCATATTCCCTTAATCCTAATTCTTTATACTTTACAGATACTCTATTAGCATCTGCATACAGGACTTCACCATCATCTTTTGCAAAAATTCCCCACGAAGATTGTCTTGCAACAACCTCTTCCAATCCTGTTCCAACGACAGGTGCTTCCTGTTTAACAAGGGGCACTGCTTGCCTCTGCATGTTTGAACCTGTCAACGCACGCATAGCATCATTGTGGGAAACAAAAGGAATTAGTGCCATACCCAATCCTGCCTGTTGACTTGCTAATACATCAACGTATTTCACAATATCTACATCCTCAATCATGAAATCGCCACCGTGTCTAACTGGGACCAAGGTATCAGTTATGTTTCCATACTCATCTGTATTGATGGTAGCAGAAGAGATATAGTGCTTCTCTTCGTCCATTGCGTCTAAATACTCTATCTCATCCATTAAGAATGGCTTTACCTTGACTGTTTTAACATCTTTAAGTTTTGTTATTTTCTCAACTAAAATTTCATCTATTTTTTCTCCTGCCTTTGCTACTTTATTATTCCCCTTTTTAATATCTTCGGCCAATATTCTGTTAAGTAGATTCGTTTTGTTATTATTTACCTTACTAGAAACCTTTCTATATGGTGCCTCTAGGAAGCCAAATTCATTTATTCTAGCCAACATAGCAAGCTGTACAACAACACCTATATTTGAACTTTCTGGACTTGTCACAGGGTCAAACTTGGAATAGTGAGAATTATGTACCTCACGAATTGAGAACGTTGCTCTCTCCTTTGCTATACCCCCAGGGCCACCAGCAGTTACTTTTCTCTTATTTTCCAACTCTGAAAGAATATTTGTCTGATCCATGAAGCTAGAGAGTGCATTTGCTCCAAAGAAAGATTGTATAGAAGCTGCTATTGGTTTAGTACTTATTAACATAGATGGTGTAACCTTTGCGTCTTGCCCATATAAACTCATCTTATCTTTAATATTCTTTTCCAACCTTCTAATACCCGAATTAAGCTGTCTTTCAAGGATCTCTCCCACACTTCTAATCCTCCTATTACAAAGATGATCTATATCATCAGGATCAACCACCCCGTTATTGATTTGAATTAATCTCTTTACTATTAAAACAATATCGGAGGGGTATAATACAACCTGCTCTGGATCATTAATATCATATTTAGTACCTAGCTTCCTATTTAATTGGTATCTGCCAATTTTCCCTAAGTCAAATTTTCTTGGATTAAAGAAGTTACTTTTAATATATCTCTCAGCACTTTCTAAAGTCACAGATTCATCAGGCCTTAGTTTATTGTATATACTAATAACTGCCTCCTCTTTACTATTCGTAAAATCTCTTGCTAATGTCGCCTCTATATATTTGTACTCCTCATGAGTATCTACATCAGAAAAAAGCTTCCTAATTTCATCATCACTCTCCCACCCAAATACCCTAAGAAGTTCTGTTATTAATACCTTGGGTCTTTTAGGAAGAATTCTCATAGAGATAACATTATGCCTATTTGTATCCACTTCGTACCATGGACCCCTTCCAGGCATCAATCGCACTTTATATAGACTTCTAAGAGGAAGTTTCTCAGATTCTTCATACAGTACACCCTCAGCCCTTACTATCTGATGAGTTACAACTCTTCTAACACCATTAAAAACAAAAACCCCATCATCTGTCATGACGGGGAGATCAGTTACAAATATCTCCTGCTCCTTGATTTCTCCTGTCTTATTATTTAAAAGTTGCACCTTCGCATACACAGGAATCTCATATGACAAACCTTTACTTATAGCTTCCTCTACACTTCTGTAAGGTTCGCCATATTTAAAATCTTTGAATTCCAAGGTCCACATTCTCTCCATAGTATCCTTTACAGGATTTATTTCAGAGAAAAGCCTTTGGAACCCATTATCTTGAAAATCCTTAAAAGAAGCAATCTGTGCCTCTATCAAATTTGGGAATTCCATCTCACCGGAATAGTTTAATCCCAAATTTATTCTTCCGGATCTACTACGCTTGGGTTTTACCATAGGATATGTTTTTAGTAATGTTATAAGATATTAACATATAAGAAGCAGTACAAAAACAATTCACTCAAGAATCTTAAATTATACCGCTCTAAAAGCAAAATTCAGGGACTCGAAGGATATTATCATATTTAAGTGTAATAGTCAAAGGTTTTCTGTATAATTTTAATATATTTTAGAGAATACAATTTTGACAGAAATATAATATACTGTATTCTATCTTTGTAAAAATATCCTTAATATCTTATCATATACCATAAAATGCCCAGGAAAAAGAAGAAAAAACCTATTACTATACAAAGTAGCGAAACCAAGATACTCTTTGGTTTAATACTTTTTTTAAGTGGCCTAACAATATTAATATCTTCGTTTGTACCACAAAATTCTCCTCTATTTGATCAGATAACTTTGAAATTGGGTTATTCATCAATAGTATGGGGATTATTTTTAATGTATGTTTCTTTCTTTTTGCTCACCAAAAACAAAAGATTTATATCAGGGAAACAAGCCGGAGGATTATTTCTTTTTTCAGCATGCTTAAGTATTCTCCTTTCCTTTTGGCAAATAGAGGAGCAATTAAACAATCCAGATGCACTAAGAGGTGCCGGTGGAGAATTAGGAAAACTCTTTCACCTTTCCTTGAATAATGTATTCGGAAGTTTCATTGAGATAGTAATTGTATTAATACTTCTGATAATATCTTTCTCCTTAATTACAGGAACTACACTTGAACAGATTAGAGACTTTCTTGAATCTTCCGTTCCTGAAGATAAGGAACAACAGGGCGGAATCTTTGATGTGGGTTCTTTCTTTAAGAAATTAAGTTCTTCCAAAGAAAACGATATCGACATATCAACTGGAGAAGTTGCAGAGCCAAAGATAGAGACCGAAGAGGACATACAGAAGAGGTTAGATAGTATTCTCACGGCAGATGAAGGGAAAGAACCAGAACCCTCGCAAAAGGATGATGATTTTGATGAGAATCTTGTAGATTCAGTCAAAATATCGGACGAGGTGGAAGACAGAGAACCACAAAAACCTAAATATACTGATTGGGTATTTCCAAATACAGAGATATTACAAGAACCTGAGGTTCAAAAACAGAATAAGGAGCTATACAAAGAGAAAGCTCTCGTAATTGAACAAACTCTTCGGAGTTTTGGGATACAAGCAAAGGTTGTCCAGGTATCTGTAGGCCCTACAGTACTAAGATTTTCCCTAAGTATTAGTGTGGGCGTAAAGGTTTCAAGAATCAAGAACTTAAGTAATGATTTAGCATTGGCTCTAGCATCTCAAACATCTTCTGTTAGAATAGAGGCCCCTATCCCAGGCACATCCTATGTAGGGGTGGAAATACCAAATCCAACCCCCAATTTTGTATACACTAAGGACATGATCCTAAGACTTAAGAAAGAAAAGGATAAGTTTGAACTACCACTAATACTTGGAAAAGACATTACTGCCAGAACATGTATTAGAGATTTAGCTAAAATACCACACTTGCTCGTAGCTGGGGCCACAGGTACTGGGAAATCTGTTGCTATCAACTCCCTCCTAACAGGACTCCTTATGACCAAAAGTCCTGACGAAGTGAAATTCATTATGATAGACCCTAAGATGGGAGTGGAGATGGCCATATATAATGGTATACCTCATCTTCTAAATCCAGTTATCACTGATCCCGAATCCGTAATTAACGCTCTTCAATGGAGCATCGAGGAAATGATGAGAAGATACAGACAATTAAAACAGGTTAGAGCCAAGAAGCTAACAGAATACAACAAAAAGGTTGGATATATGGCAATGCCATACATCGTTATTGTAATTGACGAAATGGCAGATCTTATTCTCACATCTGGGATTGAGGTGGAAACCAAGATACAACGATTAGCACAAATGGGAAGAGCCGTTGGTATACACTTAATTCTCGCTACACAAAAACCCACTGTTAACGTAATCACGGGTTTGATTAAATCGAATATCCCGGGAAGAATGGCCTTTGCTGTTGCAACCAGTATGGATTCTAGGGTAATTCTTGACGAATCTGGTGCAGAAACGCTATTAGGAAATGGAGACATGCTCTATAAAGACCAAACAACTCCTAAATCCCTTAGAATACAAGGTACATACACCTCCACAGAGGATTCTGAGAGTGTAATAAAGGCAATTAAAGAGCAAGTTAAGGAGGAAGAAATTGAATATTCAGAAGATCTGTCAGAAGCTATAGAGAAAGGCGTTACAGAAGAATCTCCCAATGGCTCAAGTGAAAGAGATCCTGATTTTGAGAAAGCTTTAGCAGTCGTCATCGCCACACAGAAGGCATCCTCATCTTTCCTTCAACGTAAAATGAAAATTGGATACAACAAAGCGGCAAGATTAATAGATGAACTATACGAAGCTGGAGCCATAGGACCTCAGGACGGATCTAAGCCAAGAAAAGTACTAATATCCTCCCCAGACCAGATCTCCGCTCTCAACAAAGGTGACGAAAGTGGTGAATAAGTAGTAGAATAGGAGATGATTACAGCGGGAGAAGTATTAAAAAACAAAAGAGAATCATTAGGAAAAAGCATAGAGACTGCCTCCTTGGATACTAAGATACAGAGACGCTTTCTTCAATACATAGAGAACAATCAATTTTCCTTTTTCGATTCCGAAGTATTCCTAACAGGATTTATAAAAATATACGCACAATATCTAAACCTTGATGTTGACAAAGTATTAGCACTATACAGAAGAAGTAATCCTAAAAGAAAAGAACCCAAATCCCTTAAAAAGGAACCCAAACTTCCTAAGAGGGGGATTAGAGCGGATCTATTAAATCCAAAAACAGTAATAACTACTCTGTTAATACTATTTTTAACCTTAATAATAGGATACATAGGTTTTCAAATATATAAGTTTCAAAGCCCCCCCGAACTAAATATCACAGAACCTCTTTCCGACATAGAGACAAAATTGGAAGAAATTTCTGTAAAAGGAAAAACCGAAATAAATACAACTGTAGAAATTAATGGCACTTCCCTAGAACCAAATGATAATGGAACGTTTGAAAAGATAGTAAAGTTAAATGAAGGAATTAATATTATAACTATCCGAGCGAGAAAAGATGGCAATAACACTCTAGAAACAGTAGTGACTAGAAAAGTTACACTCATCAAACCTCAAGAAGATTCGGAAGATGGAGATCAATCCCCGGAAAGTATCCTAAAATTAGAAATAACCGATTCTTCTGCCTGGATAAGATTGGATATAGATGATGAAAATAAACTTTCACAAGTGGTAGAACCATCTACATTGGAATACCCTGTTAATAACAAATTTTATATAATAACTGGAAGAGTAAGTAGCACGAAACTGTACTATAACAACATTCCTGTAGAGTGGAGACCCACACAAACAACTGGCGTAGCCGAGCTTTCCTGTACCGTATCAGAATTCACAATCACTTGTGAATAAAAGCTCAAATATCCCATAAATGATATAATCTATCCAACAATGGATTCTGATAATAATCAAATAGAAGAAATTAAAAATAGGCTTGATATCGTTCAGGTAATAGAAAAATACGTAAAACTTAAGCAGGCTGGGAAAAATTTCTCAGGACTTTGCCCATTCCACAACGAGAAAACCCCTTCTTTTATAGTAAGCCCAGACCTACAAAGATACAAATGCTTTGGATGTGGGGAGACAGGGGATATATACAATTTCCTTCAGAAGATAGAGAATATCGATTTCCCAGAAGCTTTAGAAAGATTAGCAAAACAAGCAGGCGTAGAGTTAAAAAAACAACCTGTGAACTCTAAATTTAAAATTCTGGAGGATATAAATTACAACGCTACAAAGTATTTCTATAGCGAATTAAAGAAAAATTCAACGGCACTTAAATATTTAAATGAAAGAGGATTTAACCAAGAATCTATAAAAACATTTGGTGTTGGATACGCTCCTAAATATCCCAAACTAAAAAATTATCTTTCGAAAATAAAACAGTACAGTAATCAAGAGCTGTTAGATTCTGGCCTTTTTACAACCAAGGATGGAATATTAAAAGAAAAGTTCTACGACCGTATAATGTTTCCTATCCGATCCCAGAAAGGAACAGTACTTGGATTCACAGGAAGGATTCTTCCTGGAAACAACTGGGGTCCTAAGTATATGAACTCTCCCGACACATTGATATTTCATAAAAGAGAGAATGTGTTTGGACAGTATGAGTCTAGACAGGAGATTAGAAAAAACGACCTAGCAATACTATGCGAAGGCTCCACAGATGTTATATCTGCACATCAACATGGAATAAGAAATATTGTAGCACCACTAGGGACTGGGCTCGGGAAGGAACAACTAATCAATCTGTCACGACTAACAAAGAATTTTCTTTTCTTTTTCGATAGCGATGAAGCAGGTAACAATGCTTTGATTAGAGCTTTTAAAATAGCTTCCGAATTAAGATTGAATCCATACGCCACAAATGCCGCACCCTATAAAGATGTAGATGAAATTTTACAAAAGGATCCAAAGAAAATGAAATCCTTGATTGAAAACAAAAAAGAGGCATTTTCATTTATACTTTCTAACTACATAGAAAATAAAAATCTAAACAAATTAGAGGATATCAACAAGGTAAGAACCCTTATAGGCCAACTGTTAGAGACGGTTGCTGATTCAGCCATCAAAGAGCACTACATCAACAAGGCCTCCACCATAACCAAAATAGCACTGACTGAATTTCGAGAAGAAAAAACAGAAGAAAAAAGAGGCCTAGAGAATAAAACTACCCTTCCCGTGAAATTGGTTAATAATATTTTAGAGAAGAAATATATACAGTTACTGCTTTTGCTAGAGGAACCTTTGAAACGAAATCTCGTAACGGAGAATCACTTCGCCGAAGAAAAACTTAAACAGATTTACAAAGAAATAATTGCTGGGAATTGGAGATCCAAGGAGGCCCTTTTCTCGAAACTGAGACGCAAAGAGGAGTTAGCCGAAACTTTCGAGAATCTTCTATTTGATCTAGCTGACATACCAACTTCCCAAGAAGAAATTAAAATGGAACTGGATAACCTGGAGAAGAGATTGATAAACGAACATTTGAGAAGAAAGCAGAAGGAAATAAGCGTTAAAATAGCTATAGCAGAGGAGAAGGGAGATTTAAAGACCTCTCAAAAATACTTAAAAGAATTAACCGAAATAAATAACATGTTAAAATGAAATTAATGGCAGAGATATCTGATTATGACAAATTTGATTACGATTACTCCACCTACTGGAAAGGAAGGAGTTATGAAAACTCCGCCGAGAAGCATATATTAAACAAAGTCTTTAATTCAAAAAGAGGCCAGTTGTTCCTAGATATAGGGGGATCATATGGGAGATTAACATCAACTTATCACGAACAGTACAAAAAACCAATTATTCTGGATTATTCCTTAAAAACATTACAAAGAAACAATGAAATACTACAAAGTAAGTATCCTAATGTGGAATTAATTGCTGCAAATGCATATAAATTACCCTTTAAGAACAATTCTTTCGATGGAGCACTGATGGTAAGGGTATTGCATCATATTGAAAAACCTAAGATCTATTTTAAGGAATTAAGAAGGATATTAAAACACGACTCTACATATGTTCAGGAATATGCGAATAAAAAACATATCAAAGCTGTAATAAGGGCGTTATTAAAATTGGATCTGTCAATATTTTCTCCAGAACCGTACCAACAACCAAAAGCTCATAACTCCGAAGGCTCTCAAGATGATCAGGAGAGCATTTTCTACAACTATCACCCAAAATATATTAAGAACTTATTACAAACTAACAAATTTATACTGAAGAAAAAATACGGCTGTTCATTCTTAAGATCACCACTCATAAAGAAGATTTTCAATGATGATATCTTGATGTTTTTTGAAAAGATATTTCAAGAAACCCTTTCCTGGAGCGACATTTCTCCTAGCATATTCTTAGACACACAAGTCAAGAAAGATGAGGGAGAGTACGACATAGAGGACCTCACCTTGGAAGATATACTTGCATGTCCCACTTGTAAAGACTCCCTTATATTCGAGAGTCACTCTGTTGCTGTATGTAATAAGTGCTCCCAAAGTTTTTTCAAAAAGGACGGTATTTGGGATTTTAGGGTTAAATAATGAAAAGTAAAAGATCACTTGGACAAAATTTTTTCATAAATAAGAATCTTTGCGAACAAATTGTTGATATAGTAACAAAGGAACAACCTGACCTAATAGTAGAGATCGGGCCGGGGAAAGGATCCTTTACCCAATCTCTTTCAGAGAAAAACCAGAATCTTCTCCTTATAGAAAAAGACAATAATTTGGCAGAGGACTTAATTAAAAGTTTTCCCAATTCAAAAGTTAGAAATGTCGATTTTCTAGAGTATAATATGGATGATCTAGATACCTACGGAACAAAAAACATACTTTTCTTTGGATCTCTTCCCTATAACGCAAGCAAACCAATAATAAGAAAAATAATTACATCTAAATATTTTAATAGTACTTGCTATTTCATAATTCAGAAAGAGGTAGCGGATAAATACACCGCCAAAGAACCTAACAATAACCTTCTTTCTATCGAAACGCATCTATATTCTGACGTAAAGAAGCTCTTTGATATATCACCGGAATCCTTCAAACCAAAGCCAAAGGTAACTAGTTCATTTGTTTGCTTCTCGCCTAAGAAAAAGATTCCTGATATCGATATGGTCACCTTTAGGAAATTTCTATATATGTGCTTTAAACAGCCCAGAAAAACCATTAAAAATAATCTCAGAGATATTGATACACAGAACAGAGGTCAAATAGCAGAATTACTCTCTATGAGGCCTCAACACCTCTCTTTGGATGAATATCTTTTTCTTTTCACTAATGTCAAAGATCTTTTGATATAATTAGGCAATGAAAAAAGAAAAAGAAGTTCAGCAGGACGAGATAAAGCAGCTAGACTTAGGCATTAAAGAGCCTTTAAAGAACAAGTTTTTCAAAATAAAAGGGGAAATCGATTTGGCCATATTGCAATTTGAAGTTAGAAAGTTTTTAAAGGATCCCTTAGTATGGGCAAGTATTATTATATCAATCGTATTAATAACACAGCAGATATACTTAATCAGCAATAATTACACCTCACTTCCTGTATACATCCCAGTATACAGATACTTTATCTCCATTCCTCGTAAATTAGTAGAGAGAGAATATATTATTATATTTCCAATTATTTCCATCATAGCTTCTATACTCTCCCTTATCTTCACCTCCAGATATTACAATAGCGAGAGATTATTAACCAAATTCTTACTTTTTGGATTAATACTGTGTAATATATCACAAACCGTTATATTAATTGATTTAGTAAAATTTTTCTAATATGGACTTTTCATCTGCAAATTCATATCTTAATACACTTCTTAACCATATCCCAGATATTATTAGGGGGAGTGTATATGAGAAATATATACAGTATTGGCCGATATTTTTGATTGGTTTAATAGCATCTTTCATACTCACTCCAATAATAGGACAGATAGCTTTAAAACATGATATTACGTATGTACCGAGAGAGAAAAGGAAGGGAAAGGATCATGATAATCCAGAAAAAGCCCTACACGAAGGAATCACGCCCTCTTTGGGAGGGTTGGCAATTACTATCCCTGCTATAGTTGCCCTCCTGCTTTTCTTTAAGCTAGATAGCTTCACCATACCTATACTCTTGGCCTTGCTGATATTAACTGTAGGAGCGACACTGGACGACGTACTTAATCTCCCTGCAAAAGGACAACTCCTTTATCAAGCTCTGGCCGCCGGAATAATAGCTTTTTCGATACTAAATATATCTTCTATTCCATTTTTAGATATAGATCTGCATGTACTAAATTTTGATTTTTCAGTACTAGGAATTCAACAATCCCTATCATTACCAGGAGACCTTTTTCTCTTCCTTTGGATAATTGTATGTATAAATGCAGTAAAGTGGACCGCTGGATCCCCGGGAATAATAGAGGCTAATTCGCTTGTGATATTCTCCTTAATATTTGTAATTGCCATTAGGGACCATTCTCTCTTTTCCTCTACCATAAGTATACTTATATCTGGAGGGCTTCTAATGTTTTTAATATTTGCATTCCCACCTCAAAAGATTATGACCGGTTCCGCTGGAAAATCCGTTTACGGTTTCTTAATTTGTGTATTGGCAATAATCTCCGATGCTAAAATATCAACTACTGTGATGTTGCTTATGCTCCCCTTGGTTGATTTTGCATATGTAATAATTAAAAGATATTTGGCCTATAAACCTAAAAGCCTTGTGGACCTAATGAAAATTAATGGTCCCGATCATCTTCATCATCAATTAATGAAACTAGATCTTTCAAGAACACAGCTTGTACTTATAGAAATGTCTGCTACCCTCTTTCTTGGGTCTTTCGCAATACTAACAACGGGAGCAATCAGATACTTTACATTAACAATATGTCTGGCTCTCGGAATAGCCTTTATTGTATATATAAACATAAAAGCCTCAAAGAAAAAGCAAGTGGAATTGAAAGAAAAAAGCCCCGAATCTAAGTATTCATATTAATATCATCGTTAGCCATTTAAACTATGGGGTGTGGTAAGATGTATTAATACTCAATATAATTAAAGAATGACAAAGAAATCTATCACTATAACAGTAATCATATTAATACTCCTATTTTCAATATTACTCTACTTTATACCAATAAATAGTATTTTAGGAAAACTACCTTTTCTAGACCGATTCTATAACAATACCACCTTAGAAATAGTCACTAAGAAAGGAAAGGCACGCATATGGATAAATGGGAAAGACTACGGAGAAACACCTAATACAATAGAAAATTTAGCCGAGGGGACATATCTCGTTGAGTTGGAGAAAATAGGTGATGAAAAATTCTTTTACGAAAAGCAATCTATACAAGTTGAATTAACTCGAAATACATCTGCAAGAATAGATATAGAAATTGGTCCGGATAACATATTGCATGGCTCAATAATATATTATACTCCCATACGAACATCAACAGATGAGGGTTTCTTGACAGTTATAAGTAATGTGGATGGAGCGAAAATATTCTTAGATAAAGAATTTCTAAAAAGTACACCTGTGAGTAACCTAAACCTAAGAGAAAACCAATACCAAGTTAAAGTAACAGCTCAAGGATACGAGGAAATAGAGGTTCCCGTACTCGTTAGAAACAACTACTCACTTAATTTAAAGACGTATCATTTCCCAATACCAACCCAATTTGATTTAGTTGAGACAACAGAAACCATTAATGAGTAACCTGAGATTAAACAAAATAAAAGCACAGACTCCGATATCCATAATTATTCATGGGGGAAATCGAGTTGGATATTTAACAGCAAAAACCTTAATCGATCAAGGCTGTTATGTGGTAATTATCGACAAATTTAACAGTAGTACCAAAAAATATCTTACAGAGTTAAAAAAATCAGAGCTTTTCGATTTCTTCGACTTTAAAGGGTTTAACTCACTCTTCAAAAATATTAAAAGGTTTGACTATCTTTTCTATTTCCTAAATCAAAAACTATCACAGAAGGAATTTGATAGTAAGGAATTTTTAAATGAAACAAAAATCTTAGAAGAAACCCTTGTTAATACTAAAAAACATCATGCAAAGTTCTCCTTAGTTACCTCCTTACCACTTAATAGGGAGCTAGCCAACAGAGTGAATAACATAAAACTTTCAGCCCCATCCCCATACTCCAATATTGAACTGCAGAAATATTGTGAGACACTTGCTGCGGAATTTAAAGATAAATCCAATATAAATTTAAGAATATTACGAGTAGGAACAATCATAGGTTCTGGAACTGAAAAAGTTGATAATGAAATATTGGACAGCCTATTAAAAGATGCCATACAAAAGAGTCAAATTACTATTAAAGGGGAAGGGTTGGATATCCACTCCCTAATACACGAGGCAGATGTAACATACGGAGTTTTGAAATTGACATTTACTGATAACAGTAAGGGGGAAGTTATTTCCTTAGCCAACAAAAACAACTACACCACGCTATCCCTTGCATATAAGTTATTAGAACTTAATACGGAGGCTCAAACCATTAGATTCGTAGAAAATCCTGACAGCGAATTTATAATACAAGACTTATACGTTCCAGCACCGTACGCTACAAAATATGGTTGGATTCAACAAGTTTCCCTAGAAGAGGGATTGATTGAACAGATTCATACTTACTACGATTCTATAAATAAATCGTGGGATATTGGCGATATACCAAAGAGAAAGAATCCAACAAAGAGTACAGTTAAAATATCAAAAACAAAATTAGGAGAATTCCTCTCAAATATGTTTGATCCAGTAAAAAATGTTTTTAAACCACAGAAGAAAAGAAATATTAATGTTAAAAAACTCTCGACCATACTACTATCTTCTCTAGGTGTCTTAACTTTTACATATTTTGTACTATATCCGATCATAGGAACAGTACTTGGTCTATTTTTGATAAATAGTGCAACGAAGGAATTAACTACTTCTGTACTAGATTTAGATGAGGAAAAAAGTCAAAGAAATATTGAGCAGTTAGACAAAAATATAGAAAGAATCTCACATAGCGTGAGTAACATATACTGGCTTTTCTATATAACTAACAACAGAGAACTATATGACAGCACCACCCAACTAATACTGGGTTCACAATACACCGTACAGGGAGCCTCAGAGCTAATCAGTGCTGTATATCCACTTTCTAGATATATACAGGAATTTGAACCAGCTTTAGATTTCCAAACTTCAACACCCACGACAACAAGGGAATATAGAGAGTACCTATCCGAAATACAAAGAAACAGCTACAAATTAGATGAAGCTTCATATAAGATATCTTTGGCATCGGAAATTATAAAAAATCTTAACACATCTGTATTTCCTTCCGCCCTACAAGACAAGGTTTTAGACATAAAAGATATAATATCTCAATTAGAAAACGGAACTACAACATTTAAAGAAACTACCTCTTTTCTTCCCGACCTTTTAGGTGTCAATCAAAGGAAAAGATACCTCATACTCCTTCAAAACGAATCCGAAATTAGAAGCACTGGAGGATGGTTAACAAGTTACGGTGTCATAGGAATAGAGGGAGGACAAATAAGGGAACTATTTGTCGATGATATATACAATGCAGACGGAACCTTAAGGATACAAAATAAAAGCTACATTCCACCAAGATCCATGGTTACTGCACTGGAGATAACTAATTGGTCATTTTCATTAGTTAATTGGCACCCTGACCTGCTTGATACGCTCTCAGAGTCGGAGCAATTCATAAAGGATTTAGGCAAGGGAAATAGTATAGATGGAATAATTACGATGGATATATCTTTCATACAGAAGCTTTTAGAAAAATGGGAGGGAATAGAAGTTCCTGGCGAGACTCAGATCATAACCAGCGAGAACATATACAACAAAATATTTGAAATGCACGAAGACTTCACCCCCGGATCAACTCAGAAGATGACTTTTTTGGCTAATTTGGCAAACGAAATAGTCAAAAAGATCCTTTCAATGAACGTCGGAGAACTAATGGAGATAGGAGATATCTTTGAAGATAGCCTTAATGAGAAGCATCTACAAGCGACATTTAAGAACAGAGATGCATACAACTTCTTTAGCTCTCGAAATTGGGCTAACTCTATGAGCTCCAAATACAATAATGCTCCAATAGCAATTGATTGGAACTGGGGAGGGAATAAGGCTAATTTGTATTTAGATAAAAATTATAATCTAACTACAAACATTAAGGATGTAGACACCATTGATTTTGCATATTCCATAACAGTGGAGAATTCCTCTTCCACCGAGGAATACCCAGAAGGAAACTACATCAATTACCAGAGAATATATATCCCAGCAGAAGCTACAGTTCTTCGAATAACTGGATTCGAGGGGAATGAATACAGTATCTACAAAGAGAGTGGTTTTAAAGTAATTGGAGGATGGTTTAATACTCCTATAAAGTCCACAAATACACTAGAAATATCATATAGAGTTGACCGAAACACAGACAGTTCGAACTTCCCACTAAATATACAAGAACAAAATGTATTTCTTAACTTAACACTTTTTAAGCAACCTGGGGAGAAAAGACATGCATATAAACTAGACCTAATATACCCATCTACTTGGAATCTTGAAAACTCCGGAAATTTAAACAGCATAAGCAACCAATTATCCGGAAGATTTGAATTAAGCCAAGATCTCGAATTCCCAATAATATGGAGAGTTCCGGATTAAACCGAAACTTTGTCATTACGTTTTAAATACGTGTACACCTCCAATATATCCTCCAAGGAGACCTGTCCCTTGCTAGAGAATTTTTGAATCTCTCTCACACCCAAATCCGTATTAACCGGAACCCTGTTACTAATCCCTAGAGGAGAAACGAATGTCGCTATGTTGTTCGATTTACAACTATGACATGAAAAGTGTATAATTACCGATACTCCAGTATTCTGGATTATATTAACATCTTCAATCAGATAGGCAGTGCCACACTTGTCGCAAAACTTTGCAACAGAGTCCAAAAAAAACTGTTTTTTATCTAATATGTTATTATCTTTACTGTCCATATATAAATTATAGCATACGCTGTAAATGGTAGATAAAAGCAAATCAATAAAATATCTAGTTAAAAAAGGAAAAGAGCAAGGATTTCTCACTCAGGAGGATCTCTTGGATGTCTTCCCCACAATAGAGGAGGATATTGAACTCTTGGACGAAATATTTGAAAAGCTTCAAGAGAATGAGATAGAGGTACTCGAACCTGAGGAAAATGTCGATGTTGCTGAGAAAGAAGAATTAACACTTGAGAATAAAATAAGGATACTTAAAACTATCCAAACCAATATATCTACTGATGCAATTAGATCATACCTATATGAGATTGGTAGAATTCCACTTCTCACAGGAGAGGAAGAGGTTATCCTAGCAAAGAGGATAGAAAAGGGAGACGAAGAGGCTGGACAGCTATTAATAACTGCAAATCTGAGATTAGTTGTGAGTATTGCAAAAAAATATAGTAAAAGTAATCTTGAACTTCTAGATTTAATCCAGGAAGGAAATATTGGATTGATGAGAGCTGTTGAGAAATTTGATTATAAAAAAGGTTTTAAATTCTCCACTTACGCTACTTGGTGGATCAGGCAGGCCATTACTAGAGCCATAGCTGACCAAGCAAGAACCATTAGGGTGCCCGTACATATGATAGAGACCATAAACAAATTTAATAAAGTAAGCAATACATTAGCTACTAAACTAGGAAGACCCGCAACTGATGAAGAGATAGCAAAAGAAATGGATATCGAAATAGAAAAGATTGCAGAGATAAAAAAGATTAAACAGAATCCAACATCTTTGGCTACACCTATTGGGGAAGAGAAGGACAGCAAATTACAGGACATTATCCCGGACGATTGGTCCCAGTCTCCTGAAGATTATGCAACTGGAGAATACCTCAAGAATCAACTACACGAGATACTAGATAGCCTTCAGGATAGGGAGAGACGTGTTCTATCTCTAAGATTTGGACTAGAAGATGGGGTATCTAGAACATTAGAAGAAGTAGGGAAAGAATTTGGAGTAACAAGAGAAAGAATTAGACAGATAGAGGCAAAAGCATTAAAGAAGCTCAAGGAAAAATCTGCACAACAGAAACTAGATGACTATATAGATTAATCCCTACCTATTAAAGAAAGAAATTCTTCCGGCGATACAGGGAAACTCTCCTCCGTTCTCTCTGTTATAGTTTCTAATTCATCCAAGTCAAAAGTCATCCTTAACTGGTTGGTATATGAGCTAGCATTTGGATTTATTTCGACATTTGCATTCTGAAAATAAATAGATGAACCAACCCAAACCAATACTACTACTAGCAAAAGTATCAATGCAAACATAGCTTTCTTAATAATATCCATTTAACTATTTATAAAATTTATCATTCTCAATATTATATATCCTAAGATTTAAGCTAAAAGAGCTCAAACCATCTCTATCCCTTTGTGTAGAAAAAGACACTGACTCTACAACTGGATACATGGGAAGTGCCTCCAAATCCTTTAACAAATTAATCAAGTTAGAATCCCTTCCCTTGATACTCAATCTAACTGCTGTGGGGACCAAAACTTTCGTAGAAGCACTAAAACTATCACCTTTATACCTATCAAAGTTAATAGATACTAGTGCAAATCCATTCCTTGCCACTATAGCATCTATGTTGGACATGAAGAGACTAAAATTACCATCTGCTGGAAATATCAACTCCAAATTATTTAATTCCTTTTTTGAGGTAGTATATTGCTTATCCAATTCGGTAAGTGTATCTATCTTAGTCCCCAAAAGTGAATTAACTGTCGTTTTTTCCTTAATCTCTTTATTAATCCTTGTTATGGTCAAAATTGTAGGCCTAATTGCAAACACTACTAGCACTATCATTACCAAGATGGAGAAGGCAAAAAATATGTAAGATCTTTTCTTCTCCGGAGACTCTTTAATTATTTTTATATATTCCGTTGTATTAATATCCTTCTCCTTCATTATTTATCCTCCGTAGGAAACAGATTAAAGGTTATCCTAACACTAATATCCGTTTTATCCTTACTAATAGAGAATTTAACATCATAATAGTCAGGATTATTCTTAAGTGCCGCTTCATAATTTTTAACAGCATCCAGATTTGATGTTGTTAAATGAAAGGAAACCCTCCCCTCGTTGAATGAAAAATTCTCCAAATCTAAAGAAGATGGAACACCGCTTGTCAATTCACTAACTGAAGTTGAATTAATTTGCTGCCCCTCCCTTACTTTCTTTACATCTAAAAGTAATGTTTGATAGTTATCAAAAAGTATTGCATTTTTTCTCCAATTTTCATTAGAAAGTAAAACCACCTTATTATTTATTTCCTCTGTTAAATCATTATTTTTTCTATCCAACACAAATCTTGAAAAAAACACTATCAAAACAACAACTTGTACAAAAATCAACATATATTTACCAACATTAACAAGCCATACATATGCATTGGCCCATAAATCATTAGGCGAATAGAGAGCATCTAAGAAATTGATTGATTTTGGTTGTTTCTCTGATTGAAACATTAGGCAGTTTTAATTCATTATCAAATTTAGTATAGCATATTTAAGTATATTAGATTTTTTCGAAAAGTATAATGGTTTTCCTTTCCTCTAAAGCTCTCTTTGCCTTCCCACAACTTTCGGGAATGATAGGAGTATAGTAGTGTATTACTTTACTAAGAAGATAGCTTAGGTTGTTTAGTATTTTCTCTGTTTCCTCCTTTTCTTTATCCTTATTCCACGGCTCTTTTTCAGTAATATACTTATTTCCCCAATCAGCCAGCTCATCCACCTTACTACTTGCCAAAGCTATTTCATACTCACCGTAGAAATTCTCTATCTCCTCACAGTATAAATCTACTTCTTTCTTAAAAACATCCTCTACCTTACTCTCATCATTAATCTCCACTTCCTTGTTATTTGCCAAATGTATTACTCTGTTGAGTAGATTGCCGTAATTATTGGCCAACCTAGAGTTATACATATTAATCAAATCGTCCTCTTTGTATGCAGAATCTGAGAAGGTGGCTATACCACTCAAGAGATAGAACCTTACTATCTCTGCCCCATACTTTTCCTCCTGCTCAAATGGAGATATCACATTTCCCAATGTTTTTGCCATTTTTCTTCCATCAGGGCCCAATACCATACCATGCTCTAAGAGTTTTGAACTCTGTTGCAAACCAACAGATGCCAACATCCCTTGCCATATGCTACCTTGAAATCTAAGATTATCCGGTCCAAATAGCTGTATTCCGGGCCACCATTCATGTAGCCTCTTCTCATCACTACCAAAACCCAATACATTAACATAGTTGGTTAGAGCATCAAACCAAACGTAGAGTACCTGTTCTGGATCTCCAGGGACCTCTATCCCCCAAGGGAGATTCTCTTTTAACCTTGATATGCTAATATCTTCTGTTTCTGAAATTATTTTCTTCAATTCCTCTAACTTAGTACTAGGTTTTAGTACATCTGGATTCTCATTTAACCATTTAAGTAAATGTTCTTTATAGTTAGACAATCTAAAGAAATAGTTCTCCTCCTCCTTTAACTCAGGCTCTTTATCGTGATCAGGACACTTCCCATCCACTAACTCCTTCTCCGTTATGAATCTCTCACACCCTACGCAGTACTTTCCACTATACTTCTTCTTATATATATCTCCTTTTTCATCACATCTTTTCCAAAATTCCTGTGCTGCTTTATGATGACTCTTGTCGGAAGTTCTATAAAAATGATCGTATTCTACAAAAAATAGCTTACAAAAGTCTTTAAACCTTTGAGAATACTTATCTACGAAATCCTGTACCTCCAACCCCTCCTTTTGGGCCTGTTCTAACATTTTTTGACCATGCTCATCTGTCCCCACATTAAAGAAGACATTTTCCTTCCCTAACTTCTGTTTAAAATATCTAGATATTGCATCCGCTTGTACAAATTCTAATGCGTGACCAATATGGGGTTCTGCATTAACATAGGGGAGGGTAGTTGTTATGTATAATCTTTCTTTGTTCATTAATATTTATTCCTAATTTAGATTAAAAATATAATCTATCATTGATTATATAATTATTTTGCTATGGTGAGAAATACATGTCCCTACTGGGACATCATCTGTTGACCCATTAATAAACCCTCAGCTAGTCCCAATTTAACTAACTCTTGCCATACCGCCTCTGTGACAAAGGGTACAAATGGATGCATAACCTTTAAATTCTCTTTCAATATATACAGTAATTCCGATAGTAGTTCTGTCCTCCTCTCACTACCCACTTCCTCATCCCTAATTTCATTTTTTATTTCTTCTATCCATACATCACACAACTGATGCCAGAAGAATTCTCTAATACCCTCCGCGCCTAAATTGAATTGGTATCTTTCAATATACCCCCCAATTTTCTTGACATGTGCATTAGTTTTGCCTGTTCTATCTGTCTTCTTAACCTCGTACTTAGTGATATCCTTTATTTCCTTCTCATCAATATTCATAAGTATAAATCTACTAGCATTCCATATTTTATTAACAAAATTTCTATTCCCCTTGATCTTTTCCTCCCTTAGTGGAGCATTAGAACCTGGGAGGGCATCAGAGTAGTACCATAATCTAAGAGCATCGGCACCATATTTTTCAAAAACCTCCTGTGGTTCTACACCATTACCCTTACTCTTGGACATCTTAGAACCATCTACCGCTAAGATCATACCTGTCAAAAATACCGTATGGTATGGAACCTGCCCAGTTCTGTATATGCCCATCATAATCATTCTCGCAGACCACCAAAATAGAATATCTCTCGCATGTGTCATTACCTGAGTAGGGTAGTATTTTTTGAAGTCTTCACCTTCTATTCCTCCCAGCGTAGAAAACGGCCACTGTCCAGAACTAAACCATGTGTCAAAAACATCCTCATCCTGTTCCCACACCTCACCGTTCTTCGATTCTGGTTGCTCCTCACCCAAATATATCTGCCCAGTACCATTAGGTTTCTCTCCTGTTTCCTTAACATATTCATCTATTCCTTTTTCTTCATTCTCTTGGAGCCAATCATACAGTTTTCTTCCGCCACTATACCAAACAGGTATCCTCTGGCCCCACCATAATTGCCTAGATACACACCACGGTTGAATATTCTCGTAGAAATGCTCTAACGCTTTCTGTTGCCCTAAAGGTATTACCTTAACATTGCCCTTTTTTATCTCCTCTAAAGCTTTTTCCGCCAAGGGCTTCACATTAACATACCACTGATTAGAAACTATTGGCTCTATTGGAGTCTTGCACCTCTCACACAGCATAATCTCATGCTCTATGTTTTCAATTTTCAACAGTAATCCTTCCTTTTCTAACTCCTCACACAATGCCTTAGAACACTCTACCGTTCCCATGCCAATAAACCTTTCAGGGATATCCCCCTCCATCTTGGCTTCCTCATTTATTACATTCCTAACTTCCAAACCGTGCCTCTTGCCTAATTCAAAATCTATAGGGGAGTGAGCAGGCGTAACTTTTAAAGCACCCGTCCCCAATTCAATATCTATTTCATCATCTGCAACAACGGGTATTTCCCTATTCGCTATCGGAAGGGTAACTCTTTTCCCAACAAATTCCTTGTATCTTTCATCCTTTGGATTTACCGCTACTGCAGTATCTCCTAACATAGTTTCTGGCCTTGTAGTAGCAACTGTAATTCCTTCCTGCCCCAGCACCTCTTTCGCCCTCTTTCTATCACCTTCCTCTACGAACGGATACACTATATATGCGAATATGCCCCTTCTCAGCTCATGTTCTGTATCCACATCGGCCAATGCAGTCATACAGTTAGGACACTGATTTATAATCCTCTTATCCCTATATACCAACCCATCCTCAAACATCTTATAGAATGTCTCATACACCACCTTTGTTAACCTAGGATCCAACGTGAAGAACTCCCTACTATAGTCTGCTGAAAGCCCAATTCTTTTTTCTTGTTGAGTAGCATTCTTTGCATTCTCAATACAAAACTTGTAGCTTTCTTCATAGAACTTCTCTCTCCCCATCTCAGTTTTACTCTTTCCTTCCTTTTCGAGTTTTTTTGTAAATACACTCTCCGTCTGAATTCCTGCATGATCTTTCCCAGGAAGAAGTAGGGTGGGATGGCCGGTCATCCTCATATATCGACCCATTACATCATGAAAGGAGTAGCCACACACATGCCCTAAATGCAGGTTTCCATTAGCATTGGGAGGGGGGAGGGTTATTGTGAAAGGTTTCTGAATTTCGTAATTACCTTCTTGAAGATATTTGTACATATTATCTGGGTTTGTTAGCCCAGAGCTTTCCCAAAGGTTGTATATTTCCTCCTCGTTTGCTTCAAATGTTTTAGAAATACTGTTTTGTGTCATACCAATAACGCCATTATATCACATCCACACAAGGGTCTGACCCTCCTCTGTCCCCCTTTTCCCAAAGCTTTGGTAGCACAAGCGGTTGTGTGGATGGGGGTCTGTCCCCGGCCTGGCCCCTGGATATATCCCATCGGCTATGGTAGAATTGCTATATCTTTGAAATTTCCCTTCCCAAAAACACGATCCTTTGAAACCTGTATAATGGTTTGTGAGAAGGATATATATAATATTGATAATATAAATAATGAAAGATAACAGAAAAGAAATGCTGCAACTATGCACACTATCTGGAACAACAGAAATAGGTAGAAACTCAAACTTTGTTCAATATGATGACGAAATAGTAATGATAGATGCTGGATACTCGTTTCCTGGGCACGAGATGTATGGTATTGATTATTTAATACCAAATGTTAAATATCTCAAACAAAACAAACAGAAGGTTAAAGCCATTTTAATAACACATGGTCATTTAGACCATACTGGTGCACTCAAATGGATACTACCTGAGTTAGACTATCCACCAATATATGCAGGAGGTTTTGCGAAGGCCCTAATTGAGGCAAAAATGAAAGAGTACAAAATGGAAAAGAAAGTAAAAATATATGAGGTAGATAGGAAATCACAAATAAATATAGGAAAGAACTTCAAAGCCACATTTATAGGCATTAACCACAGCATTCCCGATGCTTTTTCCATATTTTTGGAAACCCCTAAGGGTAATATTTTTTTCTCTGGCGATTTCAAAATAGACAAAGAACCTGCTAATGAACCTCAAAGTGATTACGAAAAATTAAGAAACCTAAGGGGAAAGATCGATTTGGCACTAATGGAGAGTACTAATGCCTCCACCCCCGGAAAAGCTCCTTCAGAAACGGAGATTTCAAAAAACTTAGAAGAAATAATATCGAAACACAACGGAAGGGTTATTGTCTCAGCTTTTTCTTCGTTAATCACAAGACTCTATTCTTTAGTTGAAATAGCAAAAAGAACAAACAGAAAAATCGTAATATCTGGGAGAAGCTTAGAACAAGCAATATCAATAGCAAGAGAAAAAAGATATATTAGCGTGGACGAAAAATTACTAATCAAGGAGAGAGAAATTAACAAATATCCTGACAACGAATTGTTGATACTTTGCACAGGCAGTCAGGGAGAAAGGTTTGCAGCATTAAATAGAATATCTCTTAATGAGCATAAATATATAAAACTCAGGAGGGGAGATCTAATAATACTTTCTTCCTCTGAAATACCAGAAAATATAACTGCAATAGAGAGAATGACGGATAGAATATTAGAGTTTGGAGTTGAATTAATTAAAGATGGCGTTGACACAAAGATCCACTCCACAGGACATGGAAATCAAGAAGATATTAAAATGATGCTAGAGATGGTCCAGCCTAAACACATTATGCCGGTACACGGGTCATTAACTTTCAGATACTTCCATAAGAAAAATTTGATAAAGTGGGGATTTGATAGAAACAAAATATTTCTCACAGAAGATGGTCAGATATGGAATTACGACGGGAATTACTGGAACAAAGGGAAGAGGGTTGAATCTAAACCTATTCTAATAGACGGCCTTGGGGTAGGAGATATAGGGGACGTTGTACTCAAAGATAGGAAACAACTTTCAGAATACGGTATGTTCGCAGTTGTGTTAAATCTAAGTTCTAAGAACAAGAAAATCATAGGTCGTCCGAGGTTTCTCTCTAGGGGATTTGTATACCTAAAGAGCTCGCATGCCCTACTTAAAGAAATTGAAAACACCATTTTTGATATTCACAGAGAATGGGGGAAATACTCTTCACAAAAAGGAAAGTACGAAGAGAAAATGTTAATACAGAAGATAGAGAAACAGTTATCCAAGCTCATATTTAAGAAGACAGAAAGAGAACCAATTATCCTTGTATCTGTAATCTAGAAGAACTTTTTTAAAAATATAAATATGATATACTTTTTGTATGCTAAATCTGCCTTTTTTAAAAACATCTAGCAAAGGTTCCATACAACATGGTCAAAATGTGGTTGCCTTGGATATTGGTACGGAACAGCTCAAAGGAATGCTCTTCACAACAGGGGAACTCGGTGTAGATATTAAGAAAATTACAAGAGTCAATCAACAACAGCATGCAATGAGGAGTGGAATTATTAAAAATCTAGATACCGTGCTTGAGAATTGTAGATTGGCAATTTCTGAACTAAACGACAGATTGGCACAAGAAGAGTATCCAAGGAATGTAGTGATGGGTATTGCAGGAGAGTACATACAAGGAGTATCGATTGTTGTTAACTACCAAAGAGAGGAGAACTTTGAAAAAGAGGTTACCGAAAAGGAAGAAAACAAGATACTTGCTCAAATCAGAGGGAAAATAGAAGCAAGTGGAAAAGAGGACTTAAGTCAGAGAATTGGGCTAACAAATGAGGATATTGAAATCCTGCATATAACTCAGACAGGGTTGGAGATAGGAGGAATGCCCGTAGATTCATTAATAGGATACAAAGGGAGAGATGTGAGGCTTCACTTCTATGCCTCTTTTGCTCCTAAAACATACACAGAAGCACTAAAGAGAGTTGCAAGTGAGCTTAAAATGGAAGTACTGGGGATAGTATCCCAACCATTCGCAGTAGCGAGAGCATACGCAGGATCGAGTAATAGAGATTTTTCTGCAATATTTCTAGATATTGGAGGAGGTACAACTGACATAGCAATTGTAGAAAAGGGAAATGTTGTAGAGACAAAGATGTTTGCATTTGGAGGGAGGACATTTACAAAAGAGATTGCAAAGATTCTAGATCTAGATTATAGATTCGCGGAACAAAGAAAGATTAAATACTCCGAAAAGAAACTTAACAAGGAATTGGCAAGAGATGTACAAAAAATAGTATATCCCGTCGCCAAGCTATGGATGAAGACATTAAAATCAGCGCTAACATACTGTGATGACATAAGCTCATTTCCTACCCAAATATATCTCTGTGGGGGAGGGGCATTACTACCAGAAATCAAAGAGGTTATGTTAGAATTTCCATGGAAGAAATTTTTACCATTTCCTGTTGTTCCTAAAATCGACTTCTTTACACCTGAGAAATTAGATACTGTAAGAGATAATAGTGGAAATCTGAGAAATATATTTGATATTACACCTGCCGCATTAACTAAATTTGTATATGATACACAAGTTAAGAAGAATTAATGGAAAACGAGAAAAAAATAACAAAGATAGTTATAAATAAAGAAGACGAGTTGACAGATGTCGTCTCCGCAATTCTAGAGTCATACAATGAAAGAATTGTACTAACATTTGCCGAGGAGACAGATCTTTTAATTAGTCCCATAAATCTAAAAGTTCTTCTTGAAACTGCAGATGAATCCGAGAAATTAATAATAGCACAAATTATTAAGAATCCAACGGGACTTCGCAATGCACATTTAGCTGGTATTACCACTATAGATACCCCCACATTTCCTTTGGAAGATATGTGGGAGAAGGAAGGAACAAATAGGGCAAACAGACTCAACCCTCCGAAGGAAAAACCCATCTCTACACAAGAAGAAACTGTTTCCACCGAAGAGCTGGAAAGCGAGGGTCCTTCTGATTTTCAAAAGAGAGTAGCTATGGCAATAGAGAAAGGAAGTGCAAGAAGGAAAGATATGAATGAGGAGAAGGATGTACTTATTTCCCTGGACGAAGATCTTCCATCCAAGAACGATGAGATACCAATAGTTGTAGATCCGGATCTTTCAAAGGTAGATTTCAGTGAGAAGACAGTTGATCCTCAGAAGGTCTCGCCTAACAAGATTATTAAGGAAAGAAGAAGTAATGGGCCCAATATTACAACATTAGGAGGGAAATTTAAGTCTTTTTTCAGTAATATTCCTATCCCTACAAAACTTAAGAAGTTGGGACCTATCATTGGTATCTCGGTAGTAGTGTTAACTCTTCTGATAGGCTTTATATACATAAATACCGCTATGTTGGTAAGAGTTAGAATATATGTGGAAGCAAAAGAGGTTTCTGTGGAAAGAATTTTTCAGGGGGATGAAAATATAAAAGAAATAGATTTCGAAGAATTAAAGATACCCGTCAAGAGTGAAAGTGTCGAAAAATCACGCTCAACTAATGTTAGGGCAACAGGGAAAGCATTTAAAGGGGAAAAAGCAAAAGGAAAAGTAAATGTATTTTATAAGAAGGAAGGAAGTTGTGTGGATGTTGCACCTATTGCCCTGTCTGCAGGACAAACCATTGCCACGGACGACAAAACCTTTACGTTAGACTCAAACGTTTCCGTTGCATGTAATAGTACGGCAGAAGTCCCTATATCTGCTATAGAGGTAGGGGAGGAGTACAATTTAGCTTCGGGACAGTTCTTCACCGTACAAGGTTTTTCGAAAAATGAAATATGGGCATCAAATAGCAGTAGTGCAATAACTGGAGGATCCAAACAGGAGTACACAGTCCTGTCTAAGGCCGATGTTGATACCGCTGTAGAAGATTTAAGAAAAATAGCAGTTGAGGAAGGAGAAAATGAATTAAGGGATAAGGGCGGAAACTGGGCAATCATAGAAGATTCTATAAAGAGCGAGGTTATAGCAGATAGCATTAAGACAGATGTTGCTGTGGGGGCCGAGGCTACAGAAGTCAATGTGTCAATGAAAACAACTAGTATTGCCTCATACTACCTAAAAGAGGGATTTGACGATGGAGTTGCTGAATTATTAACAAAAGAAGCTCAGGATAATAATCTCTTTGAATCGGATAGAGATCTAGAACTTGAATTAGATTCTGACATAGAGAAGGATGTTTCTGTTGCAGAGAATAATGCACAAGGAATAAAGATTAAGTTGGTAGCAAAGAGTTCTGTAAAACCAAAGGTTGACAAGGAAGAGATATTAAATGAGCTAAAGACAAAAAACTGGGAAGAGGGACAGAAGTATCTTAAAGATTTGGAGTTTTCAGATAAAGAAACAAACGTGGAATTTTTGCCCGAGAACTTCCCGGAATACCTAAGACGCTTCCCTAAGAGACAGGGAGGAGTACTAATAAGTGTTGTAAATGTTAACTAACCCTTTATTTAAGCCCCATTTATTGATAAAATTGCTTTGTTGTGTACCTGTAGCTCAATAGGATAGAGCAACTGCCTTCTAAGCAGTAGGTTGTCGGTTCGATTCCGGCCAGGTACGCCATTGGAGAGATGCCTGAGTGGTCGAAAGGACACGCTTGGAGAGCGTGCATATGAGAAATCATATCGAGGGTTCGAATCCCTCTCTCTCCGCCATATTCTCTCTTCCCCATATCTATGATACTATTAATACATGCTTAATATACTAATAGCCCTAATATCCCTTGCCGTCCTTATTAAATCAACTGATATCTTTATTGATCAGTCTACTGCGCTAGCCAAAAAGATAAAGGTTAGTGGATTCTTCATAGGCTTTACACTTGTAGCACTTGGAACGTCCTTGCCTGATCTGACCATTAGTACATACTCAGCCGCTACGGGAAATCCTGGTATAGCTATTTCGACATTTCTAGGGGCAGTTATCATAAAAACATCATTACTATTAGGCATATTAGCCCTTTTTTCAAAATACAAATTAGACGAAATTGATGTAAGAAGGAATATACCAATTAACACTGTCATATACATAGGGATATTCCTTCTATTATGGTTATTCAACTTCCAAATGCATTGGTATCTAGGAATAGCAACTATATGTATGCTAGTCATAGCTATATTCCTTGCAAATAAAAATAACCATAAGATAAGGATAAATCATGATACAAAATTTAGCATTATCTTCCTTCTCCTTTCATTTCTCTTAGTAATAATTTCTGGGAAATTCACAGTCGACTATATTACAATATTTGCAGACGAATTCGGTATTGCTCAAACAACAATCGGATACTTTGTACTAGCAATGGGGACAACAACTCCCGAATTAATAACCTCCCTCACCGCGATTAAAAAGGGAAATATAAATATTAGTCTTGGCAATATGCTTGGGGCATGCTTGATTGATATACTCTTTGTATCCGGAATAACCTCCTTTTTTGCAACACTTGATTTCAACCCGTTTAAGGAGGAGCTACTATTCTTAATATTTGCAACCTTTGTAACTTTCCTATTTGCAATATTAGGGAAGAAGCACTACATCAGCAAAAGAGAGGGCCTTGGACTAATCCTAGTCTATATTCTATTCATTCTCATACAAACTCTCTAGGTCCATACACACAATAACTATAAATAATAGAAATATTATTAACCCTTGTGGTAAGGAAAACAGATAATGATCAAAAGATCCTATTATTAATATACTAAGTAATACTAGAATCTTTAAATAATTCCATCTCTTCACGTTCAATATAATTAAGCTTAGGAAGGTGTAAATATATATCATTAGCCCTATTACTCCAATTTCAGAAAGAATTAGCATTAAAACATTATGTACGGGCTGAGTAAGCAAGATCCCCTTTTTTGTCCTTGGTACAAAATCCTCCATTGCCTTTACATAATTGCCTATTCCCACTCCTAAAAACCAATTCCTCTTTACAACCTCCCAGCTTGACCTAAGCAAATTTATTCTATCCTGCCATCCGCTATCCCCTCCGACAAAAACATTGGTAAATCTCTCCAGAAAGAGTAGGGGGGAAAAAGAGAAAAAGATTTCCCTCCCTTTAAATAGAGATTTTAGTATAAAGATTGCACAAATCAAAAAGAGTAATAGAATGCATATCCTGGAAAAAGTAAATATGAGGGATACAGACGACAATAGGATTAGGAGTACACTGATAAACCTATTCTCCCTCCATAATATAATCCCTATAACAACAGAGAGAATCAAATACCCAGCCAATACATTAGGATGTGGAAATGTACCATAAGCTCTTAAAAATAGCTGTCCCCCTAATTCGATAAAGCTAGACCCTTGCATTCCACTAACTACTTGAGACTCCCCAAGAAATAATAAACCTAAGGAACTTCCTCCTAAAAACTGCTTAATTCCAATAATACCCTGGATTACCGTATTGACAATGAATATCACTCCCAAGGCAGATATAAAATATTTTAGATACCTACCCTTAAATATTGTAATTGTGGAATATATAGACAAAATTACACCAACTAACCTTACAGAATTGAGTACAGCTAGAAAATTATTCAGGAAAATATTTTGTAATATTAAAAAAACTATTAATATCAATACACCGTTTCGCCAATCTCTAAGGATATTCGTATAGAATTTGAAACCTCTCTCCAAGGTGACAGATAGAAGAAAAAGAGTTAATCCGATATCTAATATTGAAATTGTTGGTACAAGGTAGTTAACATATATCCCACTTACAAAAGGGGAGGAGAGGAGTATCTCTGTATTAAAAATTTCAACACTACCTGGCACCTGCAAAGTTATATTAAATGGAAGAACAATTAATATATACAAAAGGGAAGCTAGGACGAGATCTCTTTTGAGTAAAAAAATTAATAGCCAGAGAAGGAGAGAGAACAATATGAAAAAAGATTTCTCTAAGGATTGCTCTGTTAGAAAAAATCCAACACCAAATAAAACAATAAATATGAATATTACAAAAATCGTTCTTTTATCAAGCTTAGGGTTAATCACAACCCAATTTTATCACAAAAGTATTTATTTAACAGGTTTTATAACAACTCTCCTATCCCTTCCTTCTCCTATACTTTCTGTCTCTATATCCTCAAATTTGGACAAGGCCATATGAATTATTCTCCTATCAGAAGGTCTCATTGGTGGAAGTTCTATCTCTTCTCCTAAAATTCTAACATCATCTGCCTTTTGCCTCGCCATCTCTTCCAATTTACTATCCTTTTCCTCCCTATATCCACCGACATCTACAAAAACTCTATAATTAGGATCTTGGTCTAACTTTCTTCCCATTATTATTTGAAGAATGTACTGAATAGAATCTAGATGCCTACCATGGTTTCCAATCATATAGCCCAACTCCTCTCCATCAAAATATACTTTTATATATTTTATTCCCTCATCCCCATCTTCCATCTCACACCTGTTCTCACAATCTACATTCAAAAGAGAGCAGAGCGAGTCTACTTCTTTTTGCATGAACTTAATTATTTCCTTATCTTTCATAAGATAAATATTAAAAATTTAGTATCAAAGTTGAACGTTACCTCTTACCAGATCCACTTCCCTTATATCTGGTTATTAAATTCTGAATCCCTTTCTCTGTTTTATCCCAATCTAGAAGCATGTATTGAATGACCAACATAAAAGATTGTATGGCCCAATAAAGACTTAATGCGGCAGGGGCACTAATTGCAATAAATATTGTTGTAAATGGAAGAATCCATGTAAACGATTGAGACATTTTCTTTTGCATCTCCTCTGCAGATATATCTCCTTCTTTCTTTTTTGTCTTCTTATCTCCTGTTGCAGAAGGATCCTGCATCACCTGTGTAAACTTGGACATGAAAAATTGGGACACCCCAACTAATACGGCTAATAGCATGTAGTAGAAAGACTGAAGAGAGACTCTCCCAAACTCCGCTGATATGTCATTGAATGATTTTGTTAAATCCCAAACTAAAAAGTTTGTATTAATAGTTAAAGAATTACCATTTTCTAACCAACTCTTTATAAAGGGATATATACCATCTAGATTACTATCCGTGACATTTCGTATAACCTGTATCAAAACAGAAAGTATCAATAACTGAGGAAGAAAGGTAACTAAACAACCCAAAGGATTATATCCAACCTTCTTATAAAGCTTTATCTGCTCTTGAGATAATTTCTCAGGATTATTTTTATATTTTTTCTGTAATGCATCTATCTGGGGTTTAAGAGACGCCATTTTTCTTGTCATCTCTGTCTGCCTTTTCATCAATGGAAGCAGTATTAATCTAAAAATTACTGCAATAGCAATAATTGCCAAGCCTAGATTATCAAAAAGGATATTATGGAATATCACTAAAAGATTTAGGACGGGCAGATAGAATACATTTTGCCAAATAGCTGCAAACATTTCTTTAGTTACAAAAATAATACAATGATAGCGAATATATCATAAATTTAACCTAAGGAACAGGATCATACTGTCCCGCTTCACTCCAAGGATTACATTTAACAATTCTTTTAAGTGACAAATACCCTCCCCTTAAGACGCCATACTTTTCAATTGCACCGTAGCTGTATTCAGAACAAGTAGGGGAGAATTTACAATATCTAGTATTAGGAAATATCTTCCCCATAATTCCATGGTCAAATGAGAATGTTTTTTGATATCCCTTAATTATTAAAAGAAAAAAGCTTCTAAACATTTAATATTTTTTCAAATTGTAATAATATATCTTCCTTTAAATCCACCTTCCTGTCACAAAATTGGAATGCTATATACTCAAAATCTTTATTTAAGCCGGATAAATTCTTTTCATTAATAACCTCCATTACAACTACTCTCAATAGCCTAGTCATCCTATGCCTTAATACAGCATTTCCAACTTTCTTGCTCAAAACAAAACCGAATCTAGGATTAGAAATACTGTTTTCTTTTACAACAAACATACCGTACTTTCCACGGACCTTTTTCCCGTTCTTGTATACAACATCAAACTCTTTTGCTGGTAGACGAAATTTTTTAGGAAGCATAATATATATCCTATCTTATACTTTTTGTTTGCTTTTTTCTAAGCAATTTGTATTCCTCACTCACAGAAAGGTTTTTCTTTCCTTTTGCTCTCTTTCTTTTCAAGACATTCTTTCCTCCAACAGTTTTAGATCTTGCCCTGAAACCTAGTTTCCTTATTCTTTTTAAATTTTTAGGCTGATATGTTCTTTTCATACAGCGCTATTATACAGTTGATGTGCTTAATTGCCAAGCTTTAAGAATTCAAAAACTACTCTAAAAATTTTAGACACCTCGCATATAATCAAGAAGTCTCTCTAATAGGAAACTTTTTAGACCTCATCGAGAAGATATCCACATTTATTTCTAAATCATTATAATGGATAAAAGTCCCAATCGGCCATGTGACTGCCCCCCATATTAGACTGCCATATTAATTATTATTTATGCTAATGAAAAAAGCAGACTTTAAAGAGCATTTCGACAAAATCCCCGAGAACTACATCTCGAAAGAAAATAGTAGCCATGAATGGGATCCAGACGAAGTGTGGAAAGTTTCAAAGGAATATCTAAAACAAATAATAGGAGTTAGGGAGTTTGGTGGGCTATTCGGGAATACATACATTGAAAGTATAAATAATGGAATTGTACAACTATCCTCAGACGCAGCATATAAAAGGGAGAAGATTCTAAAGGATTATCAATATGCTCTTAAAAATGCACTCAGAAAAACATGTGGAAGAAATTTTGAGATAGAGATAAATTTGAGGGAGAAGGATAGGTCCACCAAAAAACCGAAGTATGAATATCACAATATGGAAGGGGAGGAGGAAGTCCTAGATCTTTTTTCCACTGCAGAGAAAGAGAAAGAAATGTACGAAGAAGCCCTCTCGGATTCTCATCTTAATCCTAAATACCTCTTTTCCAATTTTATAGTAGGTGCAAATAACAGACTTGCAGAGGCCGTAGCACAAGCTGTACTAGAAGATTTAGGAAACGCATACAATCCAGTATTCTACTACGGAGAAACAGGGGTGGGAAAAACACACCTGATGCAAGCAATTGGAAATGAGATATTAAAAAGAGATGCACACAAAAGAGTTATATATATATCAATAGAGCAGTTTCTTAATGAAATGGTTGAAGCCATCCGTACAAAACGTAATGAGGATTTTAGAAACAAGTACAGAGCCGTCGACCTGTTAATAATAGATGATGTACAGTTCGTGGAGACATATCCTAGAACACAAGAGGAACTATTCCACACTTTCAATACACTATACCAAGCAAACAAACAGATAATATTAGCATCTGATAGGCCACCTAAAGAGATTAGGAATATAACAGATAGGCTTCGATCAAGGTTCGAAGGAGGAATGGTCGCGGATATACAAGCTCCCGACTACGAAACCAGGGTTGCAATTCTAAGGCAGTGCCTTTCTGAGAAGAATTTTTCCATCCCCGATGAATACATAGATCTTATCGCCAAGAACGTGGAGAGTAATATAAGGGAGTTAGAGGGAGCCCTAACAAAGGTTGTTTCTCTTTTTAAACTAGGTGTAAATCCAACGTTTGAGGATATATCGAAAATATTACAAATAGACCTAGATAGCAAAAGAAAAAGAATAACCCCAGCAAAGGTCATAAAAACCGTATGTGAGGTTTTTGATGTCAAGCCACAAGAAATAAAAGGAAACAGAAGAACTGCATATGTTGCGAAATGTAGGCAAATAGTTATGTATATATTGCGCAAAGAATTAGATATGCCACTTGAAAGAGTAGCACGAGAAGTAAATAGAAAGGATCACACAACAGTAATACACGCTTATGAAAAGATAGGGAAGCTGAGAGAAACGGATTCTAGACTGGATGAAAAGATTGATAAATGCATTAAAATTCTAAAAAGTTAATTAGGGGATAACTATGTGGATAATTTAAGAATATCTCCTGATAACTGAAGCATCTTTCCACATTAAAAAACATTATATTATCGTTAAGGTCTTGTATTGGAAGGATTTTTGGGGTTAGTACTGTCCCCCTTTAAGTTCTATTTATCCCGTAGATATCCATAAAAACAATCCACAAAGAAAAATATTGTAACCATAAGATTTTTGAAAGAGATATAACAAAAAATGATGTCACATTTATTCACAATAACCTCCTCCTACCTTTAGAGCCTCATTACAATCTTTTTGCACTCATAGTCAGATAGTATACACATATACACATTCTCTACTATGACTATTACTATTTATATATATTAAATATTAGAATATGCAATTCTTTTTAATTATAAAAAATGTTAAAATGAATAACTGCCTACATTAAAATATTAAACAAAATATATGAAATTTTCTTGTAATCAAGATACATTCTCGAAGTACTTAAACATAGTGAGTAGGGTAGTAAGTAACAAACCTGGATTACCTATTTTAAACAATGTATTTTTCCAAACAGAGAAGGGAAAACTTATTATGAAGACAACTGACTTGGAACTTAGTATTGCAACATGGATAGGCGCAGATATATCTAACGAAGGCAAAGTAACAATACCAGCAAAACAGCTATCAGAATTCGTAAACTCAATTCCTGAGGAGGTGGTTGATGTTGAAGTTGAGAAGCAAAATTTTAATATATCAACATCAAACAACACTGCTAGCTTTAATACTATGCCTTCTGATGATTTCCCCAATATTCCTTCTATTGCTAAAAAAGAGGATCCATTTATAGAGATTAATAGGGCTGACTTAGTTATGGCTATAAACAGAGTTGCATTTGCAGCCGCTACAGATGATATAAAACCTGTTCTAACGGGTGTTAAGGTAGAAATTGAAGATGGTGGAATATCTTTCATTGCGACTGATGGTTTGAGATTATCGAAACAAACAATAAAAACAGCTAAAGGTTCAAAAGAGAAAAGTTTCTTAGTTCCAGTTAGAGCAATGACGGAACTATCGTATATAATTTCCGAAACAGCTGATGAAGACAGTTTGATATCTATATATTTGATAGAGGATAAAAATCAGGTACTTTTTAGGGTGGGGGATATAGATTTAGTATCTAGGTTAATAGATGGGGAATTCCCAGAGTATAAGCAGATAATTCCGACTGGTTTTAAGACTAAATGTGAAATAGACAGAGAGGGATTTCTTAACTCCCTTAAGATAGTTAATATTATTGCAAGATCAGTTTTAGGAAATAAAATGATTCTCGATATTAACTCAAAGGACAATAAGATATATTTATCTGCTACCCAAGCAGACCTAGGAAAGAATGAAAGTACATTTGAATGTAAGGTTGATGGTGATGATCTTAAGATTGCATTTAGTGCAAAATTATTAACTGATGTTCTGACACATCTTGATTCAGGGATAGTTACATTCGAATGCTCGGAGTCTGTAAGGCCAGGAGTATTCAAGATTGAGGGGGATGAGTCATTTATCCATCTGGTAATGCCTATGATGCTCTAGGATGCCTCCTATCACCGCAGACTTGATAGCCTATCCCATGCACTGTCTCTATAATAGATTTGTTTCCTAATTTATCCCTTAGTCTATTAATATGAACATCTACCGTATTAGATCCGACATATTCCCGATAGTCCCATACATGGTCGAGTAGTTCACATCTAGAAACTACCCGATCTTTGTTCCTTACGAGATATTCGAACAGATCGTACTCCTTCTTCCTTATTTCTACATCTTTACTATCTTTGTATACAGACCTATTTTCTAAGTCCAAAACAAAGTCGCCAATATACAGATTTTTATCTACATAGCTCTTTGGTCTTCTCATTAGAGAATTTATTCTTGCGAGTAGCTCCTGTATTGGGAATGGGTAAGTTAAGACATCATCTCCGCCCCTCTTTAGAAATTCAACCTTCTCTATCCAGCTACCCTTGTTACAAATCCCCAGTATTTTACCTTCAGAGGAGTGTTTTACTATATATTTGAGTAACTTCCGTGTAACATCTCCTCCCAAATTTGTATTCATTATATATATATCGAATATTTTTCGATTAACTAAATTTTTATTCTCAAAATTACTATCATCTAGGGATATGTTAAATTTATACGGGCTTAGTGCCGTGGATAGTAGTTGGGAAAGATTCTTAGAATTCTCTATAATTAATATATTCATAAACGTAGAAATAAAATTATTCAAAAGAATAATACTTAGATAATTAATTATTAAAACCTATATAATATAAAGATATGAAATTCCTTCTATCTCTTACAATTTCACTAATAACATCTGTAATACTTCTGTACTATTTACTCAACAATCCAACCTTCCTCCCTTTTGATACTTTAGGAAACTATGACTGGATAAATATATTCACACTCATCCTTCTCCTCCTTGTTTGCCTTCTATCAGCTTTCTCTTTGTTGATATACTTTCTTTTACTATCCTTCAAAAAATATCAAAATAGAAAGGATTTAATACTCTCCACTTTTAAGTATGCATCCGTATTTACATTAGGTCTTTTTATGGCAACGATTTTAAACTATTTTCATATATTGGATATTGCCTGGGGAATTGCAATTTCTATTGTTGTATTAATATCACTCTTTATTATATGATTTATATATGGACAAAAAGAAAGAAAAGAACGATTTAGAAAATATATTCGAGATTATAAGTGGGGAGAAAAGTCTTAGGGAGAAGGAAGAGAAGATCGCGAAAATGAAGAAGAAAGCAATTTCAGAGGAGAAAGATAAGCGAAGGAAGAAAATAGTGGAGGGAGAGGTAGGGCTAGAGAAGGATCCAGTGCAGGATAGGAAGGTGGTTCAGAATATAAAACTTTTTGAATGGAGTGCTCCGGATAGATATCAATTCAAATTTAATAATAGGGGATTCATGATAGTAGTAGTACTCTCTCTCCTATTCGCCCTTCTTTTGGCAGTATTAGGAAACTATCTTTTAATGGCGGCAATAATGTCTATGCTTTTTCTTTTGTATATTGCAGGAACCACTAAACCTGTGAAGGTGAAACACAAGATAACTGCCAGAGGAATAGAAACAGGAGGAAAGCTATATGAATGGTATATGCTAGAGAGCTTTTTCTTCTCAAGGAGAGATAAAACATATCTACTAATAGTCCAAACAAAGCTCAACTTCCCTAGAATTTTAATATTCCTATTACCTAGTAAAGATAAAGATGCGCTTTTTGTTTTGTTTCAAGATAAGTTGCTATACGAAGATTTTGAAAAATGGAGTTGGATAGACAAAATGAACTATGGTGAGTATATTCCCTTAGAAGAGCTCTAAAGGGGTAATTTCCTGTTATAATTACAACTGTGTAGGAGGGATGCCTGAGTGGTCGAAAGGGGAGCTCTCGAAAAGCTCTGTCTCACTATCGTGGGACCGGGGGTTCGAATCCCTCTCCCTCCGCATAAACACAGACAGATACGTACTTCTACGTTCTACGTCTACGTCCGGTTTGTATAAAAATCCCACCAGTTCGGTGACTATATCGTATTTTTACAAGAGATTTAACATACTATCAGACAATATGTTTTTATTCACAAAAAGAAGAGAATCGTGGATAAGTACCTGCGTATGCACAAATATGCCGGTATAAGGGCGTTTCCGAGCACCAAACAGCACTATATAATTTAATTATTAAACTATGGGTAAGATAGTTATCGATGACAGGAATTCTTGCTGGTACTTTTAAAAATACTTCTGTATTATATATTTATGCAAGACAATAAAGCTGCCGAGGGTCTAGGCATTGATCTGCTGTACGAACCTCACCAAACCAACACAGGGAGTAATGGAAAGAAGGTAAGTAGCGAAGGATTTTCCTTTTTAGACTTTTTTGTCATTATTTCGGCATTTTTTGTTATAGCATTCCTTGGATATTTGGTCCTTAACCCTGACAAACAAGGAGCAGATGAAAGAAATGTTCATAGAAGTGCGGACATATCGTCAATACTAACGTCTCTATCTAATCACATAAATAGTACGGGTGAAATCCCGGATAATATTCCAGTTAATAAGGAATGTGTAGCCGTAGGAAATGAAATATGTAAAATAGGACCATATAACTGCAAAGGGTTAGTGGACCTATCGTTTCTCGCAGATCCTGCGAAAGAAAATGTATTATCGCTCCCTTCGGACCCGGTTAGTAAATCAGTTAATGGCACAGGGTATTACATATCCCAGGATGGGCAAGGAAACGTGACAGTATGTGCACCGTATGCAGAAAGGAATGTACAAATATCATTTACAAAATATGTATTTTAGTTTTTAATTTAAATATATGGAAAAGGAAAAATTAGACAGAACACACGTGGGGTTACAATTTCTTATGATGATGCTATCTCTTCTCGCGTTCCTGATACTAGCATGTTTTGTAGGGGAAATAGTTTGGATAACAGATTTTCAATATTTTGTAGTTCTAATTTCGGGTGTATTTGCGATATTTATAGGACTAATAGCCTTGCTGAGATACTACACACAAAAAGCAAACCTTATATTCCTTCTCTTAGGAATAGGTTTTCTAGCAGTAGGTCTTTTGGATATAGTTCAATTGGTAATAGATGTAGGAGGTTTCGAAACTCTCTTTGTGTATAGGCCAGGGGAGGTGTATCCTTTCTCGGCTATTCTTTCTAGAGGATTCCTTTCGTTAATCCTTTTTCTTAGCTGGTTATCTGCTGAGAGAATAGAGAACGGAGAGAGTTTAATAGAGGCCGAAAGAAGAGTTGTGTTACTTGTAGTGACACTTTTTATTTCGTTTTCAGGAGTGGTCTCATACTTTATTCTTAGCAATGTGATCAGTGAATCTCTTTGGGTTGTAATGGTTGGAACAGCGACATTGATGCTTCTGCTTCTCTCTTTCGTTGGGCATATGTTTAGAAAAGGGTGGAAATATGATAATTTTGCTTTCTGGTTAATATTCGCAATTTCATTCCTGATCCTCTCGCAGATCTTCTTTCTTCCGTTTCTCAATATTGAGTATTACAGCATGGTTAATCTTTCTATATGGGCAAAGTTCTTTTCCTATCTTGCCCTATTAACAGGCTTTTTAAATAGCATATACGAGATGTATCAAAGAGAGCTTCTAACTCAGAGGGAGTTGGAGAGAAAGAACAGGCTTCTCGATGAAACAAAAAAGAAAGTGGAGGAAGCGTATTTAGTTGTTAGGAAAGAGAAGTGGGATTTGGTTAGGGGAAAGAAAAAGAGTACTCCTGTGAAGAAAAAGAGTGGGAAGGGAAGCAAGAAATGATATTAGAACCTAAACTAAAAAGATATCAAAAAGATTTTGATTTTTCATATACTTTTGGTATTTTCCCCACAATGGAGCTACTTAGGGAAAGAGAAGACCTTGTTATTAAGGTTCTATTTAAAAGGGAAGCGGAGAAATTTGAGGATGCGAAAAAGGTAATGCAAATTTGTGTGGAGAAGGGAATTAATTGGGAGTACGCAGATAGGGCAATAGGGAAAATAGCATACAAAGAGAATACTTTTGTTGTTGGAGTATTCAGAAAATATGAGAATAAGATAGAAAGAGGAAAAGACCATATCCTACTTATAGAGCCTAGGAATGCGGGGAATCTAGGGACAATTATTAGAACTATGGTTGGTTTAGGATTTAATAACTTAGTTTTAGTGGGACCCTCTGTTGATGTTTTTTCCCCTAAGGTTATTAGCTCGACAATGGGGGCTATGTTTAAAGTGAGTATATATAATTACAATAATTTAGAGGGATATATTAAAGAAAATTCGGACAACAATCTTTATCTATTTACTTTAGATGGGGGAAGGGAGATAGGGGATATAGAATTCAAAAGTCCCGCTACGTTACTATTCGGGAATGAAAGTAAGGGCATATCGGAGGGAGATGGTAAAATGGGAGAAAAAGTGTATATACCACATAGTAATGATATTGAATCTTTAAATCTCTCTATTGCTTGTGGTATAGGGATGTGGGAGTATAGAAGGAAATTGAATTAGAAATTTGTGCACAGATCTGAGATTCAAAAGTATATAAATAAATGGTATAATACCTATGTTCTTTATCAATATGGGGACGTAAGGCTTTCGACAGAAGTTTGCGTTTAGTTATCACAAATCGTTCGTTGATTCGTTATTCAACACACAGCTTAAGTGTAGAAAATAAGATTGTCGCCTTAGTTAGCGAGTTTACTGCTAAGTTAAGGGCTGCTTTTGCAGCTCCAGCTTATGCATTTAACTTTGCATAAGGTCTAGCTAAATATTTTGGCTAGTGTCTATTATCCTTTTCCCTAATGAGGGATTATAGATAGTCGTTATTAGGGTACGGTTGGTTATTTGATCGATAGGGTAACTAATTTAGAAACATAATCGAGGGGATATTTCTTTTTGTTAACCTTTTTAAAAATATCTTACTATACAAGGTTAACTATGTTTGTACATGGTGCTAAACAAAGCTTTTGGACATGGGTTCAATTCCCGTCGTCTCCACCATACTAGAATCTTCATTTCTGAATTGCTCTAATACTTGATAGGTTAGGCATAATTCTCTGGTTCGCAATCCTGTTTCAGGATGATATTCTATTCCATCAGGAAATAGCCATTTCTGATACTTATATTTCATAGTCGCATTTGAACTAATCCATATACTGTATGGATCTTTTAGATACTTCAGACCATTTTTTATTACTGGTTTGCAATTTTTTTCTGATAGTTTTTCATTAATTATTTCAATTTCTTCTTTTTTGTTTGTTATCTCTTTTTCAAGTTCTTCATATTTCTTTTCTAACCCCTCTATAACATTGTGATTGTTTAGTTTAGAGATGGCATCTATGGTTGTTTTCTGCTCTTCCTGAAGGCTCTGTATTCGTTTCTGGAGTAGTGTACCTCTATGATTGTCTTTTGATGTGCCTTCGGATAAAGAGCTTCTTAGAATCTCCTCAAAGAGTCTAAGGAGCCCCTCATCGGGCTCCAACTGGCTAATGGTCTCTCCAAATTCTTGATGTACTACAGCTGTTGAAGTTGCTCTAAAACAACCTCTTGTAGGACAGTCATATACGTAGTATGTACCTCCGTTTCCCCTTGCTGGATATCCTCTCAACTTTCTACCACAGTGAGAGCAGTATGCTACAGACCGAAGAGGGAAGTCAGGATGGTGTTTTTTGTATGAATTCGTTTGTCTCTTCCTACCGTCCAACTTATCTTGGATAAAGAACCAATCTTTCTTTGTTATCAATCTCTGATATACGTGTTCTCGATAGTCATTTATAGAGCTATCCCAAAACATACCTGCATAAAATGGCGTTCTTAAGATTCTTCCTGCTAATTGGAAAGAGGTATCCTTCTTTGGTTCAAATCCATTCAGATCTAAATCTCTAGCTACTTCTCTAAGGGTTTCTACTTTTCCTGCAAGATAGTTTTGAAAGGTTTTTTGTATTGCTCTTCCATCATCATTTATGACAATATCTGCCTTATTGTTTACCCTAATATTGTTATATCCTTTCGGGGCTTTACCCATAAAGTAGCCTTGTTCTCGTTTTTTCTGCAAAGAGACCTTAATCTTTGCTCCAAGACTATCAGAGTAGTATTCATCAATGGAGGCTAGCATTTTGAAAACAAGCCTTCCTTCTGGAGTATCATCGAATTTAGCAGTTACACATATGAGCTCTATGTTGTTTTTCTGTAATTTTCTAACAACCTCTATAGCTTCTTGTGTATTCCTTGAAAATCGAGATGTATCGTATGTACAGAAGTATTTAACTTTATCCTTTAGAGCTTTTCCTACAGCTTTTTGGAAATCATCTCTTCCTTCTATACTTCTTCCACTTTTCCCTTCATCTTCATACATAAAGATTTTTGTACAACCTAGATCCTTGAGTTTCTTCTCTACATCCCTTTTCTGTACTTTTAGGGAAACACCTTCATCGGCTTGTTTCTTTGTGGATACTCTTGTGTATCCTATACCTATTATTTCATTACTCATAGTTTTAATATATACTAATTTAGTTAAAGAGTTAATTAAGAGGGGATTGAGACCCCTCTTTTTTTATGGTTCATTCATTTTCGTTGTTATTACAATTTAGATAGTTTCCAATATAGGCATTGGCTAGTAGGGATAATTCTTTTAGGATGACTTCTAATTGCTCATCGGACAGATGAGACCATTTGGCACCGAGTAGTTTTCGGGCTTCTTTTATAGATATTCTTATGTCTGGATTTTGCTTATTAAAGTCTTCCATAGTGGAAGCATATAACAAGGGGAGGGACTTCTCAGTATCAAAATAATAATAAAAATCTGATACCTACTCTCGGGAATGTTTTCTCATTCTTCTCAAAACGGATTTCACAGTATCTTCTGCATAATAGGTGTCGACATCGCATTTCTCTGCGATTTCTGCTAAGGAAAATTTATCTTTGGTGTATAAATTCAAGATTTTTATATCTCTTTCTTTTCTTATTCTGAACTTATCTTTCTTGTTAATATTTTCATAATTAAGAGTTTTAGAAATCTTTTTTTTGTAATTTTTTTTAACAAACTTGATTATGTCATTTAATTTGACATTGTTTCTAATATGGATATGAACGGAAGGGCCATTTTCATCAAATTCTCTAGTTATATCTATTAAGGGTTTCCCTGGAACAACTCTAATCACTCCAAAGAGAAGTAATTCAACAAAGGCCATACCGTTGAATGATTTTGAATACTTTTTGTAGAAGTGAAGATTTTGGAACTTTTCTCTGAGTAATTCTTGTAATTCTTTAATGTCTATATCCCTTTCAAGTAATTCTTCGTATAACTCTTCCTCGTAATTCACCAAGCGAACAGAATCCTCCTGTATTTCTTTTACAAAGGGAATAAAAAAGTTCTCTCTTAAATTTTTTGGATCAAGATTCTTTTCTTTTCTATAATTCTCTATGAACTTAATAAATTCATTGTTAAGTTGTAGGATCTTTAGTCTAAAATAGTAAGGATTGTTTTGATCTGTTTTTTCTTTTCCAAACCGAAAGTGATTATCAACAATCTTTCCGTTACGGAGTAAGAATTTTATTATCATATAAAAAGATATCGCCACACTCACGGCTATGAAAGTGCAGCGATATATAGCCGTCAATTTATGGCTTATTATACACTCTGTGAATATGTGTTACCAATTTCATCAGGAGATACAAATCTAGACATAAGTTCATCTACAATCTCTTTTGAGTCTCTAGAATCTTCACTATCCTTGTTTCCAAATTCTCCTTTAAGTTTCTTTTCTAAGAAACGCATAGCAATCTTTGGATCGTTCTCTAATGCTTTGACAACAGTTTGTCTGGCTTTAAGAATAGGGGACTGTTTTAATAGCTCAAAACGGTCTAATAACTCAGGGTTTTCTTCTATCCAATTGTAGTATGTTTGTTTAGAGATATTGGCATTAAAACAAGCTTCTAATACTGTAGCTCCTACTATGAAAGCGTCTTCTAGTTTTTTGACTGTTATATTGTTTAGTTTTGTTGGTCTGGGCATTATATATTATAAGGCAAATTTGATATAATTTGATATGGAAAGAGCATCTTTAATAGATATTGTAAGAGAAAGTTTAAGTTCTAATATAATATCGAATCTTTTTAGCTTTGGTTCTCTTGTTTTTGCAATTATTATTTATCTAAAAGCTAAGGAAATTGCGAGTAGATTCCTCGTGAGTGGAATACATAGATCTCCTAATCTAGGAATAGAAATATATCAAGATGAGAAGAAGAAGGCTCTTCAAAACATAACTCTTGAGTCTCACACGGTTAAGGTTGCTAAGTTAAGAAGGAAACCATTTTTAATAAAAATACCGAAAAAGGTTTTTGAGGTTTATAATTCTGCCGAAGAGGGAAAATATGTGAGAATGAAAATCGTGAGAGTAGAGGATGAAGTTATAAAGAAAACCTATGAATCGCTTACCCCAGAAGAAGTCTTTCCAGAGGGGGTAGGAGTAGCGGATCATATGTTTTCTTCTAATGTGTTATTTATGCTTCCAGATAGTTATATGGTTATGTCGGAATCTAGGATGATAGAGGTTGATGATTATTTTTATTACATTTACATAAATTCTTTTCAGGTTGATGAGGAAGGGGAGGAGGAGATAAAACATATACCCAAAGGAAGGTATCTTTTTATTTTTGGTGTAGATAGTCCACACAAATATTCAAATGTCTCCAAGATAGCAACAGAGCATATGGAATTTGAGTTTAGGTAATATAAAGCAAAAAGAGGGTATTACACATCCCCCCTTTTTGTTCAGAAGATATCTTTATAATCCCAAAGAAACGTATTTATGCCCCTCTGTAAATAGATCGAGATTTCCGACCTTGAGTCTTAAAGATTCTGCTCCATCAGGAATCTCATATACAGCTACAAAAGTTTTCTCTATTCCTGGATTAATATTATCAAGGATGAAGAGATCATCTTCAATACAACCGAAAACATTAGAACTTGTAATAAACTCTCTCTTTTGAGAATCATATAAGTAAAGATTTGAGACTGAGACCATTTGAGAGCTATTGTTTTTTATCTTTACAATGACCTTAACAAAGGTTCCACTGTTTGCTACACAATTATCTCCAAATGATCCATACTTGCTTTTTAATGTTGAGCCAAGATTTTGAGCTTCAGTAACGATCCATTGAACATCGTTAACAACAACCTCTTCTCCTATCTGATAAGGATTATCAAATGCTTCTTGTTCAGAAGCTTCTCTATCTTTTTGGGCCTTATCTACATTATCAGCAACTTTTGCAACCCCTGCAATTCCTGCGATTGTAATTATTACAAAAATAATTATTCCCAATAGTGTGATACCACCACAACCTATCGCGATTTTTGCTCCTGTACCTAGTTTTTTCTTAGGAGCTATCTCTTGTTCTGCCATATCAAACAGAGCTTAATTTATATAATATTTGTATTATAGCAGATAAAGAGATTTAAGATATATGTATGATCTCTTTTAGTAAGCTGTCTTTATATCTGGACGGAAGACTTATATAATATCTTTATGTTCAGAAAAATCTCAAAACTGGAATTTGAAGAACTTACCCAAGTACTAAATGAATCAAGAAGGGTTGAATTTAAGCCACCGTTTGATTGGAAATCCAAAGAAAATGGAGATATTAATCAGAAGGAGAGATTTGTTAGAGCACTCATTTCTATGAGTAATACTCCACAAGGGGGGAGGGTTATTATCGGTTATCAAGAGAAGGGAAGGGAGTTAATAGAAGCTCCTTTGACAAAAGAACAATGGATGAGTTTTGTTTTAATTGAAGAAGTTGAGATGTTTGTAGATAGTTTTGTTACTGAAAAGATAAGTTTTAGTGTGAGGGAATATAGCTCAAATGAAGACAGATACTTTCTTATCTTTGAGGTTGAAGAGTTTGAAGAACTTCCAAACTTATGCAAAAAAGATTCTCAAAGTAAAAATCAATTGATAAAAGGTTTTTTGTATGCAAGGACAATAAAAGCACCATACAGTAGTATTCCAGCTGGAGAGAGAGAATTCCGAGAGATAGTTCGCCTTGCAATGAAGAAGCAGAATCAAATTGCTGAGGGAATAGTGTCTCGCAAAGAGAAAAGGGATGATAAAAAGGTATTCGAAAAAATAATTGATGAATCACAAATATGAACAAATTTTTAGAAGTTAAAAACAAAATTCAAACTAAAGGTTATTGGAAAATAAAGTTTTATCCTAGAAATTTTGAGAAAGATAGGTTCCCAACAGAAAAGCTACACAGTACAGTTCAATCTTCTATAACTTCTTTGAGAGGATGGAGTTACCCACAATATAAAAGGGACTATCAAGGTCGGCAAAAAACTAGAAATACAAATGAAGGTATAAAATCTTGGTGTGATGTCGGAAGGTTCAAAGATATATGGATATTTCACCGAGAGGGTCTTTTTGCCCAGAATGTGGCATTAGGGGAGGATTGGTTCGAGGAGGAACCAGAGATAACCTCTTTTTATAAAGGTGTGGAATCTAATAAATATTTATTTATTCTTGGAGCTATATATTCTTTTACAGAATTTATACTTTTTATAAAATCAGTAATAGAGACTTTAGAAATTCAAGAAGGATTTTATCTTTCTGTTGAATTAATAAATACAGAAGGGAGAAAATTAACATTTTGGGACCAGACAAGATATCTGTCTCAAGAATATTCTTGTGATGAGGAAAAAGTTGTTCTTATTAATAGAGATTTTGATTATGAAGAATTAATTGTTAATCACAAAGGTGTTATTAAGGAGGGGTTGCTTAATCTTTTCAAGATGTTTAACTGGGATCTTGTCCCAGAGAGTTTAATAGATGATGAAGTAGGTAAGTTTCTAAGAAGAGAAATATAGAGTATGGGTTATATTCTTAATCTGTTAGTAATAATCTTTGCGTCAAAGTGTTATCTTCTGTTTCGAAGAAAAGAGGTGATTTAATGGAATTTCTCATTTTGTAGTATAATTAATAGATTAGAGAGTTCTTGGAAGATAAGGTTCGCTTTCGATTTCAAGAAGTCCACCAGGTTAGGGTCATTAGACTCAATAGCCTCAAATATCCTTATAGGTAGGGAGTAATTTGGGGTTCGATAGCCCTCAAATTTGTCATATTCCAAATTGCTCTCAAAAATGAAGTTGAAGAACCTTTGTTTTCTATAGACATCGTAGTTTTTCCATACAGAATAGGGGTTTTCTAATACTCTTATAACTTTTTCTCTTGAGGTTCGATAAGGAATTTTGTAATCCCTTTTGGACTCGGTTTCAGACGTAAGCCTCTCAAGTTCCTTTGCAATAATTTTTATCTGCTTCTCATATTCCTTTTGTACTGTTTCGTCATCTGTTGAGGAAGCCCTAATAGTCATTTTACTAATTTGAGTCTCAAGCTCTTCCCTTTGTGATTCTTCATTTTTTGCTTGTCTTTGCTTGTATTTCATCTCATCAGACCAAACGTCTTCGAATATACCTAAAGCCAGATTTGTAAGCCCTCTAGTTGCCTTTACACGCTTTAATACTTGTTGAAATGAGTTGTGTATATCTTCAGCTTTAATGCTCTTACCATAGAGCTCACAGCTCTTATTGGGGCATTTGTAGTAATTATGTAGCTTACCTGTTTTACTTCGAGATGGAGCACCTGTTAATGGCTTTCTACACGAGGCACAGTTGATTAAACCTCGTAGCTCAAAG
>Ga0334890_1000605_pt1 | contig 61592 bp, 50 predicted proteins | sample GraSluR1_MG_3_FD_207220 | JGI IMG/M metagenome (GOLD analysis project Ga0334890, IMG submission 207220) | Sludge microbial communities from methane-producing bioreactor in Wageningen University, Netherlands - Granular Sludge_31_08-R1 | ecosystem: Engineered > Bioreactor > Anaerobic >... | reverse complement strand
CGAGCGACAATCGCAGCCCCTTGTTTCGTATGCCACGCCTGCAACCTCGGCCTCGGAACGCTCCGATCGGATCGACCGTTACGGCAGTTGCGACCTGAAGGTATAGCTCCCGGAGCCGACCTCAAACATCGCACTGTCGCCGTCCGTTCCGATGAACAGGACACCCTGTGCGTTCATCACGGGTCGTCCGCCTTCGGTAATCGCCGCGGCGTCGGCCGTCGGGATATAGACGGTGGCGGTCGTGTTGACGGGGATCGTCACGTCGAGCGTGAACTGGGTGACGGAGTTCTGCCCGCTGATCAGCGGATGGCGCGCCAGGTCCCAGCCGCCCCGCTCGGCCGTCTTGCGGACGGTCCAGGAGGTGGCGACCGGGCCGCGAATGGAATCGTAACTCGTTTTGGCCCAGGAGAGCCGCCCTTCCGGTCGCGGACGGATGATGACGTGCTTGTAGCCGGGGCCGTCCGTGTCGATCCCGCCGATAGTCTTGAACATCCACTCGGCCACGGCGCCGAAGGAATAGTGGGCGAACGAGTTCATGCCGGGGTCCTGGAAGCCTTTCTCCGGCGTCCAGCCGTCCCAGCGCTCCCAGATGCTCGTGGCCCCGTGCTGGATCGAGAAGCCCCACGACGGGAACGTCGTGTTGTGGAACAGGGCGTAGGCCACATTCGTCTGGCCGAAGCGGGTCAGCGTGGTCATCAGGTCCTTGGTCCCCACAAACCCGGTGGACAGGTGCCAGTTGCGGGCGCGAATGTCATCGACCAGATGCTCGACGGCCATCGCCTGTTTCTCCTCACTCAAGAGATCGAACGCCAGTGCCAGCACATAGACGGTCTGTGTGTCGCCTTTGATCCGTCCGTCGGCGCCGACGTATGCATCATTGAAAGCCCGTTTGACGGCTTCGAACAGCTCGCGGTACTTCTTCGCGTCCTCGCGCTTGCCGAGCACCTCTGCGGCCTGGGCGACAAGCCGAGTGCTGTTGCCGAAATACGCGGTGGCCAGCACGTCCTTGGGCGTGTCGGCCTCGATGCTGAGCCAGTCGCCGTAACCCTGAGCGGGACGCAGCAGGTCCTTCGTGGTGCCCTTGCAGTAGTCAACCCACCCGGCCATCGCATCGTAGTGCCGGCTCAGGACGCGCTTGTCGCCGTAGACCTGATACATGGTCCAGGGGCAGATCACGCCCGCGTCACCCCAGGCGGCGGTGCCGCCGCCCTCGGCCACCACGCGCGGCGCGACATCGGGAAAGGCGCCGTTGGGAAGACGGGCGTCTTCGAGATCCACCAGCCACTTCGTGAAGAAGGCGGCCACGTCGGCGTTGTAGGTGGCGGTGCGGATGTAGATCTGGGCGTCGCCCGTCCAGCCCATCCGCTCATCCCGCTGCGGGCAATCCGTGGGGACCTCGATGAAGTTGGCCCGCTGCGTCTGGCAGATGTTGCGATAGAGCGTATTGGCCATGGGGTCGGAGCACTCGAACTGGCCGGCAACCGGCGTATCGGAGGTCAGCTCGATGCCCGTGATGTCGCTCAGTTGCGGCCGGCCGGGATAGCCGGTCAGCTCGACGTATTGGAACCCGTGGAAGGTGAACTCCGGCTGCCACGTCTCCCGGCTCTGACCCTTGCAGATATAGGTGTCGGTCGCGCGGGCACCGCGCAGGTTCGTCGTGTAGATCGTCCCGTCGGGATTGAGACGCTCGGCGAAGCGCAGGACCACCTTCTGCCCCGGCTCGGCGCCGTTGACCTGCAACCGGACGAAGCCGGCGAAATTCGTCCCCATGTCGAAGACAAAGGCGCCCGGGGTTGGCTCGGTCACGGCGACGGGTTTGATCTCTTTGAACCGGCGGACCAGGACACCCGGATAGGCTTCGAGTTTGGCGTCGATGCGGCTGGTGACGTTGACGCTGGACCAGGCCGACTCGTCGAGGTCGGCCTCGCTCCAGGCGGGAACCTCCTTGCGAGCGTCGTAGGTCTCGCCCATGAGGAAGTCGGCTTCGAGGACGGGCCCGGTCGTCGCCTTCCAGCTCCCGTCGGTCGTCACGATTCTCGTGGTCCCGTCGGTGTACTCGACGACCAGTTGCGCCGCGAAGCGCGGATCGGTCCCGTAGTGGTCGCGGGCGTGATACCATCCGATGTAGCCGCTGTACCAGCCATCGGCCAGCATGGCCCCCATCGCGTTGAAGCCCTTCTTGAGCTGCCGCGTGACGTCGTAGGTATTGTAGTAGACGCGAATGCGGTAGTCGGTCCATCCGGGCGTAAAGTAGGCGTCGCCGACCTGGCGGCCGTTGAGAAAGAGGCGGTAGTCGCCGAGGGCCGAGGCGTAGACCGTCGCCCGCCGGACCGGCTTGTCCAGGACGAAACGCGTGCGCAGCAGTTGGACCGGCGGAAGGAACAGTTGGGCGGCGTCCAGCGTGACCTCACCCCAAGGCCCCGCGCCGTAGGCGGCAGAGACGGCGACATGCTCCCAGTCATCGGCTTCAAACCCCGGCATCATCCAGTCGGTTGGGCCCGACTGGGCCGTCCGCCAGGAACCGTCGGAGACAAGAACGGTCGAGCCGCCGTCGGCAAACCGCACGTGCAGCACCGCCAGGACGCCGGCGGGATTGGGCTCGTCGCCACGATTGGCCGCATCGATCGCCACGACGTTTCTGCCGGCCACGAGGCTGTCCTTGATGTCAAGAACGCGGGCCTGCTTGAAACTGGAACCGTCGTGGACGGGCCGGCCGTTGACATACAGCTTGAACCAGTTGTCGGCGGTCACGGCGCAGGCGGCCGAGGCAATCTCGCGGTCCGGCGACACGTTGAACTCCCTGCGGAACAGCCGATGGGCCGCGGGCACGGCGACCGTCGCATCGCCCTCCGGATACCAGATCCACGAGGCCTTCGACAGGTCTACTTTCTCGGCCGCTTCGGTGCGCTGCCGCGAGGCATCGAACCCGATCCAGCGGGCCTTCCAGTCGTCCGGATCGAGCAGGCCCATCGACCAGGACGCGACCTTGCTCCAGGCCGACGGCTCGTCGTCCTTGTCCCAGACGCGGACCGTCCAGAAACATTGCATCTGCGACCTGAGCGGCTTGCCGGCGTAGACCACGTGAGTCGTCCGATCCGATACGACCATGCCACTGTCCCAGAGGTCGCCGACCTTCCTGTCGATCAGTTCCCGGCTACTGGCGACCAGGACCCGATAGGCGCTCTGGCGCTGGCCTCGCTGGTTCGATCGAACGGTCCAACTCAATCGCGGCTCGGTCACGTCGATGCCGAGCGGATCGACGAGGTACTCGCATCGCAGCTCGTCGGGCGTCAGGCCACCACCTCGTGCAAAGGGCCAGCCGCCAAACAGCCCGGCCACGACGGGGACGCTCGGCGAGAGAATCACCGCCGCCAACAGAATGATCGTCCATGTCTTCATCGCGGTTCACCTCCCATATTCAACACCTGGCATGCTCCGGCCCCACTCGTCACGGATTCGCTCGCCCTCGCACGCGGTATTCCGAATCGCCGCAGGTCTTCGGTGCGTCAGTTCACTTCCTGTTTGGCGCCAATGTCCTCGCCGTCGATCCCACCGTAGACGAAACGCATTCGCCCGACGTTCGGGATCCACCGCAACGAGACCAGCGTGTGGAGCAGCCGGGCGCCCAGGTTGCGTTCGGCGTTTCTCAGCAGCAGGTCCTTCACCGGCATCGGCCAGGGGAACTCGAACCCGCTTGGCCAGTAGACGAACAGGGCCTTGCCCACGAGGTAGTATCGCGGCACCACGCCGGGTCGCGGCGGTTCCATACCGCGACTGGCAATGGTCGGCGGTCCCCACCAGCGGCCGTCTTCGCTGTTGGGGCTGTTGTCGCCCAGCATGAAGAACTCGTCGTCGCCGAGCGTAAACGGGGCCTGCTCCGTCGCGCGGGGGATGCGGCCTGCTTCGGGCTCACTGAGGTAATGGATGTCTCTGAAGATCGCCACATGCGAGAGCGTCAGCTCCCCGGCTCCGAAGATCTGCACGCCCGGCGATACGTCCACATGGCGGTCCAGCGCGTCGGACGACCGTCCCAGGTCGGCCGTCAGCAGATGTCCGTCGAACTCGAAGAGCAACTGACGGTCCACGTTGGCGAACTTGACCAGGGTGAAGGCTCCTCGCGCCGGCGGCCGGGCCGGCTTGCGAGCCAGCACGGTCTCCTCGCGCCCGTCGAAACGCGACAGGACCATCTCGCCGCTCAAGTCCAGCCAGGCGCGGTAGTTCACACCGTACTTGCTCAGCGTCGCGCCGACACACCCTTCGTCGCTGCGCGGCTCGACGTAGAACCGCACCATCAGATCGCTGCACTCGGGCATGCGCGGGTACGTGCGGATGTCGTTGTAGGCGTAGGTGACTTTGAAGTCGTTGGCCGAGCGGCCCCCGTACGTCAGCGTCTCGATCCTGTCAGCCCGGCCGTCCAGCACGAACGCGGTAGGGTCCGTCTCGCTGATGGCCCAGGCCGATGTGTCCAGGTCGAACGGCGGACGCCACCGATGGCCGTTGAACGCCCCTCGTTGGTTCGGGTTGATCGGCCGATAGTTGTTGTCGTAGACCGGCATCCAGAGCTCGCGCTGGACGCGGGGCGGTTTCCGCGCGATCCTCCCGTCGACGTAGATGTCTCCGTCAATGATCTCGATCTGCTCGCCCGGCAGCCCGACCAGGCGTTTGATGTAGTTCTCGGAAGGATTGACCGGGTTCTTGAAAACCACCACATCCCACCGTTTCGGCTCGGCGAACTGATAGAGGCACTTGAGCACCAGGATGCGGTCGCCGTTGGAGACGGGATTGCCGTTGCTGGTCGGCACCAGGTAGCCGCAACTGGGACAGCGCGTCTGCTGTATGGAGATCGGCCCGAGAGGGATGGTGTCCTCGCGCATGTTGTGCAGGCTCGGGATGAACCCATATTGGTACGCGTATCCACACTCCGGGCAGCGCAGTTGGAAGTGGGCCCCCATCAGGGTGTCGGCCATGCTGCCGGTCGGGATGCGGAAGGCCTCCATCACGAACGCGCGAAAGACGAATGCCAGAATAAACGCCGTGATGAGCCACTCAAAGGTATTGGCAATTTCGGCGGCGCGGTCCTTGCGTTTCGGAATAGGCTTCTTGTCCGAGGCCTTTGCGGGGTTGCTTGTAGCCATTCACCGTCGTCCTGATCGTTCGTCCATGCGATATCGCCCCGCCAAAGGCGGCAACGGAGACCCTGCGCCCCGTCCGGCGATCCCAAAAAGCCTGTCGTGTGGCTTGTGGCGAAGCGGACAACCTGCCACATCCAGACGAAAACTGTATTATGCCGCCCAAACCCGCCCCGGTCAACCGCTCTGTCGGCCTTCTTGGCAACGTGGGCACAAGGACTGCCACGCTTGGCGCTGGCCGGAGCCGCAAAAACACTACGACCCGACGCCGATGCGCACCTGCAAGCCGTCCCGTGCGGCCCGCCCCAGAGGAGTATTTTTTGACCAAAAGAACTTGATGCATAGAAGTCTTTATTGTATAGTAGGTTGCAGACGCCTGTCCTTTCCGTGTCGGTGGCGGCAGAGTGGCAATGATGCGGGGGTCGTTCTGCCGGCGCAACATCCGGAGAGGGTTTGCGTTGGCCATAAGGGTTCCAGATGCCTTCGATGTATTGTTGGACAATGTGGTGGTAGCGGTCGTCGTACCGTACGGTTGGGGACCCAACGCGGTTTCTGTTTTCGAAGCGCTCTTTCCATATCAGTGAGGTAACGTATGGCGACAGTAACCAAGAAGGAACTCATCGATCGCATTGCGGAACGCACACAGGCCAAGAGGGTGTCGGTGAAACGAATCGTTCAAACCTTCCTCGACGAGATTGTGTCGGAGCTGTGTCAGGATAACCGCCTGGAATTCCGGGACTTCGGCGTGTTCGAGACTCGGACGAGGGCGTCGAGAGTTGCGCAGAACCCCAAGACGCTCGAACGCGTGGAGGTACCGGCCAAGCGCACCGTCAAATTCAAGATGGGCCGACTCATGCGAGAAAACCTGAGCCGTTCCAATCCGGAATCCGCCGATGTCAAGCCGAGGCTGTGAGCCTCTCGGCCCGGCCGACGCAGCCAATCAGCAGAACGAGCACGAACAAGTCATACCAGGTATCTTCCAAAAGGAGCGATCGATGTCGGAAGGGAAAGTCAAGTGGTTCAATCCAAGGAAGGGATACGGATTCATCGGGACGGCCGACGGTCGAGATGTCTTTGTGCACTATTCGAGCATAACGGCCGAGGGATTCAAGACACTGGATGAGGGGGATTCCGTCACCTTTGACATCGTCGAGGGAGAAAAGGGGCCCCGTGCCACCAACGTCATGCCGATGCAAGCATCCGAGTAGCCCCAACGGCAACGAGTCGCTCGACCCACAGAAAACAACGGGTCGGGGCACACCCTTCCGCGTCCATACCGCCCGGTCTCTCCCAACCGAACTTGGGGAAAAGGCCCTGCCTGGGGCGTCTGTCCGGATCTTACCGGTCGATTCTTCCCACAGCACTTGCGTCTGCGGCCAATCTCGTGTATGATTGAGGTTGACAGACTTGGAAGGACGTTATGGTGTTCGGAGAAAGTCAATCCGGCTTGAATTGTAGCGTGCTGGTGCTGAACAAGCACTACATGGCGATCCGGATTATCGGCGTCAAGAGGGCCTTTTCCCTGCTGTGCCGTGATCTGGCGGAGGTCGTCTCACTGGAAGAGGGCGCCTACGCCAACTACGATTTCGCCAGTTGGTGCGAGGTCAGCCAGTTCCGTCGCCGGTTTGAGCCGAATGGCCACGACTGGATCTCTACCGTCAATTTCTACATTGCCGTACCACGGATTATCCGACTGTTGTTCTACGACCGCCTGCCCCGAAAGGACGTCAAGTTCAACCGGCGCAACATCTTTGCCCGCGACCGCAACCGATGCCAGTACTGCGGAAGGCGATTCCCCACCAGCGAGCTGTCCCTCGACCACGTCGTGCCCCGCAGCCTCGGCGGCGAAGCGACCTGGGAGAACATCGTCTGCGCGTGCACCCGGTGCAACGTCAAGAAAGGCGGACGCACCCCCAGGCAAGCCGGTATGGACCTCTTCCGCCAGCCTGCCAAGCCCAAGCACAACACGCTCGTCCACATCCACCTCGGACACGAACGCTACCGCTCCTGGAAGCAGTTCCTCGACCACGCCTACTGGTCGGTCGAACTCAAATAGGGACACGACCGGCGAAGACCTGCGACTGGGCCGTCCTCGCTGCGATGAAATGGCGCGCACTTAACCTTCGGGCTGACGTCGCGATATTGCGAGCGGCCCGCGTGCCAGTGGCGGTTCAGGAGGTTCTGCGGGCGGGCGCAGTCTCACGTGTTGACCTCGCGGTTGTCCGGGCCCATCCTCCATGGTTTCCGCAAACCCTTGTGTCCCGCCGTCCGTAGGCGGTATATTCGCAGGGGGCAGGCCGCGTTTCTGCGCGGGAACGGGGGTGCGTGTCCGGTCCTGCTCGCCGATTGGATGCTGGGGTCGTACAGGGAGGTGTCCGATGCAAATCACCGAATTTCTCGACAAGTCAGGAGTGAAGTACGAGGTGTTGGAGCACCGGCCGGTCTTCAGCGCACAGCGGTTGGCCCAGATCGAGCACGAGCCGGGCCGGTTCGTCGCCAAGCCGGTGATCGTCAAGGCCGACGGGAGGTTCCTCATGTGCGTGCTGCCCGCCGACGCCAAGATCGACCTGGGAGCCCTCAAGGGCCAGCTCGATGCCAAGTCGGTCGAACTGGCCGACGAGGAGGACTTCGCCGGGCTGTTTCCGGACTGTGAGGTGGGGGCCGAGCCGCCGTTCGGCCACCTCTTCGACTTGGAGACGGTCATGGACAAGGCCCTGGAGAAGGACGACCACATCCTCTTCCGCGCCGGCAGCCACACCAAGGCCGTCCGCCTGAACATGGCCGACTATCGCAAGCTCGCGCATCCCCGCGTGCTCAACCTGCACCGGCAGTGATGCGCTCCGGACGGCTCGACCGCGACAGTCTGTTCGGCGGCGGTGCCCGTCAGCGGACGGAGGCGTCTTCGGGCAGGCCGAGCTTCTTGTAGAGGTTCCGCCGGCCGGCCTTGTCGCCTTCCAGGATCGTTCGTGCGTATTCGGCGACCTCTCTGGCCTTTTCGCGCGGCACGCAGATCACGCCGTCGCCGTCGGCGACGATGACGTCGCCGGGCCGGACCAGCACGCCGCCGCAGACGATCGGCCGATTGACCGATTCAATCACGTTACGCCCCGGGCGGATACCTCGACCGGGCCTGCGGAGGTACAGCGGATTCTGCTGCGTGGCAATCTCGTCCAGATCGCGCGCCGTCGCGTTCGTGACCACGCCGACGCAGCCGCGGAGTTGCCAGCCCATGATGTTGTTCGAGCCGATCGAGCCGACATCAGAATCCAGGGCGTCGTCCAGGACCAATGCCGTGCCCTTGCGAATCAGCGGCACGAACGGTTCGGGCGTCACCTCGTTGTAGGTCTTGCCGACCCATTTGTTGAAGGCGTCGGTCTCCATCGGCGGGGCGGGGGGCTGGTTCGTCGGAACGTACCGCGCCGTCACGGCGATCCCGATGAAGCGGTGTTTGTACTGCTGGACGTCCGTCCAGGCGGGACGGATCTCCGGCGACATCAGGCCCACGTTGGCCAGTCCGACCTTGTCCATCCCGTCGGAGACGTCGGCCACACGGAGATCCTCGAACAGATCGAGAATCTCCAGGTCCTTCTGTTCGCTGTAGACCTTGGTCTCGATGAAGTTCCTGCCCCTTCGCAGTTCGTCGACGGCGGGACGGGCCTCGGGCTGGGCCAGGACCGACTGCGAATCGTGCGTCAGCACGGCCCACGCCGACAGGAGCAGGGCGGTGGTGAGGGTCAACGTGAGCGTCGTCTTCGCCGGCGGGTTCTTCCGGGTCATGATCTGCCTCCTTCATGTCCGTCAATCCGGTTGTCCGAGAACTCTTGCGAGGCGGTTACGGGATCGGTTCGTAGGTGAACTTCTGTCCGCCGATGGAGGCCTCGTACATCAGGCCGGCTTCGCCCATCGTGAAAACGGCGACGCCGTCCTCATATCGGGCGTTGGTCGCGGCACCTGTCCTGAGCGCCACCGCCGAGGCCTGGGCGGCAAATGCCAAGGTGCCCGACTTGAACCGCTGCAGCGCTTCGCGGGTCTCGAAAAAGATGAACTCGGTGTAGCTCTGGCCTCCGAGGGCCAAGCCGATTGTGGCCTGGGTCACCGTGCAGTAGCCGACCAGCCGGCCGTTTTCGTGCAGTTCCCCTTTGCCGTAGGCGCCTCCGACGCCGACGGCACCCTTGCCCACTGTCGGAAAGACAGCGTAGCCGACGGACTTCTCGAAGAATTCCGCCAGCGTGGAATCCACGGCCTTGGCGTGATCGATCGCGTCCTGGACCTTGGCGGCCATCGCGACTCTGTCGGTGGTTGATTCCGGCGTGATCGAACAACCGCTCGCGAACGCGCCTGCGAGGACTACGAAGGCGCAGGTCAATGCGACGGTCTTCATGGCACGCTCCTTCCACAGTCATCGGTTCTCTGTCGCAGTCTGCCACCGGTGGCTGCGGCCGGCTACGATCAGACGGTTGCCGACCGGGATTCCACGCAGCCACGGAGCCATCATACACATAGAGGGCGGCCATGCCGAGGCAAAACCCGGATTGGGAGCAGATCGGATTCCACGATCGGCGGGCCGTCAGGGGGGGCGATGTGAGGTGATGAGCAGGTGGGGTGGTCCGATGTGGGGTACAAAGAGGCCTCCCGCGACGTCAATGGTCCAAACCAAAAAGGCCCCTGCCGGGTCAGCGCGAGAGTATTCCCTTACATCAGTTATGGGTGTGTTTGAAATACCTGTCTGCTGTTTCGCGCAGGGGCGCGCACTCCACTCCAAGCTTGTCCTTGTCCGGGAGACCTCGTGTTCTTGTCAAAGAATATCGGTGTTCGAGGCCATCAGACACCGGCCGTCTGCACGTGTTGATCGGCATCCGGATCGCGAGGGCTTGAGGCTTTTTGGATGACGGGCAGTGCTTGCCCGATGCAGGCGTGGAAAGCGGACAACGGCCGGTGGATCGTCGTCGTCTTCCGCCGATCCCCACAGGACCCGAACTCCATTGCGGTCTCCTGGAACACTCGGCCCAGGTTGATATGCCTGCCCGTCTTAAACCCGATAAACTGGACAGCATCGGCACTGGCAAGACGTATCGGACGCAAAAAAAACTTCACAGACTTCGATTCGCGTCCTACGATAGACGCACCCCGGCCGGAGGCACCGACCGTCGCGGGCGGATGGAACCGGACCATGCTGGAGATTGACGCCAACACACAGATCGATGAGAGCGAGCTTCGGTTCAAGGCCTCGCGCAGCGGCGGTCCGGGCGGACAGAACGTCAATAAGCTCAACACGCGCGTGACACTGCTGTTCGACGTGGCCCGCTCGCCCAGCCTGTCGGACGAGCAGAAGCGGCGGGTCCTCAGCGCGCTGGCGACACGGATCGACAAACAGGGAGTGCTCCGGATCGTCTCACAGCGATTCCGTACCCAGCAGGCCAACCGCCGGGCCGCCGCGGAGCGATTCGTTCGATTGCTGGCCGAGGTGCTTGCGCCCCGGCCCGTCCGGCGCAAGACCAAGATCCCCGCCGGCGCCCGGCAGCGACGTCTGGACGACAAGAAGCATCGAAGCCGGCTCAAGCAGCAGCGCAGCGGAAAAGACTGGCTGTAGATGATATCGAGCGGCCGGCGGACCTGGCCTTTCTGAGGTTACGCCGTGGTCCTCGCCTGGCGGGCCGCTTCGAGACGCTGGGCGGCAAAGGGCCAGTTCGCCATCCTCATGAAGTTGTCCACCCACGCGCCGCGGTCGTTGGCGTATTTGAGGTAATAGGCGTGCTCCCACACGTCGCAGACGAGCAGGGCGATTGCGTCGGTGAAGGCGAGGTTCTGGTGCTTCTCCGCCTGAAGGATCAGGAGCCTGTCGGCGATGGGCTCGTAGGCGAGCACGCCCCATCCGCTGGCCTCGGCGGCCTTTGCAGCGGCGGCGAGTTGCTTCGTGGCCGCCTCGACCGAGCCGAAGCTCTGGATCATGGCCTGACGGAGACCGTCGGGGATCGCGGGCTTGTCGGGACTCATTGAGTGCCAGAACAGCGTGTGCAGCACGTGGCCGCTGCCGTTGAATGCCAGGTCGCGACTGAGCGCCTTGATCGAGCTGAAGTCGCCCGAAGCGCGGGCCGCCTGCAACTTCGTTAGCGTGCTGTTGAGTCCGTTGACGTATCCGGCGTGGTGCCTGGTATGATGGATCCTCAGCGTGCGCTCGTCATAGAGCGGTTCGAGCGCATCGTAGGGGTACGGAAGCGGCGGCAAGGTATAGGCATTGCCCTGGTAGGCTCCGCCCATCGCGGCAACTGCAACGGAGGTCGATGGCGTCGCAAGGCCCAGAACGGCCGGCCCAGCGGCGCCGGCGCCGAGCAGTCCGAGCGATCCGGCCGTAACGATGTCTCTTCGAGATGGTTCCGATCTCATCATCAAGTCCTTTCGGTTTCGTTTGCACCCAGACTCTTCATGTCGCGACCGAGGGTAGCAGAGACGACTCGCCGCATCAAGTAGTGCAATGCCTGATTATCGTACAGGGTTTTTCCCCGATTTCGTGGGTAACGCCGCCCTTGCGGCTGCGTCTTGTATGTGGTAGGTATAGAAGGAGTGTTTTTGTGGCCGGTAACCGTTGCCCAACAGGTTTTGGGGTCGGGATTGGGGGCAAAGAGGACATGAATGCGACACACACGACACCACACTGGCGGGCCCCCCAGCTCGTGCAACGGCTCCTGACGGCGGCGGGATTGTGGATCGGCATGGCAACGCCTGTTTTCGCGGCGGCTGTGGCAACACCGCCAAGGTCGGCGACCAGCCCCGCAGCCCTGACGCGGGAGACGACCTTTGGCGAGGCGATCGAGGTCCTGCGGAACGCGACGGCACCGCCGCTGAACATCGTCGTGCTCTGGCGGCCAATCGCTGACCATGCGGACATCCATCGCGACACCCCGATCGGGTTCGACAGCGTCCCCGGGCTGCGTCTGCGCCAGTATCTGGAGATTCTGCTGCTGTCGGTTTCGGCCGGCGGGGTCGCTCCTCTCGAATACGTCGTGGACGGCGGTGCGATCATCGTCGCGACAGCCGACGCCCTGCCGGCCCGCAGGCGTGTGGCGCGCGTCTACGATGTCAGCGACCTCGTGGCTACGCCATCGTACGCGCCCGCCCCCGGCATGATGCGCATGATGATGGGTGGCGGGATGATGGGCGGCTACGGACAGGGTTTCGGCGCCGGCTACGGCGGCCCAATGGGCGGGCCCGGCCAGGGTCTCGGCGGCGGCTACGGTGGTTCCAACTCGGCCGGCGGTCTGCCCGGGCTGGTCGGCTCGGTGCAGGGCCGGACGCGCAGCCGCACCCGTTGAACCGACATCGTTTCCGGTCAGCCGACGCCGCTCAACCTGTGCGTCGGGCTGCCCGGCGGCGGTCGGTTTCCTTGAGCAGACGCTTGCGAACCCGGATCGACTTCGGGCAGACCTCCACCAGCTCGTCCTGCTGGATGTACTCCAGGCACACTTCCAGACTCATCAGGCGAGGCGGACGCACGCGGGCGGCATCGTCCTTCGACGACGCGCGGATGTTCGTGAGCTGCTTGGCCTTCGTCGCGTTCACGGGGATGTCGCTGTCCTTGCAGTGTTCGCCGACGACCTGGCCCTCATAGACCTCATCGCCCGGCTTGACGAAGAACACGCCGCGATCGTACAGCGCATCGAGCGCGTAGGCCGTGACGGTGCCCGTCTCGGTCGCGATCATCACACCCGCCTGCCGCTGCGGGATCGACCCGCGCATCGGCTCGTACCGCTCGAACGTGTGGTGCATCACCGCGCGGCCCTGCGTCGCCGTCAGGATGCGGGCGTTGAGGCCGAACAGCCCGCGCGACGGGATCATGAACTCCATGTGGACGTAGTCGCTGACACCCCTCTTGGAGTCCATCTTAGTCATCTCGCTTCGCCGGTTGCCGATCAGACTCATCACGGCGCTCTGGCATTCGGCGGGGCATTCGATCACCAGACGCTCGATGGGCTCCTGCCGGAACCCGTTGACCACCTTGATGATGACCTCCGGCTTGCCTACGCAGACCTCATAGCCCTCGCGACGCATGTTCTCCAGCAGGATGCCGAGGTGCATAAGGCCACGTCCCGAGACGATGTAGGCGTCCGCGTTCTCGCCCGGCTGGACGCGCAACGCCACGTTGGTCTGAAGCTCCTTGTACAGGCGGTCGCGCAGATTCAACGATGTGACGTACTTGCCTTCGCGCCCGGCGAACGGGCCGTTGTTGACGTGGAACGTCATGCTCATCGTCGGCTCGTCGATCGCCACGATCGGCAGCGCGCTGGGCTCGTCCGGGCAGGCGATCGTATCGCCGATATCGACCGGGTCCAGGCCCGCTACGGCGCAGATGTCGCCGGCCTGAGCGGTCAGCGACGGCTTCTTGCCGAGCCGTTCGAACTCGTACAACTGCACCACCTTCTGCTGCGTGTGGCGTCCGGCCTTGTCGATCACCGTCACCGCCTGCGCCTGCGTCAGCCGCCCGGCGAAGACCTTGCCGATCGCCACCCGCCCGACGTAGTCGGAATACTCCAGCGTGGTCACGAGCATCTGCAGAGGCTGGTCGGGATCGACCTTCGGGGCCGGAACGGATCGGATGATGGCGTCGTAGACCGGCTTGAGATTGTCGTTAGGCCGGGCCAGATCGGTCGTCGCCCAGCCCTCCTTGGCCGAAGCGAACAGTACGGGAAAGTCAAGTGCATCATCGTCGGCGCCGAGATCGACAAACAGGTCGAAGACCTCATTGACGACGTCGTCGGGCCGCGCGTCGTGGCGGTCCGCCTTGTTGACCACGAGAATGGGCTTGAGCCCGTGCTGGAGGGCCTTGCCCAGCACAAACCGCGTCTGGGGCATGGGGCCTTCGAAGGCATCGACGACCAGCAGGACGCCGTCGGTCATCTTGAGGACGCGCTCGACCTCGCCGCCGAAGTCGGCGTGCCCCGGCGTATCGACGATGTTGATCTTGTACACGCTGCCGTCGGCATCGACGTACTGGATTGCGCAGTTCTTGCTTAGAATGGTGATGCCGCGCTCGCGTTCGATCGGGTTGGAGTCCATGATCAGGCCGTACTCGCCCCCGGCCAGTTTGTCCAGTTCCTCGTCGCGGAACATCCCCGATTGATACAGGAGCTGATCCACCAGCGTCGTCTTTCCATGGTCCACGTGGGCGATGATCGCCACGTTACGAACCGTATCAGCGTACATACACCGTAATCCTCAGATTCACAACCTGCCTGAAATCCGCTATTGGCCGCCGACTCACGATCGAGCCGGACCCACCCCCACAAGATAAGCCCTGTAGGTTACCCCGAGCTGAGCCCGAAAGCAATACCCCCGTGCGAAAATTCGCTCCAGAGCATTGGGGAGATTTTCCCCAATCAGACCACGGCCGTTCGCAGTGGCGCCGTCAGACGCGATACATGCCGTTTGTAGTGGCGTCGTCAGACGCTATCATATGCCCTGACGGGCACACTACGAACGGACCATCCCCCTGTTTGCAGAACTGGCGTATCTTCCCCGGCCGGACCGCGGCAGATGGCGGTCCGGCCCCCTCGCTGTACGATGTGGTGTCGCCTCAAATGGTCAGTTGATGACCACGCACCCTTGCAGCAGAACCATCACAACCGCCCATCCCAGAACCAACAGCACCTTGCTCATACTTCTCCCTTCCGAACGAAACGAGATTGGTCTTCCATCGAGCCGAATACCATAGCGGACCTCTGGGGTCCGGTCAATGCCCGTGCCGTTCCGCGTTTGGCCCTTGCGGCCCGCCCGATTCTGTGTCACCCTATTGAGGCCCGATGCACCGCGGCGGTAACGGTCGCGTCGGAGGCAAACATTGATCTTGTTGAAACGGGAACGCGACGAGTATGGAACCGAATTGGCTGCGATGGGCAAAGCAACTGGCCGCACTGGCGCAGAACGGCCTGACCTTCTCCGACAACCCCTACGACATCGAACGCTATGAGCATCTCCGCCAGATCGCCGCCGAGATGATGGCCGAGGGGTTCAATCTCGACAAGAAGAGCCTTCTCGATCTGTTCGCGCGCGAAGAAGGATATGCCACGCCCAAGGTGGACGTTCGCGGTGCGGCCTTTCGCGACGGGAAGATTCTGCTGGTCCGCGAGGCGCTCGACGGCGGCTGGACCCTGCCCGGCGGCTGGGCCGACCCCTGCCAGAGCCCCTCGGAGGCGGTCGTTCGCGAGATCCTTGAAGAGTCCGGCTTCGAGGCCCGCGTCCGCAAGCTGGCCGCCGTCTACGACCGCAGCCGGCACCCGCACCTGCCCGCCATCCCCTTCCACATCTACAAGCTGTTCTTCCTCTGCGAGATCACCGGCGGCGCCGCCGCCGAGAGCCACGAGACCACCGGCGTCGCCTTCTTCGCCGAGAATGAGATCCCCCACAACCTGTCCATCTCGCGCACCCTGCCCTTCCAGATCGCCCGCATGTTCGACCACCTCCGCAACCCCGCCCTGCCCACCGACTGCGACTGACCACACCGTAGGGCGAGCGTCCCCGCCCGCCCTATCGTGCGGGGATGCACGACACACACGGAGACGACGCGCTTGATTCGTTTGGGCGGCTGGTTACAATGCGGGGGCATTGAGCGTATGTGTGGTATGCAGCCTTTTGAGGACGGTCCTGCCATGAGAAGACTTCCTGTCGTCGGTTTGTGTCTGATGCTGGCTGCCGTTGCGGCGGCGAACGCCCCTCGGCCGGTGGTCGAGGTCGAAGAGGACGTCTACAGCTACAGCCCGGCCGACAACGGGGCCGGGCCGATGTGGTGCCACGGGTCCACCTGCCTGGTGCGGATCGGCGAGACGGTCTTCGCCGGCGGCCTGGAGACGCTCGCCGACGCCGAGCCGCTGAACAACTGCCGCTGGATGTTGTTCGCCCGCACGGATCGCGGCTGGAAGAAGGTCGGCTTCGACGAGTTCGGCCGGACCCGCGAGCCCTGCCCGCTGGTCGGCTTCGCCGACGGCCCGCTGTTCCTGTCGGCCAATCCGACGCTGGCCCCCAACGCGTACGCCGGCCCCGCGCAGCCAAAGGTCCTCCAATTCGACGTCGGCGATCCGACCCGGGCGCCGCAAACGCTGCGCCCCGTCTGGTCGGGCCAGCCCAAGTTCACCGAGCATTCCTATCGCAGCTTCGCTGCCGACGGACCCGGGCGGGAGCTGATCCTGATGCAGAACGTCGGCTATGCCCACGCCGAATGGTCGTTTCTCGACCGCGATGGTCGATGGAGCGCGCAGGGCCGGCTTGCATGGCCGTGGGGCGCCGAGTACAGCAAGCCGCAACCGATCCGCATCTGCTATCCCAACGTCGCGCTGAAGGACCGGGCGGTGCACTTCTGCGGGGTCAGCGACATCATCGAGCCGAACGAAACGTGGCGGGCGTTCAAAAAGGAGCTGACCGGCCGCGAGTGGGACTACGACTTCCGCCGGCTGTTCTACACGTGGACGCCCGACGTGGCGAGCGAGCCGTTCCGGCCGTGGGTCGAGATCGCCAGCCGGGAGACCACCTGCGGCTGGGTCACGCCGGGCGACCTGTGGATCGGACCCGACGGCGCCGTCCACATCCTCTGGACCGAGCGCGCCCTCGACGAACGGCTGCGCGAGAGGTTCTTCCCCGACGCCAGGCAAAGCCACTCGCTGAACTACGCCATCGTGCGCGAAGGCAAGGTGCTCTCGCGCCGGACGCTTCTGATCGCCGAAGAAGGAAAATCGAACGAGCGGCCGGGCCGGGGACGCTTCCACGTCACGCCCGACCATCGACTGTTTGCCTTCTTCTACGTCAGTGGATCGGATGCGACCGGCAAGAGCGTCTCGGAGAATCGCCTGCTGGAGATCGGACCGGACGCGACCGTCGGACCTGCCGTCCGCGTGCCGCTGCAGAAGCCCTTCACCGAGTTCTTCACCGCCACCGTCCGCGCCGGCTCGCCCCCGTCGCAGATGCTGGAGCTGCTCGGGCCAAGACACGGCGGAGGCCATACGATCAGCTACGCGCGAATCCGAATCGATTGACGCATCGCCCGCTCGAAGGGACGCCCATGGGCCTGTTTCTCGACATCTTCACCAAGGTGTTCTTCATCCTCTCGCCGTTCTTCTCGATCTCGATGTTCCTGCTGCTCTCGGGCGACATGGATCGGCGCACCCGCAACCATTGCGCCCTTCGCACCAGCACCGCGATCCTGGTCATCTGCTTTTCGGTCTATTTCTTCGGCAACGTCATCTTCCGCGTCCTCGGCATCACCGTTCCCGCCTTCCAGGTCGGCGCCGGCACCCTGCTGTTCCTGACCGCGATCGGCATGGTCTCGGGCAAGCGGTCGGAGGTTGGACCCGACAAGGACAGCGATTTCGCGGTCGTGCCCCTGGCGATTCCGATGATCGTCGGGCCCGGCACGATCGGAACGATCCTCGTGCTCGGCATGGAGATCGGCGAAATGGACGAGAAGCTCACCGCCGCCGCCGCCATTCTGCTGGCGGTGCTGATGATCTCGCTGTTTTTGTTCCTGGCCGTGCCCATCGGACGCCTGCTCGGCCAGAAGGGCCTGCACATGATGATGAAGCTCACCGGCCTGATCCTCACCGCCATCGCCGCCCAGATCATCTTCACCGGCGTCCGAACCCTCCTGAACATCCCGCCCCCCTGACGCCATCGCTCGTAGTACCATAGGTCGTGCGTCCCCACACGGCATTCATCGGCGAGCGGCTGGGTGGCAGCCTCAAACGCGCAGCGTTTGGGGATGGCGGACCTGCCTGCCGCCTCGATCCCACAGAACCACCCATGACCAAAACCTTCCCCAAGCTCTCTGAGCCCATTCGGCTGCGCTCAGGACAGGCTTTGAGGCCGCCACCCGTCGTTTGTAGTGACGCCGTGAGGCGTTGCCTATGCCCTGACGGGCACACTACGAACGTGCGGCGACGAGCGCAAGTTTGCGGCGGAGGCGGTCGAGCAGGGTGGTGACGAAGCGGGTGCGGGCCGGCTCACTTGTGCCGCGAAGGACGATTCGCTCGCTTTCGACGGCGCCCGATGGGCGGCGGAACGCCACCTCCACGGTACCGTCGTCGCGCAGCGGGCCGACGGCGATGGCCCAGCCGCTCTCGGCGGCGCGCACAGCGGCCGTCGCCAACAGCGCAACCGTCTCGACGCCCGGCGCCCCGTTTGCATCGTGGACGTCGAGCAGATGGTGCAATCGGTCCATCGTAGGTGCAACGTAGGCGCCGAGCACGACCTCGCCCGTGCCGTCGGCGCCGGTCAGAGCGGCCGCCACGGCCCCGCCGCTGCCGATCTCCACCAGGGCCAGCGTCGCGCTGCGCGCCCGCAGCAGGTTGACGACGTGCCGCTCCAGCGACGTCTCGTCGTCGGCATAGATCGACTCGCCGAAGATGCCGACGATCTTCTGCTTGAGGTCATCGAGGCGCTGCCTGGCTTGCGGCGTGTCGTCGGGCAGCGTGAAGGTGAAATCGACGCGCCCGCCCTCGAAGTGCGAGCCGACGATGATGTCCGCGTCCAGGGTCATGCGCTCCTTGATCCGATGGTCGATCTCCGACTGGCCCAGCCCGACGAAACGCAGCAACAGCGAGGGGCCGGGCGGCCGCGTCCCGAACCGCCGACTCAGGTACGGAATCAACTCACGGCGCACCATCGCCTGCAACTCGCCCGGCGGGCCCGGCAGCGCCACGATCGCGCCTTTGTCCGATTCGAACACCAGGCCGACCGCCGTGCCGGCGGCGTTGGGAAGATACGACCCGCCCACCGGCGTCTGTGTCTGGCGGCGCAGGTTCGCGCGAAGCTGATCGGCCCGCACGCGGAAGCGCTGTGCCATCGCCTCCAGCAACTCCGGGTGCTCGCGCAGCGGCGTACCCGTGAACTCGCTGATCGCCTCGCGCGTCAGGTCGTTGTCGGTCGGCCCGAGCCCGCCGGTGACGATCACCAGGGCCGCCCGGTCCGTGGCAAAGCGAAGGGCCGCTCCGATATCCGCCCGCGTGTCGTCCACGCACATCGAACCGACGCAGTGCAGGCCCAGCGGGTGCAGGGCTCGCGTCAGGTAGACGGTGTGCGCATCGGCGTAGGCCCCGACCAGCAGCTCGCCCCCGGTCACGACGATCATGTAGCGAACCGCCTCACCCGGCGATTCGCACGCCGCGACCTCCACTTGCGCCGCACCGATGAGCCCAAGCGACATCACCAGCATCGAGATCGCGATCAACTGGCCCCGTTGCATGTACACTATTCTGTCCCCGTCAACTCGTCCTTCATAGCGAGAACCGATCGTGAAGGGCAGCATACCCCACGTGGCGATGGATTCCCAGAAGAAACGACGTTCGGTCGCGGGTGCCCTCCGACCGCGTGCAGGGGATTGATAGTTCGATCGCGTTTCCTGGTGTCGGCAGACAGGGACTGGTCCGCAATCGACAAGACGGTTATGATGGGCCCGATGTGGGATGTGGGGAGGGGACGACAGGGGCACGGCTGACTTGTGGGATGGGCAAAGCACTATGGTGGTTGGAGTTTCGCAGGATGTGGTCGAGCGGTTTGTGGGGGCTTGTCGCGAGGCCCAGCGGCGCGGGCTTCTGCGGTGCAGCAGCGGGAACCTCTCGCAGCGGGTCGATGGCGAGCGGATGCTGGTGACGGCGACGCGGAGCTGGCTGGGCCGGCTGACCGCCGCCGACGTGGCGTTGTGCCGGATCGACGACGGCGCGTGCCTCGACGGCCGGCGGCCGACGGTGGAGGTGAATCTGCACGCGGGCATCCTTCGCGCCCGGCCGGAGATCGACGTCGTGCTGCATTTCCAGTCGCCGCACGCCACGACGCTGGCCTGCTGCGAATCGCGTGACGTCAACTTCTTCGTCATTCCCGAAATCCCGTTCTACATCGGCCCGATCGGGCGCGTGCCGTACCTGACGCCGGGTTCGCAGGAGCTGGCCGACGCCGTCGTCGAGGTCATGCGGAACCACAACCTGGCGCTGATGGGCAATCACGGGCAAGTGACGGTCGCGCGTGACCTCGATCACGCGATCCAGAACGCCGAGTTCTTCGAGCTGGCCTGTCAGATCATCCTTCAAGGCGGCCGGAGCGTGACACCCCTGAGCGATGAAGCCGCCCGCAACCTGAGGGCCCTCGGCGCCGTCTGACCGAAGGCAACGCAGCATGTGACATTCAGCGCACGGCGGCGGGGCGGGGGCAGGCGTCGGCCAGTTCGAGGATCCGCGTGACGAGAATCTCGCCCGTTCGCTCGCCGAGGCAGGTGCGAGTGATGTAGCTGTAGCGGTCGAAGCTGTCGAAGTCTTCCTTCGTGAGGATGTAGCCGAAGGCGTCGTTGGTCAGGCCGAAGAGGAAGTTGTGCCGGCCGTGCATCTTGCGCTTGAGATAGTAGCCGATGTTGGGCATCGCCTCGCCCGGCATGGTCGCCATCTGGGCGTCGCCGAGGTTCACGATGTGGATCCGCGTGGCGATGTGCCCATCGTCGTCGAGCTTGAATCCCAGCGGCGAAAGCTGCACGACCGTCCGCAGCATGTCGTTCTCCACCGGCAGGCGCACGATCGCGCTCTCGCAGACCAGCATCGGGTTCTCTTGGATCGCCGCATCGCCGACGATTCGCAGTGCTTCATCGGCCAGCAGGCGACCGATGCGAACGCATTCGTCCCACGTCCGGATGTCCCTTCCGTCGGGGCCGCGACAGTCGGCGGTGACCATGCCGCCGAGCGCCGAGTTCATGAAGATACCCACGCCGCCGCCCCGTGCTTCGATCCGGTCGTACAAAGGGCCAACGAAATCGGGGCTGAGGATGCCCTGGTTCGATCCGAGCACTTCAGGATGGCAGGCGTAGTTGACGAGCGTGGCGATCGACTTGCCGTCACGGTCCACGACCTGCAGGACGTGACATCGCGGGTCGTAGAGCCTCTCGGCATAGTAGTTGTAGGCGATCTTGCCGTTGGCGTTTCCCGTGGCGATCTTCACCGCCGCCGGGCGGAGGTCGGCCGCTGCGGCGTCGATGGCTTGTGCCAGCGCCGAGCAGACGCTGTCGAGATAGGCCAGGTCGCACGAGGTCTTGCCCTGCCGGTCGGGAAAGCCATAACAGTCCGGGGCGCTGTGCGTGTGCGTGGCGCCGATCAGGATGTTGGCGGCCGGCACGCGCGCGACCTGCGCGCGGACCTTCTCGCACAGCACGCCGGGGAAGCCGAGGAAGTCGGTGCTGCAGATGGCGACGCGTGTGTCGCCCTGCTCCAGCACGAGCGCCCGGACGGTCAGTTCGCCCATCTTCCTCGTTGTCGGGCTCGACGGCCCGACCCCGCCGGAGACGGGCAACAGCGGCTCGGGCGTGACGCAGCGCACGGCTATCGCCGCGCGAAGCCCGGCTGATGCAGACTCCGCAAACAGCAGGCCCAGCGCTGCCACGATACACGCGAGAGTGAGAAACGGTTTGCGTCCCATGCCTGTCTCCTTTGCTGTTCCTGTTGTTCGACCGACGCGGGTCATTGTAGATCGTGTCTCTCCGCACGACAAGGCTATGCCTCGCCCTCACAATTGCGTGCGGAGATGGCGCAAGAAGAAGGGCGAGCGGGGACGCACACCCTGAGGCGGCCACTTCGTTGTCCAGCGTCGCCAGACGCTGCCGGCAATGCTCCATTTCGCTGCGGTACCCATCGAAGACGCCCTGCAGGTCCTTCGAGTCGAACGGCAGCGACCGCAGCCACGCCATGTGCTTGCTCGTCCAGAGCCGGTCGTTCCATATGTTCTACAGCGGCAACCACCAGGAGTCGGCCGTCGGGATCCATCTCTTGCGCAAGTTCTGAATCCGGCGTACCGGGGAACCGACGCCGCTATGAGCCCCCGCCGTTGGCCTCCCAGATGTCTCGCTTAACGACCCAGACGCCCGGCTGATAGGGCTTGACCTGCGCGTGCTCGGGGACCCAGAGCTTCTCCTTGCGCCAGCTTTCCACATGGCCGTCGTAGAAGGCTAGATTCGCCGAGTGGTTGTGCCGGTACATCGTCGGGCCGCCGCAACCGACCTGCTTGTACTCGTTGACGCTGCCGTCCTGGCCCAGGACGTCCCAGCCGGCGATGTAATTGGCGCCGCTCCACTTGCTCCACCAGTCGTGTCCCTCATTGAAGTGGAGCTTCTCTGCCGGCTGGGGGATCGTGGACATCTTGTACCCCAACACCGCCATGTCCATCGTCGTCGTCCACGAGGCCTGCCCGACGGAGGGATACCAGTCTTCGATGTTGAAGCCGTAACTGACCAGCGTGCCCGTCGTGCTGCCCTGCTCGACGTCGTAGGCATGCTCCCAGGCCTTCTGCCGGTCGCTCGGGCACTTGTACTTCTTCGGGGTCTGAACGATCGACTGCTCCGGAAAATCCTCGGCCCCCTCGTAGCCGATATACGTGCGAAAGAGACGATTGCCGGTCCAGAGGATCGTTCCCCGGTCGGTGAAGACGCGGCATGGCACCCCCCAGTCGTCGTTGTTCGCGGCGTATACGCCGTTGGCCACGGCCAGACTCCGCAGGTTGCTCGCACAGACCATCTTGCGTCCCTGGTCCCGGGCCAGATTCAACGCCGGCATGAGAATCGCCATCAGAACGGCAATGACGGCAATTACGACGAGCAACTCGATCAGCGTGAACGCATGTCGTTTCATCGTCCGTCTCCTGTAACGCGTCGTCTTTGCCGTCCGGAGAACAGATCCGGGCGACCCACACTCCCATGATACCCAATCACGCCCCCCAATCGCAAGGACCAGAACCCGTCGAGGGACGATGGCCGCCGCAAGCACATGCGGATGCGGTCTGTGAAGAGCATTTTGGCCTTGCAAAGGGGCCTCTGAAACCGTAGCATGAAACGATTGCCGGCCGGGCCGGATGGGAAGAGGTGTGATGCGGTCCCGGCGATCGGGTTTTGACATTCAGGGGAACTCCCGTGTTCGAGTCATTGACGGAAAAACTCAACTCGGTCTTCAAATCGCTGTCGGGTCGGGGCCGCATTACCGAGGCCAACGTTTCCGACGCCATGCGAGACGTCCGCAAGGCCCTGCTCGAGGCCGACGTCAACTACAACATCGTCAAGCAGTTCTGCAAGGATGTCCGCGAGGCGGCCCTGGGCGCCGAGGTCATCAAGAGCCTTCACCCCGGCCAGCTCATGATCAAGATCGTCAGCGACGAACTGACCAAGCTGATGGGGCCGGTCGATACGCGGATCTATTTCGTCTCGCCCGGCCCGACGATCATCCTGCTAGCGGGCCTTCAGGGCTGCGGCAAGACGACCACGGCCGCCAAGCTCGGCAACTATCTCGTCTCCAAAGGCAAGCGTCCGCTGATGGTGGCCGACGACCTCCAGCGTCCGGCGGCCATCGAGCAGCTCAAGGTCCTCGGCGAGCAGACGGGCATCCCCGTCTATAGCGAGGAGAGCAAAGACGCCGTCCGGGTGGCCCGCAACGCCATCAAGCACGCCAAGGAGAGCGGCAACGACGTGGTCATCGTCGACACCGCCGGCCGGCTGCACATCGACGAAGAGATGATGACCGAGGTGGCCAACGTCGCCAAGGCCATCACGCCGCACCAGATCTACCTCGTCTGCGACTCGATGACCGGCCAGGACGCCGTCAACAGCGCCAAGGAGTTCAACGACCGGCTTGAACTCGACGGCGTGATCCTCACCAAGCTCGACGGCGACGCTCGAGGCGGCGCGGCCCTGAGCGTCAAGGCGGTCACCGGCAAGCCCATCAAGTTCATCGGCGTCGGCGAGAAACTCGACAAGCTCGAAGAGTTTCACCCCGACCGCATGGCCAGCCGCATCCTCGGCATGGGCGACGTCGTCACCCTTGTCGAGAAGGCCCAGGAGCAGTTCGACGCCGAAGAAGCCGCCAAGTTCCAGAAGAAGATGGCCAAGGGCAGCTTCGGGTTCGACGACTTCCTCAAGCAGATGCAGGCCGTCAAGAAGATGGGCGGCCTCAAGGACATGCTCAAGCTCATGCCCGGCCTCGGCGGCCAGCTCAAGGACGTCGATCTCGACGGCAGCGAGCTCAAGCAGATGGAGGCGATCGTCCATTCGATGACGCCGAAAGAGCGGCGGGACCCCGACCTGATCGATCCGCCGAGGCGGCGACGCATCGCCGCGGGAAGCGGCACCCAGCCCAACGACGTCTCAAGTTTGGTCAAGACCTTCAAACGCAGCCGCGACATGATGAAAGCGGTCAGCGGCGGCAGCTTCGGCGGGCTCAAGGCCATGTTCTCCGGTGGCCTCAACATGGAGGCCATGACCGCCCAGATGACCGGCGGACGCAAGATCAAGCAGCGCTCCAAACGAAAACGCGTTATCAAACGACGGGGAAAAATCAAGAAGCAGCGGTAGCCCCGGGGGTCGAGCCAATGGCCGAACAGGAGCCGAATTCCGTCCCGAAGGTGAAATTATCTCTCGAAGAATACCTCGAAGAGGTTGCTCGATTCTGCGAAAATGAGTATGGTAATATGTTTCGCGGCCAGTTCCAGGACATGGAGGGCACCAGCGAACTGGCGATGCTGGCGGCCCCGACGGCCGTGGAATTGACGGAGCTTCGTCGGGCGGTGGCGATCATGACGGCCGCCGAGAAGCACAGCGCCGAGACGCTCTCGGACGAGCAGGTGGAACGAATCGCCGAGGACGCCAAGGTCGATCCGGCGAATTTCGCCATCTTTATCAATGGGTATACGTTGACCTGCAAACGCGTTTCGTGACCGGCACAGGGCCGCTCGCGGAAATTTGACATACGCTATCAGCGAAAGGAACAACATGGCAGTACGCATCAGAATGACCCGCATGGGTCGCCGGCATCGGCCGTTCTTCCGCATCAACGCGATGGAGTCCCGCGCGCCGCGCGACGGGCGAATCCTTGAAAAGCTCGGGCATTACGACCCGCTCGAAAAGGACGCCGCCAAGCAGATCGTCCTGAACCGCGAACGCGTCGAGTTCTGGCTCGCCCAGGGCGCTACGCCCAGCGATACCGTTTCCGAGGTGCTGCTGCGCCACGGGATCAAGACGAAATACGCCGAGGAGAAGGCCACCCGACGCGCCAAGGCCAAAGCCCTCGCCCGCAAGCAGGGCAAGCTGTTCACCGCCACCGAGCGGATCGTGGCCGAGAAGAAGGCCAAGGCGGAGGCCGAGGCCAAGGAAGCCGAGGCGAAAGCCAAGGCCGAAGCCGCCAAGGCGGCCGAAGCCAAGGCCAAAGCGGAGGCCGAAGCCAAGGCTCAGGCGGAGGCCGAGGCGGCCAAGGCCGCTGAAGCAGAAGCGGCCGCCACCGGCGAAGCGGCCGAAGGCGCTGCCGAGTAGCGGCGAGGCGCGATGCGAATCGACGTCCTCACGCTCTTTCCGGAGATGTTCGCCTCTCCGCTGGGCCATTCGATTGTCAAACGGGCGCAGGAGCAGGGGCTCGTCGAGATCGTCTTGACGAACATCCGCGACTTTGCGATCGGCGAGTATCGCAAGGTCGATGACAAACCGTACGGCGGGGGCCCCGGCATGGTCATGATGCCGGGCCCCGTCTTCGATTGTCTCGAGCACGTCCAATCGCTCAGTCCCCAGGGCGGCCGGGTCATTTTGCTGACGCCGCAGGGTGTGCCCTTCAAGCAGGCCAAAGCCGCCGAACTCAGCGACCAGGACAGATTGATCCTCATCGCCGGACGCTATGAGGGCTTCGACGAGCGCATCCGCATCGGCCTCGGCACCGAGCAGATCTCCATCGGCGACTATGTCCTCAACGGCGGCGAGCTGGCCGCGATGGTCGTCATCGACGCGGTCGTCCGCCTGCTGCCCGGCGCCCTCGGCGACGAGGACTCGGCCAAAGACGACTCGTTCAGCAACGGACTGCTCGAATACCCCCACTACACCCGCCCCGAGACCTTTCGCGGCATGAAGGTCCCCGACATCCTCCTCTCCGGCGACCACGCCAGGATCGCCCAATGGCGACGCGACCAGTCCCTCGAACGCACCGGCCAACACCGCCCCGACCTGCTTGACGGGAGTCGGCAGGGCGATGATGATCTATGCCAATGACTCGGTGACAAGCTGCCCGTTGCGGGGGAACGGGGCGTAGCTATGCCTATCATCAACCCTACGGCCCCTATGCCATGACGACGTTCAGCGAGCGCGGAATTGCTGTCGCCGCCGACCACAACCCGTGGAGCGACAGTGCGAAGTGGAAGGCCGACACCATACGACAGCCAGCCGGCCGATCCGCGGGATTCGCTGCTTCTCAACGATCCACCCCTGAAGCGGCAGCAGCGGTAGCGTGTGCACCGCACACCGATCTCGGCGCACGACGACCGACACAGTGGTGGGTGTGGCCCACCCTGATATGGCAAATGCAACCGATTTTCTTGTAAAGACTTACGAGTGCTTCCTGGCGCATCGGCTCCGGCGGGTCGATTGGGCGGATTATATCGTTGTTATGGGACGGCCTCTGTGGTATAATGCATCTGCGTTGGTGTTCAGTGAACTTCTGTGGAGGCAGGCCGGATGAATGCGGATCTGGTGCTTCTGAAGAAAGGCGGAGCACACAAAACGTTCTCACTTCGCGGTGCGGTCACGGTCCTCGGCCGGCGGCACGACTGCGACCTGCGGATCCCCTTGCCGAGCGTCTCTCGGAGGCATTGCGAGATCGAGCGGAACGGCGAGGCCTTGAAGATCCGCGACCTCGATTCGTCCTGGGGGACGTTCGTCAACGGCAAGCGGATCAACGGGGACTGTCCCGTCACGGCCGGCGACTATATCCGCATCGGTCCGCTGACCTTCGTCTGTCAGATCGACGGCAAGCCGGAAAAGATCGTGCCGCCCAAAAAGGCCGCGCCGGCCAAGCCGAAGAAGGACGCACCCAAGCCCGCCAAGAGCGCACCGGCCGCCGGACTCGACGACAGCTTCGCCGATCTCGACGCCTCCGACAGCGCCATCGATCTCGACGGGCTCGATTCCGACCTGGAAGACCTCGAGAAACTCTGATCCCGACGCGAACGCGGTGCGGGGACATACGGTGAGGATTTCCGACCGCGAGACTTGCCAGGGCCGGCCCGGCGGAGTATCCTGCGTGCACGATCTGTGGATGACCCAATACGAGCGGACGTAGCGAGGTTGTGTGTCGATGCTCGGTTCACTCTCTTCTGCCGGTGCACTGCTCCTTGAAGGCGGCGGTCGCGAGGTCGTTTCAGCCCTCTTGGCTTTGGCTCTGCCGTTTCATCCTCTCCGGCTGTTCCTGCTGATCGCGTGGGTGTATCTGTGCTTGTACTGCGTCCAGCAGGTGCAGTTTGGTCCGCTGGTGCCGGAGAAGTACAAAACGGCGGGCAAAATCGTCTCGCTTGCGGCCGGTCCGATCGTGCTGCTGAGTCTGGTCATCGTCGAGACGGCCAGGAGGAGCCGGTCGAGCCGAAGCTCGTTCTTCGATCTGCTCAAGCGGCAACTGCAAAGCACGATGGCCCGCATTCACACGATTCGAGCGACCGATCCGGAGGATGAGGCCGCGCTGCGTCTGCTCGATTCGTCCGGTCGAACGATAGACGAGATCGCAGGGCACGGCCCGGGCAAACGCGAAGAGGCTCGCGTCCTCGATCTGACCGAGTTCATCGTCGCCGACGCGCTCGATCGCCGGGCGAGTGACATTCTGATCGACCCCACAAACGAATCGACGTACAGCATCCGCCTGCGAATCGACGGGGTGCTCCGGACCACACGGGAGTTGAACGCCGAGACGTGCCGGGCCGTCATCAACAGCCTGAAGGCCGTCTCCAGGATGGACATTTCCGAACGGCGGCGGCCCCAGGACGGCGCGTTCCTGGCCCGCCGGGGCGACCAGACCGCGTCGTTTCGCGTCGCCAGCAGCGGGACCGTCCACGGCGAAAAGCTCTCGATTCGCGTGCTGAACCGCAACGCCGCCGCGCAGACGCTGACGGACCTCGGTCTGGGCGACAAGCAAAACGCCATCATCCAACAGGCCCTGCACAAACCGTCCGGGATGATCCTGATCTGTGGTCCGACGGGCAGCGGCAAGACCACCACGATGTACGCCATGCTCAACGCCATCGACCGGCTCACGCGAAACGTCATCACGGTTGAGGACCCGATCGAGGCGATGCTGCCGCAGACCAGCCAGATCGAGATCAATCCCAAGGCCGAGATCACCTTCGCCAACACCCTGCGCAGCGTCCTGCGACAGGACCCGGACGTGATTTGCGTCGGCGAGATTCGCGATGAGGAAACCGCCGAGATCGCCCTGCGCGCCGCCCAGACCGGGCACCTGGTCCTGGCGACGCTGCACTGCGACAGCAACGCCAGCGCGATCGCCCGACTGATGGACCTGGGCGTTTCCCGGCTGCTGCTGTCGCTGGGGCTGAACCTGATCCTGTCGCAGAGGCTGCTTCGCTGTCTGTGCCCGCGGTGTCGGCGGCGTGCGGCGCTCCGGGACACCCAGATCGCCGAATTCGAACGAAAACGCATCGACTATTCCGACATCTATGAGGCCGGGCGGTGCCGTCAGTGCGACAGCACAGGCTACGTCGGACGGACCGCCATCGGCGACATCCTGATCGTCGACGAAGAGGTGAAGGCCCGGATCGCCGCCGGCGGGTCGTTCGGCGCCGCCCAGGGCAACGGCAACCGAGAAGGCCGAATCCATCTGCGAAGGCAGGGTCTCAAGAAGGTGGTCGCCGGCGTCACGAGTCTCGAAGAACTCAAGCGGGTCGTGGGGTAGCTCTATGGTGTTCTGGATCGCCATCCTGGTCGGCGGCGCGTTCGTGTGGCTGGCGGTGCGTCTGGGCTTTTACCAGAGCTGGTGCCTTCTGTTCAACATCGTGGTTTCAATCTATCTGGCAATCTTCCTGGCGCCGCTCGTCGCCGACCGGGTCCCGACCGGCGGCGAGGCGTCGGCCTGCGGCGTGATGCTGAGCCTGGCGGCGCTGGCCGGCGGAAGCTTCGCCCTGCTTTGCGGCATGTCCTATGTGTTCCTGACGGGCCAATTCAGCATCCCGTTCCCCAAGGCGATGGACATCCTCATCGCGGGTCTGCTGGGATTCCTGTCGGGGTTCCTGGTTACGAGCTTCGTGGCCCTCCTGGTTGTCGTCGGCCCGCTGGCCCAACATGAAGCGCTCGGCACGCTCGGGCTCGATCTGCCAAGCCAGAAAGCCAACCTCGCCTGCATGGCCTGGTGCTGCGACGTGATCCACTCCGTGGTCCGTTCCGATCGCAGCGATCGGGCCACGCAAGAGGCCATCGACCGGCTCCTGGACGGGGCCGCTTCGCAGCCACAACCACCGTCATCGACGGAGACACCACCGACCGTGCGATCGATCTCAACGGGCTCACTTCGATGCAGAAACCTGTTTTGGGGAACAGGAAGCGGCCCAACCGCATCTTGGCTATTCGGCGCATGGGCCAACCGCATCGGCGTGTTGGTGGGCGGCCGGGTTGGAGCAAGACGGCGATGGCCCGGGACTTCGACAACATGCACGTGAAATCGGGGGACTTCAAGTGGCCGTGACACGTAGAGGTTTCATGAAGAAGATTGGTGTCCTCGGCGGCGCCGTCGCGCTCAGCGGCTGTTCGCCCGAGGACACAGCCCAAGGCAACCTCTCGGCCTGGCAGCCGGCGTATGCAAAGCTCCAGAACGAAGGGAGGCTCGCCGAACGGGTCGAACAGGCGTACGAGAAGTTCAAACAGTGCGATCTATGCCCCCGTCGCTGCGGCGCGAACCGTTCGGCCGGTGAGACGGGATTCTGCGGCGCGACCGCCAACGTAACGGTCTACAGCCATCATCCGCACTATGGCGAGGAACTGCCTCTCGTCGGGCGAGGCGGTTCGGGTACGATCTTCTTCTCGAACTGCAACCTTCGTTGCGTCTTCTGTCAGAATTGGCCGATCGCCCATCTGGGGCAGGGCCGCCAGATCCGCGACAGGGACTTGGCCGACATGATGCTCGACCTTCAGAGGCGCGGCTGTCACAACATCAACGTTGTTACCCCGACCCACGTTATGCCCAATATCGTCGGCGCCGTTCAGATCGCCCTGAACAAGGGGCTCCGGCTGCCGATCTGCTACAACACCGGCGGGTACGAGCGGGTCGAGAACATCAGGCTTCTGGACGGCATTGTGGACATCTACCTTCCCGACCTGAAATTCATGGACGGCGCCGAATCGGCCCGTTACGCCGCCGCCGGTGCGGACAACTACCCGGAAATGGCCCAGCAGGCCATCATCGAGATGCATCGCCAGGTCGGCGAGCTGGTGACCGACGACCGCGGCATCGCCCTGCGGGGGTTGATGATTCGCCATCTGGTCATGCCCAACCGCATCGCCGGGACACGGGAATTCGTCACGTGGGTGGCCGAACACCTTTCGCAGGACACGTACGTCAACATCATGGCCCAGTATCGCGTCGAACACAGGGCCTTCGAATACGAGCGCATCGCCCGTGCGATCACGTCCGAGGAATTCCTGGAAGCCATCGATTGGGCCAGAGAGGCAGGACTCCGCAATCTTGACGAGCGGTCGGTTTCTATCGCCCAGATGCACCGGCGACGGCTGGGGTAAATCACTGCCACCGGCCGGTGATCGCGGCGCCGCAGTGCTCGCACTTGCCGCCGGTCAAATGCATCTGATCGATCACAAAACCGAATCGTGTGATCACCGCCTCCCCGCAGCCGGGACAGAACGTATTCTCGCCCTTATGGCCCGTAACTCTGGCGACATAGACAAACTCGAGGCCAACCTCCAGAGCGATATCCCTGGCATTGTCCAGTGTGGAGACCGGCGTCGGCGGCAGGTTGGCGAGCTTGTAGAGCGGATAGAATCGCGCGAAGTGGATCGGCACGTCCGGGCCCAACTCATCCTTGATCCACCTGCACATCTGTCGGATCTGTTCCATGTCGTCATTGAGCGTGGGGATGAGGATGTTGGTGATCTCCAGGTGCACCCCCGCTTCGCTGAGCAGTTTCAGGGACTTCAGGACCGGCTCCCGCGTTCCCCCGCACACATTGCGGTAGAACTCAGGGTCGAAGCCCTTGAGATCCACATTGGCCGCGTCAATGTTGCCGCTCAGCTCTTTCAGTGGTTCGGGCTGGATATACCCGGCCGTGTGCAACAGGTTCAGAAGCCCCTGCTCCCTGGCAAGCGTGGCCGTTTCCAAGACATATTCATAGAAGACCACCGGCTCCCCGAATGCATAGCTGATCGACCGCAACCCGGCGGTCTTGGCGTGCTCGACGACCCTCTTCGGGGGCATGTCGTATGCGTGAACCTCCTCGGGATCGACCAGCGCCATATCCCAGACTTCGCAGAACTTGCATTCCAGGTTGCACCCCGCCGTAGAGATCGACAACGCACGGCTGCCCGGCACCACGTGGAAGAAGGGCTTGCGCTCGACCGGATCCTCCTGTACCAGAACGGGGTTTCCATAGGCCAGCGTGTACCCTACACCGTCGCGATTGGCCCGCACGCGGCACCTGGCTCTCTGGCCCGGTGCCAGCTCACACCGCCAGGGACACAACTCACAGCGGACCTTTGCATTGGCGGCCCGGTTGAACCATTGGCCCGGCCTCGGGCGAACGAGCCCCCTTTGAGCCATTTGCGCGTACCCCGTGCTGTGGCCGCCACCGATACCCGGAAGGCACAATGCACAGATGCCGCCCATGCCGGCTTTGAGGAATTCTCGCTTGCTCAACCCTGGGCCGGGGGGCGTTCCTCTACGCATGAGACCTCCTGACCATCAACAGTACGACGAAAGCCGTACCATTTGCCATCGTCGCCAACAAACAGCACGCCGCGATTCCCAAGACAGGCGCCACGGCCGCACTGGCAAGAGCGGCGCCCAGACACGCGCCGAACAACTCGACGCCATAGACCGTGCCGGCCGATCTCTCGGCCCGTTGGTGCACGACTCTGTAACACTCGGCTGCAAGTGGGAAGTCCACCCCGTTGAGCAACCCGGCCACAAATGTCACCAGCGAGAACAGCGCAAAGACAACTGCGCCAGACTCTATCTCTGCGGCTCTCGGCAACACGAAAGCAATCAGCAACGCCAGCACCGCCACAGACAATTGTACTGCCGCCAGGGTGTCCATGTTCGCCTTCCGTGTCACGTATCGGCGAGTAAACGCCGTGCCAGACGCCAGCCCCGCCATGAAGATCGCCACAATCAACCCCACCATCTCGTACACAAATCCGTACGTGCTTTGAAACGAAAACAGAAGCGCGACCTGCAGCGTCATCGTCGAGAGTCCCGTCGTGAACACGGCGACAATCACTGCGTAATGGGCGCTGCGCTTTGCGTTCGCAGCGTTGCCCACCACGCGAAGCGCCACCGGCACGGCCAGAAGAACGGCCGCTATCGGCAGGATCCACCAGGGCCGAATCTGCAATAACCACCACAATACTCTGGTGTGTCCGGCTCCCGCCAGGTCGCCCCAGAACATCAGGGTGTGATAGTAACCGATTGGCCGTGAATCGGAGTTGATGAAGAACCGTTCCTGCACGGGAGGCAACCGTTCTTCTGCTTGCTGCTGTTCGGCGATCGGATCGGGAAGAAGCGGGCCGGACTGAGGCCCTGTCAGATGCGCATCACCGCGGCGCCCGTGATGACGGAGGATCCAGTTCACCCGACGAAGCTGGGACGGCTCCAGCAGGAGATGGAAGTGATGGTGTGAGAAACCGTCCGTCTGGATGTTCCGGTCCTGATAGCGACGCTGAAGGGTCTCGACATCTGCCGAGACCTGATGCGGCGAATCGGTCGCGAAGTAGAACAGGAAACGTTCGCCTGCGAGCAGCACATGCGAGAACACGCTGCGCAGCGTATGATACACCGTGGCATTTCGGTTGGCGACCGCCGTCCCTCGCAGGCCCGCCGTGGACACGGCCCCGATGACGAATACGCCGTCTGAATGCAGCAGGCCGCGCGCCTGGCAAAAGAACTCCTGCGTGTAGTAACGGTTCAACACAGCCGTGGCCGGATCAGGCACATCGACGATGATCACGTCATACTTCTCATCCGCCTCCTTGACAAACGTCCTGCCGTCGTCGTGCAGCAGCCGAACACGCGGATCGTCCAGCGCTGCAAGGGTTGCCTCGGCGACATACGGTCTGGCCACCCGAGTCAGGACCTCGTCCAGTTCGACATAGTCGATGCGCTCGACCGGGTGCCTGCTGATCTCGCTGAGTGTGCCCCGCAATCCCCCACCAATCAGCAGGACGCGCCGCGGCTGTTCGTGCTGGACCATCGCGAAATGTGCAAACACCACCGCATCCTGCTCCTCCAGACCGGGGGTCAGTGTCCTCGGGCCGACCGTCGAGAAGATCCAGTGCCCGCTCTGAAAGAAGCTGTATTGATCGCCGCGCTGCACGATGGCGATGTTTCCGTACTTGGACTGATGGATCTCTACAAGCCGATGTTCCGGCGTGAGATACCGCCACTGCACTTCGTGGGTCCAACGATCCAGGACGCCCAGAAACACAAAACTTCCTCCGGCTGCAAACAGCGCCGCGACCGCAGCAATATGGGCGGCAAAAGAAACCGCATTGCCATGCCTGCCACGCGACCGGCCCGCCCACCATATCGTCACCAGCATCAACGTCCCGACCAGAACCGCCGACTGAAACGAATTCAGGTAATGGACCATCACGAAGGTGAACAGAATTCCCCCCAGTATGTTGCCTGCCGCTTCACCGATGTATGTCTCCACCGCGCCGGAGGTATCCTCGGCGCCGTCCGCTTCGCGGCGCAGACGCGACAACAGCACGAATTGCAGACCCAACAACAGGCACACCGGGGCCATCAGAACGAAGCTGGACACCGTGATATCCCACAGGGATAGATACGCCCCTGGCACCACATCGAAGAATCCTCGAAGCCTGCGGATGAGAACCATCGTCGCAGGCAACGCCGGCAGAATGCCCGCGGCGCTGAGCATCAGAAGATCGAGGTACCGATTCGTCCGCTCAGCCAGAAGGACGCCGATCCCGCTTCCGATGCCCACCCAGGCCATCCAGGCCGCAAGAATGATGCCGATGGACAGTTCGTTGCCGTGAAACACCATCAGCAGCTCGCGCAACAGCAGCACTTGGCCGACCTGGGACACCATGCCGAACGTCAGCACTGCAGAAGAATGGGCCGGCCCTCTTCGCATGATCGCGATCGACCCAGGAGATGGCAATTCGTACCCCATAGCGTAAGTGGCCCAAAGCAAAGACGCCGCGCAGAATGTGTCTTCGATGGCAGTATACAGTCTCACGCGGCGAATCGATAGCCCCAGGATGACCGGTTCGTCCTCTCTCTTCTGCCAGGATCATGAGGTAGACGACGGTCACACAGCGATGCCAACGCCCCCAGCACAATTCGTCGGCGCCGACCACCATAATCCCGTCCAGATCCTGATGCGAACGGTCCCAAGTGACGGCGATCTCCACCGAACGGTACACCGTATGCCCGCTCGTGCGAAACGCCTCGGCCTCCTGTACCCAACTGAGGCATGTGCCCCAGCGGGCCAAGAACCAGGCATAGGTCGTCGTCACTGTCGGTTTGCCCTCGGCCCAAGGGCCTGCTCGACCTTGACCACGCACGTCGGACAATCCACGTGACGCATCGCGTAGACGAAGCGCACCAGAATCCCCCAGAACGGGATGGACTCGAAGCGGCGCGGGGGCTTCTGGGTATCGTAGCCGGAGCGGCAGGATGAGAACGACCACACGATTATGCGACGCCATGAAGCCAAGACGCACAGCTTCACCCACAGATTCTCTCAGAGAGCCACTTTTTCTTTCGTTGAGGGTAGAAAACGCGATGGAGTGTATTCCACCGATCGGGGGTTGCTGCTATCTTGATTGAAGAAATCACCTCACGTCTGCCGAAGGGTGCCGGCAGAGTCTTACGAACGCACCCAACCGTCCCAAGCCTTCTGCATGAGGCAGACGACCTGTAAAGGAACGAACAAACGATGGAAGCAAAACCTGGATCCGCGAATCCAAAACCGCCCGACAAGGGCAAAGCGACCTCCGGCGGGACCAAATCCCTCGGGCCGGTTCCCAACCTCGAGGAGCACGTCAACAGCGAGTGGTGGCGGCAGATCTTCAACTCGACCTACCTCAAGACCGACGGCGACGTGGTGGACGATCTTGGCGTGACCACAAAGGAAGTGGACGCGTTCTGCGAGATCCTCAAGCTCCAGAAGGACCAGCGTCTGCTCGACGTCTGCTGCGGCCAGGGTCCGGACGTGCTCGAACTGGCCCGTCGCGGCTTCGCCAACGTCGAGGGGCTCGACCGCTCGCACTATCTGATTCAAAGGGCCCGGACGCAGGCCAAGAAGGAAGGCCTGAACGTCCGGTTCAAGGAGGGCGATGCGCGCAAACTACCTTACGCCACCGACACGTTCGACGTGGTGACGATCCTGGGCAACAGCTTCGGCTATTTCGAGACGATCGAAGACGATATGCGCGTGCTGAAAGAGGTGCGGCGCGTGCTCAAGCCGTGGGGCCGCCTGCTGATCGACGTCGCCGACGGCGAGTACCTGCGGCGCAAGTTCCAGCCCCGCAGTTGGGAGTGGATTGACAAGCACTATTTCGTCTGCCGCGAGCGGTCGCTGTCGCTGGACAAGCAGCGTCTGATCTCGCGCGAAGTGGTCACCCACGTGGAGAAGGGGGTGGTGGCCGACCAGTTCTACGCCGAGCGGCTCTACAGCCGCAAGGGCATCCAGGAGCTGCTGACGCGGGCGGGTTTTGCCGACGTGATCGTCCACGGGCAGATCTCCGGCGACTCTCAGCGCAACCAGGACCTGGGCATGATGGAGAAGCGCATCATGGTCACCGGTTCGGTGCGGAAGGAGTGGACGCCGCGCAAGCGTAAAAAGGACTTCAAGAACGTCACCGTTCTGTTCGGCGACCCGACCAAGCCGGACCCGCTCAAGCCGCTCTGCGTCTTCGACGACGACGATTTCTACACGATCGATCAGCTCAAGAATGCCCTGCGCGAGCTGGACGCCTATCACTACACCTACCTGAGCAACCACGACACGCTGATCGACGATCTGCGGAAGCTGATCGGCAAGACGGATTTCATTTTCAACCTGTGCGACGAAGGCTTTGGCAACGACCCGCGCAAAGAGCTGCACGTGCCGAGCCTGCTGGAGGTGCTCGGCATCCCGTACACCGGCGGCGGGCCGCAGTGCCTGGCGTTCTGCTACGACAAATCGCTGGTTCGCGGCGTGGCCAAGGAGATGCAGGTGCCGGTGCCCGAGGGCTTCTTCATCAAGCCGGAGGACAGCACGTTCGAGCTGTCGTTCGCCTTCCCGGTGATCTGCAAGCCGAACTTCGGCGATTCCAGTTTCGGCATCACGCAGCGCAGCGTCAGCAACACCGTCGAGGAGCTGGTCAACGCGATCACCGAGATTCGCGAGAAGTTCGGCTATGAGAAGCCGATCCTCGTCGAGGAGTTCCTGACGGGCAAGGACTTCACCGTCGGGATCATCGGCAACCCGCCGGAGTCGTATACGGTGCTGCCGATCATCGAGGAAGACTATTCGATGCTGCCGCCGGAACTGCCGCGTCTGTGCGGCTATGAGGCCAAGTGGCAGCCGGACTCACCGTACTGGCAGATCAAGTCGATCCCCGCCCAACTGCCCGATGCGACGGAGAAGCTGGTCGTCGAGTGCTGCCTGAAGCTGTTCGAGCGGCTCGAATGCCGCGATTACTGCCGCTTCGACTGGCGGCTCGACGCCGAGGGCACGCCCAAGCTGCTCGAAGTCAACCCCAACCCCGGCTGGTGCTGGGACGGACACATGGCCAAGATGTCCAAGATCGCCGGCATCTCTTACTCCGAGATGCTCGAAGCGATCCTCAAGGCCGCCGAGGACCGCCTCGGACTCCAGGCCGCCCGCGCCAAGACCGCCAACGGCGCTCGCAATGGTCAGACCAACGGGATCGTCGCCATCGACGCCCCCCGAGCCAGCGCCGAAGCCGAGTGCCCGAATTCCTGAGACGCCATCCGGCCGGAGAGGGGCGCCCCAACGTCCCTCTCCGCGTCGCTCATATCTCGTCAGACACATTATGGCTCGCGGGTGTGCGAAGACTCCCTGGCATGCCCTGGACGACATGCCTGCGTAGAACCTGCCGTATGAGGTTGCCCGCCGCGAACGTCATTGGGCGGAAACGCGGCGGTCGGGACAGAGAATCCCCCGCGCGACGGCGTCCTGCTCAATGTGATCCATAATCATCGCAAAGTGGATGGCAGGGTCCAGCGTTCTCGTCGCCTCGCCGCTCTCGGAGGATACGGCCGCAAGGATGCGACGTTGCTCCCACACCCGCGGCACGATCTCCAGCCGCATCGAGAACCCATGCCGAGCCAAACTGTCGAGTCTCGGAACGGCCAGAGGCCACGGCGCCGGAGACCCACAGACCGCCACGTCCGGAACGAGACGGGGCCTCACGTAGCCGCCGCTGAGCCCGATGTCGAAGTTCCTCTCGTGGATCACCGTGAACAGGCCCTGTGTCGAAAACCACTGGCCTCGCATCATCGCGGTGATCTCGCCCGCCGTCTCACCCGGTTGCGCCCCGAGCTCCACCAGCCATCGGTCGAGAGAGTCTGTCGCCCCCTCTTCGAACGGGCGGCTCTCATCTCGAAGGGCGGCCACAGCGACGTGTGCGCCGAGCAGGTTCGAGTAGCTGTCTTCCCAGGAGAAGGCCGACGGAAACTCCGACTGCCAGGGCCGGGGGCGGTAGCCGAACCACGTGAGAATCTCGTGCCAGGTCAGTCCCGTCCAGGCAAGATACGCTCCGAGATCGCATGCGATCTCTCTGGCGATTCGCTCCCGCCGGCGGCCGTCGAGGTCGTTCCACTCGTCGGGGTACGTCAGCTCGACGCGATACCGACACGGCTCGATCTGCTTGAACTGAAACGTGGTCCGGCCGGCCTCCATGTGATCGAGTACAACAGCGGCCAGATGCCCCGTCCAGTCGATGCCCTTGCGCACGTGGGCGATGTCGATATGCCCTGCCCGACAGGTGTACACGATCCCGCTGCGCTCCGAGGCGCCGAACCGGTAGCGGTGCGGTCCGAGGTCGGACGGATCGAGGAACGTGACACCGGCTGTGGCGCTGGCGTAGGACCCGGGACGAAAGGTCGGCGGAATGCGGGCATCCAGCCCGTTGAACGTCCAGTTGCCCGACGGGCCGACGCGGCGAAGCGGATTCTGATGGACGACCGACCCGGCAAGCCGAACGGTCTGTCGGCATCCAAGCACAAACAACAACACCACAAACAGCGGGTAGACAAGAATCCCATGCAGATTGCGAACCATCGGCACCTCGAACGCATACCCCAAAACCGGCCATGTCGCGACAGACGTGCGTATGGTAACCTGTGCGAACGCTGATGACAACGATTTCGAAGCAGTTCTCACAACCGACAGACGCAAACGGGTTGCGAAATCTGCGGGGATATGATATGACGGGCCCCAAAATGGGGAGTTCGACTATGAATAGGATCGACAGAGCATTCTACAGATCAGGAATGGGGGAAGTCGTGACGCTGCTGGCGTGCCTGTGCGCTGTAGCGGGCGTCGCGCAAGCCGGTGACAACGCCGCCCCGCCCTTCGCGATTCGGGGCACCTTGCCCTGGCACAATTTCCTCTCGGGGCCCACCGCCTGGAACGAGGCCGACTACGAGCAGTATCTCGACCGGCTCAAGGCCCTCGGGCTCAACTTCATCGGTTTCCACTGCTACACCGGCGGCGCTGAGCGCTACGCGCCCTACGTCGAGCCGATGATCCGCATCGAGTATCGCGACGTCGTCCCCCTGGCCGGCTTCGACACGTCGCTGACCGCCCGCTGGGGCTATCGGCCGCTGAAGGTCCGCGATTTCGCCTTCGACTCAGCGCGGCTGTTCGATCTGCCGGCGGGCGCCGAGGCCTTCGGCGCCGATTGCGCCATCCTGGCCCGGGACAACGAAGACGCGTATCGGCGGGCCCAGGCGCTGATGCAGCGCGTGCTGGCGATGGCGCACGAGCGCGGCATCGAGATGGCGATGGGCTTCGAGTTCGGGATTCACCCGCCCGAGTTCGCCTCCGTCGTGCCACCGCAATCGCGAATCGCAGGCACCATGCTGCCCGACCCGACGCACCCGTCGTCGATCGAGATCCTCCGCGCGACCATCGACGACATCCTCGCCGCCTATCCCGGCATCGATTGGATCTGGCTCTGGCTGCACGAGCACACCATGCATGTCGGCCAGGCGACGCTGTCGGGCGAGTTCCGCGCCGTCTATGAGAAAGAGGCCCCGCTCTTTGCCGCCGCCGGCAGCGAGGCCGTCACCTTCACCGGCGTCTGGTCGCTGGCCTACCTGCGCCAAGCGTACGCGTACATCCGCGCCAAGGCCCCGGACGTCAAGATCGCCTTGGGCGGCTGGGGCGGCGGCGTGCAACTGCCCCGCGTGCTGGCCGGGCTCGATAAGGCGCTGCCGAGAGACATCGTCTTCACCTGCCTCAATCCGGGCCTGGGCGGATCGCCGCAACCGGCGTTTCTGGCCGAGATCGGCAGGAACCGTCCTGTCTGGGCCATCCCCTGGCTCGAAGGCGACCATCGGCTCTGGCACCTCCAGCCCCGCGTGACGCTGATGCGCGAGCACGTCACTCTGGCTGCCGAACAGCAGCTTGCCGGCGTCGTCGCGATCCACTGGCGGACGGAAGAGACCCGGCTGAATCTCGACGCCTTCGCCCGTTTCGCCCGCGACCCACAGGACCCGGCCAGCGTCGAGGACATCTATCGCATCGATTGCGCCGTCCGGTTCGGTCCCGAAGCCGGCGCAGCGCTGGCGCCGATCCTCGCCCGCGCGGACCGCGAACGCTGGTTCGACGTCCCCACCTCGCCGGTATACTTCCCCTACACGCCGCAATGGGGCCGCGTCAATGAACAGCTCGAAGGCCGGATCGACGATCTGCTGGCCGCCATCGAGAAGGCCCGCCCACAGACCGAGAACGCCGAACAGCGGGACCATCTCGACTGGCTCGCTGCCAATCTCAAGTTCACGCTCCTGCTCGATGAGGTCTCGCGCAAGATCGAGCCCGCCTATCGCCTCAAGAACGACTGGCTGACCGGCAAAGTCGAAGCGGACCAGTTGAAGTCACAAGCCCAGGCCGCACGCGCCGATCTCGACGCCGCGCCGATCGAGGCCCTGTTCACCACCTACGCGTCCCGCGTCCGCTCCCGTGGCGAACTCGGCGTCCTCAGCTCGCTCAACCAGCGCCTCTGGCGCCAATACACCGAACTCCACAACTTCCTCCAACAACCCGAACCCCCAAACCCTCGATGACATCGCTCCACGTGGCAGCCTCAAAGCCTGTCCTGAGCGCAGCCGAATGAGCTCGGAAGAGCTTGGCAATGGGTTCCCGTATCGGGTCCCCCGCAACCGATGTGACAGCCGCAACGGCCATCCCCAAACGCCATCGCGTGTGAGGCTGCCACACGCCACTTGAGACTCGACATCAGTCTCGTAGGCTGTGCCCCCCCTGCGGAAGAAGCGAACCTGCATTCTAAGGGCAGGCCCCAGCAACGGCTTTGAATTGGGTACCCGCCTCCGAGTCTACGCCTGCTGGCAGGACCTGATAATCTCATCTCTTCTCCGCTGATTCAGATGTATCAGTTTCTTGAAATAGCGACGATGTTCTTCCAATGCGATGCTATCGGAGGATATCGGATCATAGAGGGCATGACAATAATTCTGAAGATCGTAGGTCTGCGCCACCAATTGATAGAGCGGTCGCGCCTCGCTCATGGAAACGCGGGCGTATTCGATTGGCGTGTCAAGATCGGCTATCACATCGACGCCCAGGGGCTCTTGGCGAAACAGAACGCCTTGGTTCGGTGCCGATGGAATGGTGTGATTGCAGAGGACTTCGTCATCAGGATTCTGAACACCTATGCAGATCCCAAGATTCTGGTTGGCTGTGCTTCGTTGCATTATTGGTTGATACAGATGAATAGATGGCTTGAAGATATCCGTATTGAGTATTGGATGCGTGACCTGCCTGGAAGTCGTGAACTCATCGAATGATAGCATACCTCTATCATCCAGAAGCCATTCGCGTATTTGCGGAGCGGGGAATCCACATCGTCCAGCACACAAATAGTCGCACGACATATTGAGAATGGCGACATTGTTGATGTTCAACATGAAGCAGGATGGCATGCAGTGGAACATGGGGGTTTCCACGCCAACAGGATTCATCCCTCTCTTGTGAGTCTGCATCAAATACACCGCCAGCATGCGATCTTTGCTCGCAATTCTACTGTTGATGTGAAAGTTGGGCGTGATATTGGCAGGGTTCTTCTGAAGTTGGTGGTATGCAAGCCATAGGCCGACTCTCGTTTTGTCGAGCCAGTCGAGAAGCAGAATGTACTCTGACCCGGTCAGCTCCTTCCGAGCAATGAGCTTCTCCACCAGAAGCTTTGCAGAATTTTCAAGAGCAGAGGCAGCAGAGTTACATTTCTTGCATGCCGGCGCAACGAAACTTGACCATGAGAAGCGGATTGTTTTCCCGTTCCGATAGTCCAGCGCGATATCGACCACGCGCGACGGCTTACCCGTGAGAGCGATAAGCCACCGAGGAAGAATGTGCTCTTGGGTCTTCTTCTGGGGGCGATTGCCGCAAAAGACGCAGAATTGGTCCGACGCCATGAGAAGACTCCACTGACTCCATAGCGATTCGCTATATCTGGTAACATCACACTCAATTCAAGACAGAAATACGCAAACTGTCCCCCGCTTTCGCATCTCGATTGATGAAGGCAGGCAATTCCGTAGCCAACTCTTCATCAGGCCTTTCACTTGTCATTGGCATCTGCTGATGCCCGTCGCTGTGATGCCCGTCGTTCTAGCTCAGCCCTTGCAGCCTCACGTACCTTGTCGGGTATGGACTCGATATCAAGGTCTTCGGCAACTTCACCCTGACCAAGGGCGGCAACCAGACGCCAACCCCATTTCCACTCCCATTGAGACCTCTGATCCGAGGGGTTAGGAAGACTGATAGATGGCACAGCACCCCGATGAGAGAAGTGCCTAGCTTCTCCGGGTGGAATTTTGCATCTGATCGTTCGAGACCCTCGAAAGAGAATGTCTTCTCGGGAGTTCCGCACGATGATCCTGACTTCCACTTGTTCCAGTCGAGCCTTCGAGTCGTTTTTGATGAAACCAAATAGTGTTCCGCCAGAATCCAAAGTCCAATCGTACCCCTCAATCTGGTCAGTGGGCAGCTCACAGAGTGTCACGGAGGGAGTCGGAGAGGGCTTGGGCGGCTTTCTGACAGGTCGCTTGCCTGGCGGGTCTGTCAACATCCATAAACAGATGGCCCCGACAACGAACGTTGGCAGACTCAATGCAAGTAGCAGAGCGACGCGGCGTGGTTTGACATCCTGGAAGACACCGCGTCTTCCGCTTGGCTCGACATGAGATTCACCTGTGAATCCACGGATTACCCATACACTTAATTGTGCAATGGTCAGACCTCCGAACCAGAGAAGACAAAATGCAGCCGCGAATGCAAAGGATGGCCAAGCGACAAGTGTAAGGATGATGGCCCAGACGGGCATGGTATGTGCTTCCTCGGCACTGAGGCCTACGCCGACGCCCGTGCCAACGATACCAGCGACGACGGCCACGATAAGTGCAATCCGCCGGTATCCATTTCTTAGATCAACTGTAGCAAGCATCTCGCCTCCTCCTCCAGGTATTGACTGCCCCAGCAATTCGAGGGCCGCCTTACTTATTCTGCGCTCGAATCAAGAGGCGCATCCCCACACATTCGCATATTCCCGCCAATGCGTACGTACCGTTTGCTTTCCTGGGAATCCGCTGCGTTTCTGTTTCCCTCGACAATGCTTCCATTCGGTTTGGCTATCGGCCGGAAGGCGGGGCGGAATAAGGAGAAAATGGGAAAAACGTCGGCGGCAATCGCGTCATTCCGGCCGGAGCGCAGTGGAGCGGAGGAATCTGGCCGCAAGTGAGGTGCATGCCCGGTTTCCGGCCGGGTCCGTTCGGCAAGCTCGGGGCAGGCTCTCGTACGACAGGGCAAAGGCGAACGAGGACGTTCGCCCTACCTGTCGATGCGCCGTCTCATACGCATGAATGGGGACGGTCGCTGATTTCACTTCCAGTCCAAGAGGCGCTGTTGTCCCTTCAGAGCCCGGATATCGGTCACATCCTGACTGACTTCGAGGCAACCCAGATAGCGGCCCTGGCGACGGACGGCAAGATAGCGGATGTGAATGAATCGGTCGTTCAGTTCGATCCAGAACTCAGCCGTATCGCGTTCCCCGCTCTTGAACCGTGACACGATCTCTTCGACCACGTGCACGCTCTTGGGCGGATGGCATTTGGACACTTCACGGCCGATGACGGCTTCGCTGCGGGGGAATACGCGTTCATCGGTCTGCGAGAAATACGCAACGCGATCATCCGGACCGACGAAGGTCAAGTCAATGGGCAGGTGCTTGAGCATGGCGTTAATCACCTCGGGCTCCAATTGTCCGGCGTCGAGTCGGATCCGTCCGTGCGCTGCGTCGCGTTCTTCGGATGGCGCGGCGTCGGCGGGCAACCAGGCTTGACCCGGATCTACCCAGGCATAACCGATCTCCGCCTCGCCCCGTCTGACCTTGATCCAGTCGGCCTCGGAAAACGCGTCGTATACCATCGGCAAGAGAATGCTGTCTTCCTTGAAGATCATGTCGCGAACGGCCGCGGTCAGTTCCGACACCGCGTCAACCACCGAGGCGTAATCTTCGGTGTCGAGCCTGGCAAGGGCCGCCTTGAACATGGCCCGAATATCGTCGTGAATTTCCCACATGACCTGCGGCGGCGCCGTCAGGCCGTGAGCCTCCATGACCGGAAAGAGCTGGTTTTCCTTTCGTTCGTAGTGCCTGATGATATTGGACAGATCCGTTATGCCCTTCCTGAGATCGCCTCGGACCGCCGAATACGCGCGCTCATCTCCGATTCCACCGACAACAGCAAGAAGCTCGGCGGCTTTGGCCTCGGCGATTGCATTCTCCGCCTGGAAGGTGTAAATCGGGTGGCCTTCGGGCAAGGGCGGCAGTTCGGGTTGGTCTGAATCAGCGGTGAACAATTCCACGTGCAGATTGCACAGCCTCTTGATCTCGGTCTCCGGGACACCTTCTGCGACGAGTTGCTGCTCCATGGCGCCGACTTCGGCCGGTGAGACGTCCTTGAGAATCGCATGGAATGTGCGCCGGAGATTGTCCAGGGGTTCGCCCGCGTGGAGCCGCATGACGATTTCCTTGAACGCCTGGATGCGCTCTTCACGGCTCATACCGCCTGCCGAACCCGTCCGCTCGGCGCTGTTGACCAGGGTGACGGTATCATCGGAGTTCTTGAATATCTGGGCGGCGATGCCCATAAGGAGATCGTCCGGATCGAGCCCGCCCAGAGAGGCCGCACTGGAAATCGAGGCGAAGGCCGCCACCGTCTTGCGCAGGAGTGGGTTCTTCAACTTCGAGAACTTCGGCGATTGCGACAGAAGATACTCAAGAAGAAAGGGATACCTGTCGAGAAGGGCGCCGATCTTCGTCTTCGTTGAGAGTTCCGTTGTCTGAGATGTCCCCTTTGCCGCCATAGTTCGTACTCCTGCACCCAACGCGATCGATGACACGCGAATCAAGGCTCCGACTGCCGGCGGTCCGCCCGCCAATCTGGCCGGCTTCCGGTCCGCGATCCATCCCGTCCTCACGGAATCCGGGCTGGGTCTCAACCGGATGATTCGCTCAAGAATCTACCGGGAAAACGCCCTCGACACAACCACTTCGGCCACGTCAAGCTCGGCATTGGCAGAACATCGGGAACACCTGGCTCATATGCATATCAGAGCCTCCGCTGGAACAACCGGGTACGCCCGACTCCGGGCCCGGTCGAAATCTTCCTCAGAAGCCTACGGCACAGCGACATCAATGTGACGATGTCGAACTACACGCACACGCTGCGCGGGCAGGACGCCGAGGCGGTGGCAAAGCTGCCCGATCTGGCCACGGCCGAAGTCGAAATCCAGAGGGCCACGGGCACGGACGGCCGCGATGTCACGATGTCTTCGGACTTGGCGCTGCGCTTGGCGCGTTTGGGGCCAACGGTATGCAATCAAGAACAACGGAGCACAGGCGACACCCCCACTGGCGCTATGGAAGACCCCGATTCGACCACGCCCGGCAGGATTCGAACCTGCGGCCTACGGATTGGAAATCCCCTTGTCTGCACATACACCCCTTCAGATCAATGGCTTACAAGGCGTTTCTTGCGCAAGAATGGGGTTCACAACCGGTTAGCAGGTGGAGCCACAGGCGAATAACAAGTGGTCTGCCACTGGCGATTGACGCGAAAATGACGCAGATTCAAGACTAACTGACACCGTTTTTATCGAAAGCAGTCTGCAAACCAGCCGGTGCCTGCGCCGCGGCTGCGGGCCACTTTCGGCAAGCTCGAACTGTTGCCTCACACGCCTCCAACTGCTCGGCCGCAGCGTCTGGTAACAGCGGGCAAACAAGGCCGTAACCGTTCACGGAGTTCAGAGGAAGGAATTCTCGGCCGCCTTCGAGACGCCGTATACCGAATTGCGGGAGGCTCTCGTGCAGGAACCGTACGTCGGGTCCGATGAATCCGGAGACAAAGACGGTGGCATGAAGCACTGGGCGTGGTGTTTCCGGGCGGCGCCTGTGGCCGTCTTTCACATCGATCCCTCCCGCAGCTCCGATGTGCTCAAGGCGATCCTGACCGAGACCTTCGGAGGCGTCGTCGGATTCTTCTGCGACGCCCTCAACGCCCACTTCCAGCAGGAAGCCGCTCCATCTTTACTACGCTGACAGAAAGTCGTGAACGGTTACTGTATCGAACAACCCTGTTGGGCGCAGGTCGATCTGACCGCAGTCTGTACCTCCGGCGCTACTTCACCAGGGGGCGTCGGTTGGCGATGCGAGACACGACCAGGATGAATGTGAGCCAGCAGAAGGTCGCCAACGTTCCGGCCGCCGGCGCATTGGCCAGCGGCCTGAGATCGTGGGACAGTAGCTCGGCCGTCAGCACCACGGCGTACATCAGAGCCATCAGCAGGATCATGGACAGCAACGGTCGGCGGTAGAACACCAGGTGGATCGTCGCCGCGATCGGCAGCACGACCCAGGACCCGTAGAAGACGCGGGCGTTGATGACGTGGTAGGTGAGCCGCTGGCCGTAGATGTGAAGCTCGGGCAGCAAATGCGACAGCGGGACCGACAGCGCCGCCACGAGGGCCATGAACACCGTCACCAGGACCGCGCCGGTCGCCGCTACGGTCAGCGTCGCACAGAACCGCTCGCGCCGGCCGCCGGCCGTCAGCAGGCTGGAATAAAGGGCGCCGTGGGACAGACCCATCGCCCCGGCCACGATCGGCAGCGAAGCAAACAGAATCACCATCAGATGCCTGCCGAGGTAACCGAGGAAGACCGTCATCACGACCACCAGGAACAGAACGTTCGTCCATTGCGAGAGCACCAGGGCAAACGAACTGTAGACCGCCCCGCACGCGCAGCGCGCCGCGCTCAAGGGCCGGCATTTTGTCATGCCGCCGAGGAACAGCTTCTGAACCCACGGGCGCGGATGGTCCTTGAGCCGCGTCCAGGGTGCTGCGCTGCGGGCCTGAGGCGAGCGTCGCAGCTTGTCGCGGTCGAACACCTCGGCGAAGCCGATCCACGGCCGCAGGCAGTTGCGCCGGGCCAGGTCCGCCCGCGTCAGGTACAGCCACATCGCCAGAGCCGTCAGAACTCCGACCGTCATGCCCGCCAAGGGATGCAACACCACGATCCGTTCGAGCCGGACGTGCAGGCCAAGCTGCCGGCCGAAGAAGAAGATCGCAATCAGAAAACCGACCAGCGCCATTGGCTCGCGGACAAGGAACACCCACCACGCTCCGGCCAGATAGAACACCAGGCCGGCCGCAAACGCCGAGCCCAACACCAACAATTGCCAGACAAACGGCAGACCCGGATAGAACAGAAACAGCGTCGCCCCGGCGGCATTGGCCACGACGCCAACCGTCAGGATGAACCGCCCGACGGTCCGCCTGTGTTGCGGCAGACAGAACGCCATCGGCTTGGTCAGAATCTCCATCTGCACAACCGCCGCTGCCATGCCGACCAGGAACGCCAGCAGAATCAGGCCGATGAACGTGCCGGTCCCGGCCCTCGGCTCGTCCAGCGCCACTATCAGACTGACCCAAACGAAAACCGCGAACATCAAATACCCCAGCCAAAGCCCCCGCCGCTGGTACAACTGCTTGAGATTGACAGTCAGAACGCTCATCGGTGCACTCCGCTAAGAGAACAGATTCAAACACCTTTCACCGAACCGCAACTCTGTAGATATCTTCGAGTGGCAGGGGTTGGACGTCGGCCTGGCAGTGGATGCGAGCGGCGGCGGCTTCGATCAGCTCGGGCGGCAGGTCATGCACCGTCAGGGTCGCTTCGGACTGGTTGCGGCGGCATTCGAGGACGTTGGCGAAGTCCAGCGGCTCGGGCAAGGGGCCTGCCAGCGAGGTCAGACGCACCCGGCTGTACTTTTCGCGCAGCGCATCGAAGCTGGCGTCGGCGATGATCTTGCCGGCCTTCATGATGACGGCGTGGTCGATCACCTTCTCGACGTCGCTGAGGATGTGCGAGGAGATTACGATCGTGCGCTTCTGGTCCTGGATCAGTTGCAGCAGCAGATCGAGAAACTGCGCGCGGGCCAGCGGGTCGAGCGCCGCGGCCGGCTCGTCGAGGATCAGTAGCTCGGGCTCGAAGCAGATCGCGATCAGGATCGCGAGTCTCTGCCTTTGGCCGGGCGAAAGCGAGCCGACGCGGGCCTTGAGCGAGATCTCGTATTCGCCGACCAGCCGCTGCTCCAGCTCCTTGTTCCAGTTCGGATAGTAGACGCTGACGTAGCGGATCAGTTGGGCGGCGGTCATCCAGTCGATCAACTCGCCCTCCTGGTGGACGTAGCCGATGCGAGCCAGTTCCGCGGGGGCGAGCCGACCGGCGTCGCAGCCCAGAGTGGTGCACGAGCCGCTGTCGGGCAAGTACAGGCCGATGACATGGCGCAGCAGCGTGCTCTTGCCGGCCCCGTTGGCGCCGAGCAGGCCGATGATCCGGCCGCGCTCGATGTCGAGGTCGACGCCGTCGAGGGCCTGGATACGGCCGAACCGCTTGCTCAGGCCGCGAATCCTCACCATGATCGTCTCGTCACTCATCTTCTTGCCTCCGCATTGCAGCACCATATCGTTCGAAGAGCCGTTCGATCGACTCGTGGACTTCGCTCTCGGGGATATCCAACTGGATAGCGGTCGCGACCGCCCGGGCAAGGACCTGTTCGAGCATCTGGCCCTTGGAGCGGGATTTCTGGTCCCGGCGGATGCGGGCGACGAACAGGCCGACGCCGCGACGCCGCTCCAGCAGACCCTCGATCTCGAGCAGGCTGTACACCTTGCTGATTGTCATAGGGTTGACTTTGAGCTGCCCTGCCAGGTCGCGCACGCTGACGAGCTGCTCGCCCTCGCCCAGGTGGCCGGCCAGGATCTGCCGGCGAATCTGCTCGGCCACCTGCCGGTAGATGGGCTGGCCGCTATGATGGTCGATCTGCAACAGCATGCCGCCTCAATATTGTTACGCCCCAGACTGTATTACTGAACTAATACAGTATACGACGTCCCAGGAGCCTTGTCATTACAGAGAATCTCCATTTTCTGAAAAATCTTCTTCGGCAGGTCACCACGCCAGGGCACGGGGAAGACGGGATGGGCGCACGGCCGGTCGTGCGGTATACTGGGCTGAGAAGAATTGGCGTGGAGAAAAGCAAGGCGAACACCGTCGGCGCGACCACCGATGGGAAAGGCAGGTGTTCCGTGACGCGAGAAGAGCTGCTCGAACGCATCTCCATCGACCCAAAGGTTTGTTTCGGCAAGCCTTGTATCCGAGGGCGGAGGATCTGGGTGTCACTCGTGCTGGACTTGCTGGCCGGAGGCATGAAGGCCGAGGAAGTCATGACCGAGTACGACCTCACGGAGGCAGACATTCGCGCCTGCATCGCATACGGCGCTGAGATGTCCAGAGAGCGCTACGTTGACCTGCCCACGGGGACCGATGGATGAGATTCAAGCTGGACGAGAACCTCGGGCGGTCGGCTGCCGAGGTCCTGCAATCCGAGGGACACGATGTCCACACCGTTCGCGAACAAAGCCTGTCCGGTGCGCCGGATTGGGAAATGATTCAGGCCTGTCAGGCAGAGCATCGGTGTCTGGTGACCGTCGATCTGGATTTCGGCAATCCGCTGGTTTTCGATCTGGCCGATTACGCGGGGATTGCTGTATTACGTCTGCCGGCCCGTCCCTCCCACCAGGATATCACTGAGGCGTGTCAGACGCTGGCAGCCGGCCTCCGAGATGACGATATCACCGGCAGGCTTTCGATCGTGCAGCGCGCCCGAATTCGTGTTCACCAGCGAGAAGACGAACCTTAGCGAGCGACCTGCCACACGGCATGCCGTCGCGAATAGCAGCGGCGCGAGAGCCTCCTGCTGTGATGCTCCTTGACAATGGGCAGACGGCAGCCGAGAATCGTCCCGCGGGTGACAATGGATCGCGAAACCCTCACGGAAAGGATCGAACCATGCGGCGAAGGGGCATTTCTGTGGTTGTTCTCATGGCGTTGGCGGCTGTATCGACCGCTTGGGCGACGCATGCGTCGCCCCTACAGGCGTATGGCGAGCTGCTGCCCGGCTCGACGGCGCGGATGGGCCTGTGGTGGGCGTCGTCCGGCTGGAAGATCGGGCGGGATCAGGCGTTGCCGGCCGCGACGGGCGAAGCGATCCTCATCACTGCGGCGAAGAACGAGGCGGAGGCGGCGCAGCTCGTGGTACGACCGAGCACGGCCTTGAAGGGTCTGCGGATCGTCGCCGGAGAGCTGGCGGGACCGGAGGGGGCCGCCACAGTACGGGCGACGCATGCGTCGCCCCTACGAGTCGAGGTGCTCGAAGTCCGCTACGTCAATGTCACGCTGCCGACGGACAAGACCGCCGTGGCGGGGTACTGGCCCGATCCCCTACCCCCGCTGGACGGACCGATCGATCTGGAGGCCGGGATGAACCAGCCCTTCTGGGTCCGCGTGAAGGTCGGCGCCGACGCCCGTGCTGGACTCTACAAAGGCGCGCTGCATCTGACGGCCGAGGGCTATTCAGCCCGCGTCCCGCTGCACGTCGAGGTGTACGACTTCACGCTGCCCGACAAGATGACCTGTTCGACGGCCTTCGGATTCAGTCCGGGCAATGTCTATCGCTACCACAAGCTGACCACGGACGCGCAGAAGCGAGAGGTGCTCGACAAATACTGGGCCAACTTCAGCGACCATCATATCTCGCCGTACAACCCGGCGCCGCTGGATCCGATCCGCGTGACGTGGCCCGACATCAAGCCGCCGGCGCGGAAGTGGCAAGGCGGGCGCGAGGTGACGAACGAGAAGCACAGCGGCACGCGCTCGCTGCTGGTCTTCGACGACCGCACCGATGAGAACGTCGGCGCCACGTACGCACCGCTGGTGCCGATTCCTGATGAAGGTCTGCGTCTGCGGTTCTGGTATCGCACGGCGACACCGGGGCACATGTTCATGGTTTCGCTGACCCATTGGGACGCCTCGGGCGAGTGGATTTGGGGTGCCAACAACGACATGGGGATCGAGGGCAACGGCCATTGGCAGAAATTCGACCGCACCCTCCGGACGTTTCCGCCCGGCGCCAGGAGCATTCAGCTTCACCTGCGGGCGACGATATGGACCGAGGCCGGAGAGAATACAGGTCTGATGTGGTTCGACGATGTGTCTCTGTCGAACGCCGACACGGGGGCCGAGCTGATCGAGGGCGGCGACTTCGAGCCGCCTGTGCTGCCGGAGGTGGACCGCGAGAAGCTGCGCGTGACGCTCGATTCTGCCGCGTGGGACCGCGCGATGGAGCAGGCCATCGACCGGTGGCACTTCAATTCGTTCCGGCTGAACATTCCGGGCATGGGCGGCGGGACGTTCCACGCGCGGACCGAGCCGCAGTTGCTCGGCTTCGGCGAACAGACGCCCCACTACCAGGCGCTCTTTCGAGACTACTGCCGGCAGATCGAGCGGCACCTTCGTGCCAAGGGCTGGCTGGAGGAGGCATTTGTGTACTGGTTCGACGAGCCGGACCCGAAGGACTATGCGTTCGTGATGAACGGCTTTGCGAAGCTCAAGGCCGCCGCCCCGGACATCCGCCGGATGCTGACCGAGCAGGTCGAGCCGGCCCTGATCGGCGGACCCAACATCTGGTGCCCGATCTCGAACCACTACGACCACGAATCAGCCGAGCAACGACGGGCCCACGGCGAGACGTTCTGGTGGTACGTCTGCACGGGTCCCAAGGCCCCCTACTGCACACTGTTCATCGACCATCCGGGCACGGAGCTGCGGGTCTGGCTCTGGCAGACCTGGCAGCGCAAGATCGACGGCATCCTGGTCTGGGAGACGAATTATTGGACCAGCTCGGCGGCCTATCCCGACCACCCGCAGAACCCCTACGAGGACCCGATGGGCTGGACAAGCGGCTACAGCACGCCGGCCGGCGCCAAGCGGCCCTGGGGCAACGGGGATGGGCGGTTCATCTATCCGCCTCTGGCCGCGGCCGACGCCAACCCGAGCGGGCCGGTCCTCGAAGGGCCGGTTGACAGCATTCGATGGGAGATGCTCCGCGACGGGATCGAGGACTACGAATACCTCGCAATCCTGAGCCGTCTGATCGAGGCCAAGGGCAGGAAACTCTCGGCGTCTCAACGAGCGAGCTATGCAGCCCTGCTGGAGGTCCCGGCCGAGATCACGAAGGACATGACCACCTTCACGACCGACCCGGCCCCCATCGAGCGGCACCGCCACCGCGTCGCACTGGCCATCGCCGAGTTGAGCCGGATCGAGTAGGTGAATCGGCGAGAGTACGCATTTTCTGCCCGATTGCCGCGAATAAATACGCCCGTGAGGCGTCTATCTCTGCAGAAGCACACCTGACGATTCGCCGCAGAGAACTGGAATGGATTTGACCGAAATGCAAGAGATGGCCGTTCTGCGATCCGGAAGGGCGTTTGCCTCACCGGCTGAGATTGCCGCGCAGGAACGCGCCACGGGCACGCATATTGTGGTGTTGTCGATCTGCGTGGCGACGCTGGCGGGGGCGTTCCTGCTCCGCCCAGCCGAGGACGGACTGTCTCTGTTCGGCTGCCGATGGCCGTTCTGTTGCTGGCTGCATGAAACGCTGGGCATTCGATGCGGGCTCTGCGGGCTGTCCCGGTCGTTCTGCTCGCTGGCCAGAGGAGACATCGCAGCCGGCCTGCATTTCCACCGGCTCGGGCCTGCCGTGTTTGCTCTGTTCTGTCTGGAGATTCCGTATCGGCTCGTCGCGTTGGCTGCGGGGAGTCGAGGCATCGACGCGAAATGGGCCAGGCTCCACCTCAGCGTGGTCGCCCTGGTCTGTGCGGCCATCCTGGTCAACTGGATGGTCTACCTGGGAGGATTGATCTTGTGAACCCGCGTCCCGCATACGTCAGTGTGATCGACCCGATCGGCCCGGCCATCGAGCGGGTCCGAACCATCCTGTTTCGTCCGTTCGATCTGGGCAAGTGGTTCGTCATCGGCTTGTCCGCCTGGCTGGCCGAGCTGGGCACGGGTGGAGGCGGAGGCGGACACGGCGGTGGCGGAGGCGGCGGCCGCTACCGGCCGGGCGACATTCCAGGGCAAGTTCGAGAGGGATTCGAGCACGCCAGAGACTATGTCGCCACCAGTCTCCACTGGATCGCACCGCTGACCGTCTTCGTTCTGCTCGTCGGCATCAGCGTCGCGCTGCTGATCGTCTGGCTGAGCAGCCGAGGCCGATTCAACTTCCTCTACTGCGTCGCACGGAACAAAGGGGAGTTCTGGAACCCGTGGCATCATTACCGCCAACACGCCAACAGCTTGTTCGCTTTCCGCGTGGTTCTGGGAATCGTATGGTTTCTCACAGCCGGAGTGTTTCTTGCTTTGGGAATCGGACTGGCCATTGCCTCGCACGAGAGATTGGGGTTCAACCTCCTGACCATCTCAGGCATCGTGACTTCCGGGCTCATGTTCATTTCGAGCATGATCGTCTTTGGCCTGATCGGCATGTTCACCACCGACTTCGTCGTTCCGATCATGTACCGGTACACGCTCAGTTGCAGACAGGCCTGGCGGGTCTTCCTCGACGTGCTGGCCGACAATAAGGGGCGGTTCGTCCTGTACGTTCTCTTTCAGATCATCATCGGGATGGTCATTGGCGTTCTGATGTTCGCGCTGGCGTGCGCAACCTGCTGCATCGCCTGTTGTCTCTTCGCGATTCCCTATATCGGCGCCGTGGCTCTGCTGCCGTTTACGGTCTTCCGGCGGTCGTATTCGCTGTGCTATCTGGCCCAGTACGGGCCGGACTTCTACGTCTTTGCGCCCGAGCCCGGCGAGCCGCCGGCCGACGAAACGAGCGCATGACAAGCAGGCGGAGCACGCAATGCCTGGATCGGCCAAACATCGAGTCCGCAGATGGGTGACCCGGAGCTTGTCAGGGGCGGGCGGTTTTGGTCTACTTGGCGCATGGAGAATCGACGGTTCGATCTGACGGGCAGGACGGTGCTGATCACGGGCGCGGGGCGGGGGATCGGACGGGCAATCGCGCAAGGGCTGGCCGAGCATGGCGCCGATGTGGTCCTCGTGGCGCGAAGCGACGACCAACTCCGCACGGCGGCGCAAGAGATCACCGCAGCGACGGGCCGCCACGCGTGGGCGATGCCCTTCGATCTGGCGGATCTTGACGGCGTGGAGTGGCTGTTCGCTAAGGCGGCGGAAGTCGCCGAAGGGATGGATATCCTCGTCCATTGCGCGGGCACGACCGTCCGCAAGCCGACCGAGGACCTCTCGCTGGAGGACTTCCGGCGGGTGATGGACGTGAATCTGACCTCAGCGCTGGTGCTGTCGCAGGCCTTCGGTCGGCATTGTCGCAGTGAGAAGAAGCCCGGGCGGATCATCCACATCGGCTCGCTGGCCTGCCATGCGGCCCGCCCGACGATCGCGGCCTACACGTGCAGCAAGATGGGGCTGCTCGGCCTGACGCGAACGCTGGCGGTCGAATGGGCCCCGCACCGCATCAATGTCAACGCCATCGGACCGGGCTATCTCGCCACCGGGCTGACCGAGCCACTGCGCAAGGACCCGGAATTCGACCGATGGGTCCAGGCCAAGACGCCGCTGGGCCGCTGGGGCACGCCGCAGGACCTCGTCGGCGTGGCGGTTCTTCTTGCTTCCAAGGCCGGCGAGTTCATCACCGGCCAGATCTTCTACGTCGATGGCGGCTGGACCGCCCTGATTTAGTCGGCGGCAATACGTTCACGGGAGTGCCTCATGAAACAACGCACGTTCAAAGCCTTGACCGCAACGCTGCTGCTTTCGATCCTCGGGGCCGTTTGTACGGGCCAGGCTCCCCTCGACCCTACGACCGTGCATCTGCGCACCCAGGTGGCTGTGCCCGGCATTCCGGGCGGGTTCCGTTTTGCGTGCCAAACGGAACAGTGGAATCCGTCGGAGACCGCGATCATCATCTGCGATATGTGGGATCGACACTGGTGCGAAGGGGCGTCGCGGCGCGTGGCCGAATTGGCGCCGGTGATCGATCGCGTGGCGTCCATCGCGCGCGGCAAGGGCATCCTGATCATCCATGCCCCGAGTGACACGATCAGTCACTACGGGGACTACCCCGGCCGCAAGCTCGCAAAGGATGCGCCGAGAGCGGCCAATCTGCCCGAGGGGATTGACCGGTGGTGCAACTGGAAGGACGACACCGAGCAAGAGGTAGGTTATCCGGTCGATCACTCCGACGGCGGGTGCGACTGCCGACCCCGGTGCCCGGAATCACAGCCCTGGACCCGGCAGATCGACACCATCAAGATCAAGGACAACGACGCCATCAGCGATTCCGGCGTCGAGATCTGGAACCTGCTCGAGCAGCGGAAGAACAGGAACGTCGTCCTGATGGGCGTCCACACGAACATGTGCGTTCTGGGCCGGCCGTTCGGGTTACGCAACCTCTCACGGTTTGGCAAGAACGCCGTGCTGATGCGCGACCTGACCGATGCGATGTACAACTCGACGATGCCGCCCGGCGTCAACCATTTCACGGGGGTCGATCTCGTGGTCGGGCACATTGAGCGGTACGTCTGCCCGACGATCGCTTCGACCGACCTGACGGGCGAGCCGCCGTTCCGCTTCAAAGAAGACCGCCGGCCCCTGGTGGTCTTCCTCTCGGCCGAGAGCGAGTACGGTGCCGCCGAGACGCTGCCCGACTTCGCCCGCGAGCTGGAGTTCGAGCACGGCCTGGCCTGCCGGATCATCCAGGGCAGCACCGAGAAGACCGGGCCCGACCGACACGAGATCTCGGGCATGGAAATCCTCGCCCACGCCGATCTCGTGGTCGTCTATGCCCGCCGAAGGGCCTTTCCCGCCGATCAGATGAAGCATCTGCACGCCTATCTCGATCGCGGCGGCCCGCTGATCGGTCTGCGGACGGCCAGCCACGCCTTCGACTCGCGTGGCAGCGGGCCGACAGGTCATGCCGACTGGCCCACGTTCGATCCCGACGTGCTGGGCGGCAACTACCAGGGCCATTACGGCGCCGGACCGGTCTGCACAGTGACGCGCGCCGCCGGCGCCGCGAACCACCCCATCCTTACAGGCATCAGGCTGCCGTTGACCAGCAATGGCTCGCTTTACCGGACCCGCCCGCTGGCCGCCGGCACGACACTGCTGCTCGTGGGCGCCATCCCGGGCCAGGAGCCCGAGCCGGTCGCCTGGACCAACCGATACAACAAGTCACGCATCTTCTACACCTCGCTCGGCCACCCCGACGATTTCCGGAACGCACCGTTCCGCCGGCTGCTCCTCAATGCGGTGCGCTGGGCGCTCGATACGCCGTGAAGCAAACGTGTGGCCGGCTCAAGCCGCAGGGCTTGCCGACGACGCAGCGATGGGACCTATGGGTCCGATAGGACCGATTGCACCTTCTGCGCGGAAATTGCTTCGATCTCTGTCAACCGATGGGCTACGATGTTCGTCTGGAGGAGGTAGTTGGAGTCGCAACATTGACATCAATGACAGACGAGAGTCTCATTGCCGCCCATCTGCGTGGAGACCCGGCGGCCTTTCGCGAGCTTGTCGAGCGGTATGCCGACGACGTGTTGAGGTACTTGATCCACATGACCACAAGCCAAGACCAGGCCGAAGACCTTTTTCAGGAGACCTTCAAGAAGGTCCACGAGAAGGCCCACGCGTTTCGCGGCCCGGTCTTCAAGAGCTGGCTCTTCACGATTGCGACGCGGACGACGATCGACCACGTGCGACGCCGCAGACGCACGGCAATGCTGTCCTTGGATCAGGAAACTGACTGTGGGCAGGACGGCGGCTCGGCGCTGGCCGAGTCCATCGCCGCCGAGGACGCCCCCGATCCGGCCGACGAACTGGTCCGAGAAGAACGCAAGCAGCAGGTCAGAGAGGCCGTTGCGAGTCTTCCCGTCAAGCAGCGGGCCGCCCTTGTGCTGGCCTACTATCAGCAGCTCAGCTACCGCGAGGCGGCCGACGTGATGGGCTGCTCGCTCGGCACGGTCAAGACCCAGATGTCCCGGGCCCTGGCGACGCTGGCGCGCAGGCTGCCCGACTCGATTAGTGTGACGAAATGAACGGACACTGCACCGAACAACAACTCATCGACTATGCGTTCGAGCTGGCCTCACAGGCCGGGATGCACGAGATCCGCGCGCATCTGAATTCCTGCGACGCGTGCCGAGCCAAGCTCGATGAACTCAAGAGCAAGTTCTCCTCGCTGGACCTGCTGCGCGAGGAGATGGGGGCGTCGGAAGCGCTGATCGCCGGCGCCGTTGCGGCCGCCACCCAATCCAGGCGTCCGGCGATCCTACGGCTGTGGGCACGGCCGTGGCTCGGCGCCGTCGCGGCGGTCGTTGTCGTGGGCGTCGCGCTGCTGGTCGTCTCGACGTTCGGCCCGGGCCAAAAGGCTTCGCCGCCTGCGGCCGAGGAACTGTTCGCTCGAGAAGACCTCCGTCAGCGTTCTCTCGATGCACCCGCCGCAGCCAAACCTGAGAAATTCGCCGCAACCGGCAGGCCGCTTTCTGCCGACGCCGAAGCGTGGCAGCCTCAAGCGAAGCTTGGGTTTGACACTCTCGCTGAACCATCCCCCACTCCCTCGGATTTGAGGCTGCCACACGCCGAGGCGGACGAAAAGCCGCCGTTCGCTCCGGCCAGCGCGATCGAGCTGGTTGTGCTGCCGCGCCGGCAGAACGTCCAACTGACGATTTATAACGGTGCCGACTTGACGCTGGTCCGCGAACAGCGCCGCCTGACGCTCAAGAAGGGCTGGAACTGGCTCCAGTTCATGTGGGCTAATACGCTGATCGACCCGACCAGTCTGAGCCTCGAACCGTCCGAGCATAGGGACAAGGTCGAGGTTCAGCAGCTTGTTTTCCCGCCGCGACTGCGAGAACTGGGACGCTGGCTGATCCGCTCGGAGGTCGAAGGCCAGGTTCCGTTCGAATTGACCTATATGACCAGCGGCTTGTCCTGGCGGGCCTTCTACATGGGCACCCTCTCACTCGACGAGCGCTCGATGCGGCTGGAAGGTTACGTCCGCGTCGACAACGACAGCGGCGAGGACTACGAGGACGCCCAGACCCGCCTGCTCGTCGGTGAGATTCACCTGCTCGATGAAATCCGCGACCTCGCCCAGCGGCAGTACGCCTACGACGACCCGCGATCCAAAGGGCCGGTCGGTGGCCTTGGCGGCGCTATGCACACAAGAAACCGCGATGACACGTACTTGTTCTTCCGGACAATGGATGAGTCAAGGGCCCTGTCAGAGGAGTGGTTGGAACGCAAAGAGATCATCAAGGAAGGCTTGAGCGAGTATTTCCTCTATACGATCGAGGGGACCGAGACGATTCCCAACGAATGGGGCAAGCGGCTGCTGTCGTTTGAGGCCGACGATATTCCTGTTACCAGCCTGTACAAGTACAACGAAGAACGCTGGGGGACCGAGCCGATTCGATTCGTCTCCTTCGCCAACGACGTCGAGCACAAGCTGGGCGAGACGCCGCTGCCGAACGGCAACGTGAGGATCTACAGCCAGATCGATGACGACAAGCGCCTCGCTTACGTCGGCGGCACAGAGACGAAGTACATCCCCGTGGGCGAGAAGGTCGAGTTGGATATCGGCCCGGCCCGGCTGGTCAAGGTCGAGCCCGTCCTCATGGACGTTCGAACCGAAAACCACACCTTCAATGCCAAGGGCAACGTGACCGGCTGGGACGAAGTCCGCGCCTGGAAGATCGAGATCGCCAACGCTCGGGCGCTGCCGGTGGAGATTGAGATCACACGCGGCTTCGACACACCCCAGTGGGAGCTGCAATTGCACGGTCAGACGGCGACGTATGAGAAGTACGATGTGAACCATGCCCGATTCCAACTCACCGTCGGGCCGCGAAGTAAAGAGGTGTTGACCTACACCGTAACGACCTATCACGGTGCGAGAGAGCAGGTATTGATTCGAAGACAGAGAAACGCACAACGTTGAATTCTTGGGAGATCGAAACATGAATGCGAAAAGACTGATTCTGTCGGCGACGATCGCCTTGCTGCTTGCCGGCCCGATGGCCCAGGCGCGGATCAAGCTGGTGGCGCTGCCTGAGCGGGCGGCGACGATCATCCGCCTGGACAACCCGAACGCGACCCTGATCGAAGAGGAGCGAGTCCTCACGCTCCAGCAGGGGCTCAATCAGGTGGACTTCTCCTGGAAAGGCGTGCAGATTGACGAAGACTCGATCCGTCTGGAGGTGCTCGACCATCCCGACGCCGTGAACCTGCTGAGCGTCAGCTATCCGCCGGGCGAGTCGGCCCTGGTCTGGGAGATCAGCAGCGGCGGCGACTTCGCCGAGACGGTGCGAATCAGCTATCTGCTGGGCAACATCGACCGGCTGATTACCTACAGGGCCGTCGCGGACAAGGCCGAGACCCAGGTCGATCTGAGGAGTTACGTCATCCTTCGCAACTTCTCAGGCGAGGATTTCGACCACGCCCGCATCCTGCTCGACTATGGCGAGGCCTTTGAGCAAGGCATCGACCACGAGGAGACCAAGCAGGTGCTGTTCCTCAAGGCCCCGACCGTCCCGATCCGCAAGATCTGGACCTTCGACGCCGCCAAACTGCCTTGGGACCCCCAGCGGCTGGACAACCAAAACGTCGGCATCCCGGTCAGCTATCGCATCGTCAACGACACCGCCAGCGGTCTGGGCCGGTTCGCCATGTGGGGCGGCAAGGCGCGCCTGTTCCAGGACGACGGTCGCAGCAGCACGATCTTCCTCGGCGAAGACAACGCGCCGCTGGTGCCCGTGGGCGAGAAGATGGAACTGTACATCGGCGACAGCCGTGATATCGTGGTCACACAGCGCAAGATGCGGGATGTGCAGATCAACCTGCGGAAGAATGATTCCGACCGCGTGGTCCTCTACGACACCGACGAGATCATCACGGCCACGATCGAGAACTTCAAGGACAGCCCCGCGACACTAACGATGATCCAGCATATCGAAGGGCAGTGGGACATGGAGAAGTGCAACCTGCCGTACACTAAGAAGGATGCGAGTACGCTGGAGTTTGAGATCGAGCTTCCCGCGCGTACCGACGCCGGGCCAGGGGTGCAAGAACTGACCATGCACTACCGTCGGCGCAACGTCCGCAACTGACCATCCTGCAACGTCCTTGTAGGGTGGGCACCGCTCACCAATTGGCCCAACAGAACAGGAGCTCTGATATGAAACGTGTGATGGCATTTCTGATGATACTCATGGTCGCCGGCGGTGCGCAGGCCAAGATCGACCTGACGACGTTGCCGACCCGCGACACCGTGCAACTGACAATCTACAATTCGGCCGACCTGACGCTGGCCCGCGAGAGCCGGGCGCTGACGCTCAAAGAGGGCGGCAACGCGCTGCAGTTCTCGTGGGAGAACACGTTGATCGATCCGACGAGCCTGGAGATGCTGCCAAAGGCCAACGCCGACGCCATCGACATCGCCGAATTGGTCTTCCCGCCCCGCGTGCGGAACCTCGGCCTGTGGAACATCCACAGCGAGGTCAGCGGCAAGGTCCCGGTCGAGATCTCGTACCTGACCAGCGGCCTGTCCTGGCGGGCGTTCTACATGGGCACGCTGTCGGCCGACGAGACGACGATGCGGCTGGAAGGTTACGTCCGCGTGACCAACAACAGCGGCGAGGATTATGAGAACGCCCAGGTCCGCGTGATCGTCGGCAGGGTCCACCTGCTCGACGAGATCGCCGAACTGGCACGGCGCGAGTACCCCTACGGCCGGCCCGGCTTGCCCGTCCCCATCCCAAGACCCGCCGCAGTGCCCACGCGCAGGGCGCTGGGGATCATGCAAGACGTCGAGATGGCTGCGGCGCGGGCCCCAATGATGGCCAAGGAGATCGTCAAGGAAGGGCTCAGCGAGTACTTCCTCTATACGATCGAAGGGACCGAGACGATTCCCAATGGCTGGTCCAAGCGGCTTCAGAGCTTCGACGTCGATGCCGTGCCGGTCGTGAACCTCTACAAGTACGAGGCCGAGCGATATGGCGACCGCGTGATGCGGTTCCTGAGCTTCGCCAACGACACCGAGCACAAACTGGGCGAAACGCCAATCCCCGACGGCATGCTGAAGGTCTATCGCGGCGTCGATGACGCTAAGCACCTCGCGTACGAGGGCCAGTCGTCGTTCAAGTACATTCCCGTGGGCGAGAAGGTCGAGCTGAACCTCGGCGGCGTCGCCGACGTGGTCGTTGAGCCCAAGCTGATGGAGATCCGCAGCGACAACCATCGCTTCGACCGCAATCGCAACGTCGCCGGCTGGGACGACATCCAGACGTGGAAGGTCGAGGTCCGCAACACGCGCGACGTCCCGATCAAGGTCGAGATCACGCGCAACTTCGACGCGCCCCACTGGGATATCACGCACAGCGGCTCGATCGACGGCTACGAGAAGGTGGATCTCGACACCGTCAAGTTCACCGTCGAGTTGCCCGGCCGCTCGCAGAAGACGTTCGAGTACACCACGACGCTCTATCGCGGCGTCCGCACCGAGGACTACAACCGTCGTACCCGTTGAGGTCGCCGGGCCGCACCGTCGGCCAAATTGGCCTCCAAACAGACCCCACCCGCTTGATGCAGGCGGGTGCACTGCACGTTTGTAGGTAGATTCTAGGCGGCCATGGGGCGGTTCTGCCAGAAGCGGTCCCATTCGCCGTTGAGCCAAGTGATCCGCAGGGCCAGCGTCGCCGAAGAACCGGGTCGGGTCC